>Ga0123338_10004751_pt1 | contig 11795 bp, 9 predicted proteins | sample grotaG_FD_89793 | JGI IMG/M metagenome (GOLD analysis project Ga0123338, IMG submission 89793) | Glacier valley bacterial and archeal communities from Borup Fiord, Nunavut, Canada, to study Microbial Dark Matter (Phase II) -... | ecosystem: Environmental > Aquatic > Freshwater > Ice > Glacier ... | reverse complement strand
CTGCCTGATTGATACCCATTGCCATCTCGACCTGGAGCCTCTCAACTCCGGGCTTCCGCATCTTTTGCAGGAAGCCGTTGCTGCAGGAGTGCTGGGTTTTGTCGTCCCGGGGGTGCACCCCGATGGTTGGCCCGGAATTGCGGCGGTCGCTGCAGGAAACCCTCGGATTATGCCGGCATACGGCATCCATCCGATGCATGCCGGATGTCTGTTTGATCATATTTTAGACCGGTTGCCGGAGCTCGCTCTGCAGGGGGTTGCCATCGGTGAAACCGGTCTTGATCCGGTCTATCCTGTGCCGCTGGAGCTGCAGGAACGGCTCTTTCGAGAGCAGCTCCGGATTGCGGGCAAATGTGGTTTGCCGGTGCTGATTCATTGCCGGCAGGCTTTCCAGAGGGTACTAAAGATTCTGCGCGAAGAGCGTGCCGACCGGGTGGGGGGGATCATGCACGCCTTCTCCGGCTCTCTGGAAATGGCACGGGAGTTCATCCGGCTCGGCTTTGCCATCTCGGTTTCCGGAACTGTTACCTGGAACAATGCCGTCAAACCGCTGCGCGTTGCCAGGGAGCTGCCGCTGGAGCATCTGGTGCTTGAAACCGACGCCCCCGACATGCCCCCTGAGCGGTATCGCGGGGCTTTCAACCGTCCGGCCTGGATAACGGAAACAGCGCAGAAGGTTGCGGAGATTAGGGGGATATCTCTGGAAGATGTTGCCAGAATTACATCGGACAATGTGCGGCGGGTTCTGCGGCTGGAGAGCGGTTCTTCTTGAGGTTCTTTTTTAGCGGATTATGTGCTATTGTTTATGCACTGTTATGATTTCTAACGTACCAAGGAGCGACTCCATGAAATATGCCCTTCTATTCCTTTCCGGATGTGTTGTTACCATCAGCGGCTGCGCCATGTTCACCGCTTGGAAAAGCATTCCTCCGCCAGGTGGCTGTGAACAGTGTCATTCCGTGGAGATCAGCACCAACTGGCAGGCGACATACAAACCGGCTACGGTGTCGGATGAGCGCGGGCGTCTCCCCTTCCAGACTCCCGAATTCAACCAGCCTTCCTTAGGGGGGCAGCAGTCGCCGCTGGAAGCAAAAAAAGTGGAGGAAATGGCCTGTTTTGACTGCCACAAATCCCCAACGCCGGCGCATAAGGGACGTAAAGGGCGCTTCCATCATTAGGTCGGCTCGTACAATCAATCACCTTCGCGGCTGAATCGGTACCCGACACCGCGGACCGTCAGAAAATGTTTCGGATGAGAGGGGTCAGGTTCAAAGTATTTGCGGAGTCGGACGATAAAATTGTCCAGTGTTCTGGTCTCGGTGTCGCTGCTGTAGCCCCAGACGGAGTGCAGCAGGTCGCTGCGATGGATGGCCTGCCCCTCTTTCTGGAAAAAAAGCGACAGCACCCGTACTTCCATCTCGGTCAGGTCAATCTCCCCTTGGGCTGTTCTGGCCCGGTACGAAAGAAGAAACACCTCGTTGTCCCCAAAGCGGTACCCCTCCTCGATCGGCTCCGGTCGATACCATGAAGAACGACGCAGCATCCCCTTGACCCGCAGCAGAAACTCCACCAGATTGAACGGTTTGGTGAGGTAATCATCGGCACCGTTTTCCAGCCCCTCCACCCGGTCGGCATCTTCGGAGCGGGCGGTCAGCATCAGAATAGGGACCCGCGGATCGACCGCTCTAATGGCACGGCACGCCTGGTAACCGTCCATGCCGGGTAGCATGACATCCAGAATAACCAGGTCAAAGCGTTCAATCTCGAGTGTTGCAAGAGCCCGCTCGGCGGTTTCAAAATGGCTGACCCGGTGCCCCTCTTCTTCCAGGTTGAAACAGATGCCGCGCGCCAGATGAATTTCATCTTCAACCAGCAAGATATGTGATTTGTCGTCGGTCATTTAAGGTCACCTCATGCGGCGGGAAATTTTACAGTAAACGTGCACCCTTTGCCCGGCCCGTCGCTTGTCACGCCGACCGCGCCGCCATACCCCTTGATCACAGATTCCACGATGTAGAGGCCAAGCCCGGTGCCCCGTACGTTGTCGCCGGGAGGCTGGGCGCGATAAAAACGGTCGAATACCATTTTCCGCTCTTTCTTATCCAGCCCCCGGCCATGATCCTGTACGAAAAGCTGCAGCCATGCCCCGCTTTTAACCAGTCGGACCGATATCTCCGGGCTTTGCGGCGAATAGAGTACCGCATTTTCAAACAGATTGCGAACCACCATACTCATCTCTTCTGGATCGACCAGCGCCTTCAGTCCGGGTGCCGCTTCGAACGAGATACTCCCTCCCTGCGGCAGAGTAACCCGCTCCCGTTCCACATGATCGCTCACCAGCTGCGTCAAGTCGGTCACCCTCCGCTCTGACTGCTTGCGGCGCTGCTCAAGCCGGGCGGCCATCAGCAGATTGTTGATCAGATAATGAAGCCGTTCGGTGTCGGCCAGCATGGTGCCGACGAAAGAATCGAGGCGCTCTTCAGTCGGCTTGCGCAGACGGATCGTCTCCAGGTGGAGCTGGATGGAAGCGAGCGGTGATTTCAGCTCATGGGTCACCTGGGAGATGATGTTGCGCTGCTGCAGATACAGGTTTGACTGGCGGTTCCAGTATACAAAGATCACGTAAACGCCGATCAGTATCAGGACCAGCATGACCAGCCCTTCTACCATGACCGGCCAGTTGGCCCCCTGCCCAAGGAGTTCGGGGCGGTATTTTTCGGCCAGTTCACGGAACTCGCGCTGTTTGCCGATAAACCAGTAGATCCAGAACACGACAGCGGTGATCCAGACCAGCTGGATGGCGATCAAGGCCATGATCGGATGGAAGATGCGGCGAAGAATGTTCATAGTTATTATCCTCAAAAGGCATATAGCGCAGGGTTACACTGCGGTGAAACTGTCGTTTACGGTTTAAATTGCCACGTGTCGTTTTGTAGACTTGTGCATCCGCTTGCTTTCTGCTACATTCGCGCGCCACTGAAACAGAGTTATAAATACCTTGCGGAGTATATCATATGCCCAGTACAAATTTCAAAAAGCTTAAACGGCAGATGATGATCTACCGGGTCGTGCAGACAATATTAACCGGGCTGCTGATCGTTATGGCCTTTGTTTTCCAGGGCCAGTTTGCCGCGCTACACAAACCGGGGCAGTTTGTCAGCAGTATTGTAATGGCTCTCGCCGTGCAGTTACTGCTGATATATCCGGTCTACCGGTTGGCCTGGCGCGACGCCGGAGTTGAAATTGAGGGAAACCAGCCGAACCTGACACCTGAGAAGCTGGCCGCTCTCCGTAAAAAACGGTTGATCGGCGACCTGTGGAAATTCTGCGGTTTTGCTTTCTATATTGTCTTTGTCGCACTGGCTCCGGATGCAAAGAAGGCGATCGGCGCGGTCCCGGTTCTTGCCTCTACAATCTTCTCATTTCTGCTGACCTGCCTGATGTATTTCCAGTGTTTCAACTTCAGCGCCAAGAAGCAGATGAAACAGGCCCTCTGAGTAAAATTCAAACAAACAGTGCGGCAGTGAGAAATCATTCAAAAAGGTTTATCTCTCACTGCCTCACTGTTTTAAAGTTTTCCCGGTATTAAAAAACTCCTCCATCCTTGCAAAAACATCCGCCGAATCCCCCCTGACAATCTCCGTATCCGGCAACGAGCGGAGGAAAATCCTGCCGTAACTCTTGTTCAGCACGCGACGGTCAAGGATCAAAACCGCTCCGCGGTCTTCGCGACTCCGGATCAGGCGTCCGAACCCCTGGCGGAACTTGATAACCGCCTGCGGCACGGAAAAATCACGGAAGGGGTCGCCGCCATCGGCCTTGATCTTTTCGGCGCGCGCCTGTTGAACCGGTTCTGTCGGCACCTGGAAGGGGAGCCGGGCGATGATCACCAGCCGCAGCGCATCCCCCTTGACATCTACGCCTTCCCAGAACGAATCGGTGCCGAACAGCACGGCGTTCCCCTCCTTGCGGAATTGCGTCAGCAGGGCGTGTCGCCCGGTTTCTCCCTGTTTGAGCGAGGTCAGACCCAGGCGTGCCAGCGCTGGTGACAGAGCCTGGAAGACTCGATTGAGCAGATCGTAGGAGGTGAAGAGGATAAAGGCGCCGCCGCGCGAGATCGTAACCGCCTTGAGGATATGATCCTCCAGCGCTTCCCGGTAACCGGGTGCCGTCGGCTCCGGCATCTCCTCCGGTATGGCGACAAAAACCTGGCGCGCATAGTCAAATGGCGACGCCAGCTGCAGCTCGGAAAGGCGCTCTTTGGGGAGGAGACCGAAACCGGTCCGTTTTTTCAGGTAGCCGAATTCGCCCCCCACCGTCAGCGTGGCGGAGGTGACGATGATCGTTTTGAGCTTGTCGAGGACGCTCTCCTTGAACTGGGCCGATATATCCAGCGGCGCTGCAGTGAGCCGCGCCTGGACGCCGCGATTGCCGCGTCTGGTTTCGATCCAGCGGCAGTACCCTGCGGCCTCGGTCGTGAAGAAGAGCAGCGCGTCGGCCATTGCTTGCAGCCGTCCCTCTATGCCGCTCGTGTCGAGGAGCTGGTCGGCCAGCTTTTCCTGCAGCTTCTCCGGGAGATCTTTTGAGCGGCGCACAAAGGTACGTAGCGCCGCGGTATAGTCATTCACCGCATCCGCCAGGGCGTGGAGTCGCTGTCGGCACTCGAGCCAGAAAGGGGTTCGCTCCACCTCGGGGGTGATCCGCAGCTTCTGCTCCCGGCCGGTCGCTATTCCCGCGTCATGCTCTACGCCATACGCCAGCCAATCCATGGTCTGCTCCGTCATCCCTGCCAGATCATGGGCTTTGGGGAGCAGGTGGCTTTCCAGCAGTCCCGACAGCTCTGCGTAGAGCCCCTCCTGCGATTCCGGCAGATCCCGGGTGATGCGTGAGGAGATGATCGTCAGCAGCCCAGCCCGATTGGCTTTCTGTGGCACCAGCCGCTGCAGCTGTTTGAGGATGCCGCTCCGGGCGATCGTCAGCGACAGGTGGCTGGTGGCGACGTCTTCAAGATGATGTCCTTCGTCGAAGATGAGACGGGTAAAGGGGGGGAGGATTGCGGTGGCATCGTAGCCGGTCTCCTTGCGGAGAACGATATCAGAGAGCAGCAGGGCGTGGTTGACCACGAGCACCCGTGCTGAGGATGATTCGCGCCTGGCCCGGTAGAAGAAGCAGCGGCCAAAATGCTTGCAGCGCGATCGCCCGCACTGGTCGGCTTCGCAGCAGACCTCTTCCCAGGTGCCGCCGTGCGGCGTGAAAGCCAGATCACTTCGGCAGCCGTCCTGACTGCTGTGGCTCCACTCGATAATGGTTGTCAGCTCGGCGGATGATTCAGCCGGAAAAAGCGACGGTTCTGCTTCGGCATGTTCCAGTTTGCGCAGGCAGGCGTAGTTGCTGCGCCCCTTGACCAGTGCCGCTTTGAACTCAATGGCAGAGTTGCGGGCCAGGAAGGGGAGGTCTTTTCTGATCAGCTGTTCCTGCAGATTGATCGTGTTGGTGGAAATGACGACCCGCTCGTTGTTGCGGGTTGCCCAGAGAATAGCCGGGATCAGATACGCCAGCGATTTGCCGGTGCCGGTGCCCGCCTCCACCAGCACCACCCGGTCACCGTTGAAGGCTTCGGCAACGGCAAAGGCCATTCTCAGCTGTTCGTCACGCTGCTCATAACCTTTAAGGTGTGCCATCATGCCATCGTTGGCAAAAACACGGCCGATCTCTTCCAGTGAAAGGAGCTCCCCTTTTTTCTCGGTGTAGGGGGCAACGACCTGATAACAACGGTTGCAATCGTTGTCGATGATGTTGAAGCCGATCCCCTGATTACCGCAGACAGAGGCGATATCCATATCGGCAGAAGAAGGGGTGAGGTCACCGGTGGGGTGGTTGTGAATAACGACATCGCCGCCCGATGCACGGGTGATGATGGCGGGTACGGCAACTTTGCTGCCACGGGCGATCGTCTCCGCCTCGCAGACGATGCCATCGACGTTGGTGCGGCCGATGAAAAAAACCTCGTTGCCGCCTGCAGCGGCAATCTCGTGGCGCATCAGGGCGCGGCAATCGTTGGTAAATTGAGTTTCCATAAGGTCTTGTATCGTAGCACAGTTGGGTGGCAAAAGGCAGTGTGGAAACCGAAAGCTTTTTCAAAATATCAAATTGGTGCAATTTTGACTAAATTGCCAAATTGCAAATTTAGTGTATAGGAGTGTATGCACCTGCACTCGCGACTCATACTCTTTTAAGGAGTTGACCGTATGGAAATGAGAGCACGCTCCCTACCGCGTACGCCAATTCTTATTATTATCCCGCTTGCTGCGGCATTGCTGGTTTCTGCCGCCTGCTCCCCTGCTCTTGCGAGCAATCCTCCCGATCTGACCGATCTTTCCCTTGAAGCCCTGATGGATATCGAGATTACCTCGGTTTCCCGTAAGCCGCAGAAGATGGCCAATGCCGCTGCAGCTGCTTTTGTAATCAATCAGGAGGATATTCGCCGCTCCGGGGCCACCACTATCCCCGATCTGTTGCGCATGGTGCCGGGTGTTCAGGTCGCCCGGATCGATGCGAGCAAATGGGCTGTTTCCATACGTGGCTTTAATGGCCGTTTTGCTAACAAGCTGCTGGTTTTAAAGGATGGTCGCAGTATCTATACCCCGCTTTTTTCAGGGGTTTATTGGGAACAACTGGATACCCCGCTGGAGGATATTGAGCGGATCGAGGTGATACGCGGACCGGGCGCTGCCCTGTGGGGTGCCAATGCGGTCAATGGCGTCATTAACATCATCACCAAACATGCATCTGACACCAAAGGAGGGGTGGTTTCTGCCGGCGGAGGAAGTGCTGAGCATGGTTTTGGGAGCATGCGGTACGGCTTCGAGCTGGCACCCGAAACCAATATGCGGGTTTACGGTAACTATGCCAACCGGGGACCAGGGCAACACGAGAGCGGCAGCGATAGTCACGACGCCTGGCAGACCGGCTCAGCCGGGTTCAGGATCGACAGCGCTCTTTCGTCAAAGGATCTGCTGACCCTGCAGGGTGATTATTATTCCGGTTCCTATGATGAAAACTACACCCTGTATAAATTGCCGACCCTCAGTGACCCCCGTTACAGTTGGTCACAGAACGACACGTCCCGTTCTGAGGGGGTGAACCTGCTCGGCCGCTGGCAACGCGCCATCTCCGACACCGACAGCCTCTCATTGCAGCTGTATTATGACCACTACCGTCGTGACATGTTGGTGCTCGGTGAGAGCCGTGATACCGTTGACTTTGATCTGCAGCATCGCTTCAGTCCGGGAACCCGGCAAGATATCATCTGGGGTCTCGGCTATCGCTACACACAAGACCATCTGACCAACTCTCCATTTATTATCTTTCCGGACACGGACAAGGGAACCAGCCTTTTTAGCGGCTTTATTCATGATGAGATCAGCCTTGTGCCGGAAAAACTCGCCTTGATTCTTGGAGCACGCCTGGAACACAACGATTACAGTGACTTTGAGATCCAGCCAAACGCCCGCCTGCTCTGGACCCCGACTGTGCAGCACAGTTTCTGGGCCTCGGTTTCCCGCGCTGTCCGCACCCCGTCACGGGGGGACCAGGGCATCCAATACCGTTTTAGAACGCTGACGCCGCAGGAAACAGGGGCTCCCCTCCCAATGAGACTGGAAATTGATGGAGCAACAAGCTTCAAATCCGAATCGGTCATTGCCTACGAACTTGGCTATAGAACATCACCATCACCCGGTATTTCAATCGATATGGCCCTGTTCCTGAACGAATACGATAAGCTGCGCGTCCCATTGCCAGGTAACCTCTCTGCGGAATCGGCCAATTTTGTTCAGACGTATCTCCTTGCCAACAGTATGCATGGCCATACGTATGGCGCAGAACTCTCTGCCATCTGGCAGCCGATGGAGTGGTGGCGTCTGCAGGCGACGTACCATTATCTCTACTCGGTCATGTACCTGGATAACGTCACTACCGACCAGATTAGCGAGATAAACCGGGCTGATGCCGCATCCGGCTCGCCGCGTCACCAAGGATCCATCCGTTCCGGCTTTGATCTCGGCAGGCAGGTGGAGCTGGACCTGTGGTTACGTGCGGTGGATGAGGTCCGCTATATCGATACGGTCAGAATACCGGGCTACCTGACGATGGACGCCCGTCTGGCCTGGAAACCGACCAAGGCCGTGGAACTATCCCTGGTGGGGCAAAATTTGCTCCAGAAACGACATCCTGAATATATTCCGGAATTTATCAACACCACGGCGTCAGAAATTCCTCGCAGTGTCTATGGCAAGGTTACCTGGAAATTCTGAGAGTCTTCATGATCAGAGCTGCTTTTACACATATCCCTTCTCTTTGGCTGCTGGTTTTGCTCTGTCTGTCTGTATCTGCTTTATCGGCGCACGCTGAGACAGGGGAATACCAGGTCAAAGCGGCCATGGTTTACAACATGATCCGTTTTATGGACTGGCCGGAGGATGCTTTACCTGCGACCGCTTCCCAGTTAACAATCTGTGTGGCCGGTACGGGGCCGCTTGGCGCGGGAATGGGCGGCTTGCAGGGAAAACTGGTGAAGGGGAAAATCATAGCGTTACGACAGCTTGAACCGACTGCCGGCACAACCGGCTGCCAGGTGCTGGTAATGAGTGATCTTGACAAGCCAGCTACAAACCGTTTGCTTGAGAAAAGTCGCTCCAGCGCCGTGCTGACAGTCGCTGATAGCGCTGGATTCGCACGTTCAGGAGGAGTCGTCGGTTTTGTGCTTTCGGATGGTAAAGTCAGATTTGAGGTGAATCAGGTTGCCGCACAGCGACACAAAATCAGAATCAGCGCCCAGCTGCTGAAACTCGCCCGGATTGTGCAGGAAGCCCCATGAAATGCCGCTTTACGAAATATTTTGCAAATATCTCCATCCGCCGCAAGTTGATGTTGTTGATCATGATGACGTGCGGGGTGGTGCTGCTGGCAACCACGCTGGTCTTTGTCATCAAGGATACCAACTCCATTATCAGCAAGCAGCGTAAAGACCTGCTGTCGCTGGCCGGTATTCTTGGACAGAATGTTTCGGCATCGCTAACCTTCAATGACCCTCAGTCTGCAGTGGAGACCATGTCGTCGCTGAAGGTCAAGAGTGATATCCAGGCGGCCTACATCCTGAAAAACGATGCCACCATCTTTAGCCGCTATCTGGCCAAGGATGTACCAGCAGATAAACTCCTTTTTGAGCAGCTTGGTCCCAATCCAGATTCTGCTGCATGTAAAAAACTCCTCATAAAAGTTCAGTCTCAAAGTAACCTGATTTATCCCTTTTCAGATCAGGTCGCGCTGGAAGCGCCAATACTACTGGACGGCCAGAATATCGGGACAGTGGTGTTGTTTGCCGACATGCGCGAACTGCGCGGTCGCCTGTTTAGCTCTTTGCTGACGGCTGCTGTGGTGTTCAGTGTCGCTGCTATTGTGGCTTATCTACTGTCAATGAGGGTGCAGAGAATTATTTCAGAGCCGATTCTTGAACTGGCTGATGCCATGCGCAGGGTCTCTGAGACCAAAGACTTTTCCTTGCGGGCGGACAAGCGGAGTGATGATGAGGTTGGACTGCTGTACGACGGTTTCAATGAAATGCTGCAAGAGATAGAAGAACGCAATTTGGTACTGCGGCAACGTCAGGATCATCTGCTGGAGTTGGCCCATTTTGACACCCTGACACGCCTGCCCAACAGGGTACTGTTCTATGACCGTTTGCAACAAGCCATGAATTTGGCCCTGCGTACAGACCAGATTATTTCGGTGATGTTTCTGGATCTTGACAGTTTTAAGGATATCAATGACACCCTGGGGCACCGCACCGGCGACCTGCTGCTGCAGCAGGTCGCCGACAGAATGGAGTTGGTGCTGCGTGATTGTGATACCGTGGCGCGATTAGGTGGCGACGAGTTTACCATTTTCAATCAGAATATTGTGTCTGCCAATAATGCTTGCGCAGTCGCCCAAAAACTGCTGGACATGTTTGAAATCCCTTTCTGCCTCGAAGGACATCAGGTCTATGTTACCGGCAGTATCGGTGTGACGCTCTACCCTGTTGATGGAGTAAGCATTGATGAGATGCTGATGAATGCAGATATTGCTATGTACCATGCCAAGGGTGATGGGAAAAACGGCTATCGTCTCTATAATTCTGAAATGAACCAGCAGACCAGTGATCGGCTTGCTCTGCAACATGACCTGCGCAAGGCCTTGGACCTGCAGCAACTGTTTCTGATGTATCAGCCGAAGTTTGACGCTTTTTCAGGTATAATGACCGGGGTGGAAGCCTTAATCCGCTGGCAGCACCCTGAGCGCGGCCTCATTCCGCCAGACCGTTTTATTCCCTTGGCAGAGGAGTCCGGCAGCATCGCAGCCATCACTGAATGGGTGCTGAATACGGCGTGCCGTCAGGCAAAAACCTGGTACGATACCGGCCGTAGCAGTATCAATGTTGCGGTCAATCTCTCTGCCTACAGCCTGAAAAGAAACAATGTGCCGGCTATGGTGCAAAAAACCCTCTGCGCCACGGGACTGCCACCGGAGTTGTTGGAGTTGGAGCTGACTGAGTCAATGCTGATAGAGAACAATCAGCATGCGGAAGAAACTCTGCACGATTTGAAGATGTTGGGAGTCAGTATCGCCATTGATGACTTTGGCACCGGATACTCATCACTTTCCTATCTGCACCGCTTCCCCATTGATGCTCTGAAGATTGATCGCTCCTTTATCTGGAACATGAACCGCAGCGAAAATGACCTGGCAATCGTGGCCGCCATTATAGCCATGGCCCGTAGTCTTAAACTGCAGGTAATTGCCGAAGGGGTAGAAACAGAGGAACAGCTAGCAGCGTTAAAAAAATGCGGTTGCGAGACGATTCAGGGCTATCTGCTGGGTAAACCGGCCATGGCCGAGGACGTAACAGCCCTGTTAGATAGGATGTAATGGCTATGAGATTGATCAGTTGCAACAAAATATTACATATTGGCGTACAGCGATTTGATGAAGAACACGGTCAATTGGTGGATATCGCCAACCGCCTGCATGATGCAATCAAGGCCGGAAGCGGTCCCCAAGCGGTGCAGGAAACCCTTCAACAGCTATCCGAGTTTGCCGGGCGTCACTTTTGCGTTGAAGAAGAACTGCTGGAACAGCACGGCTTTGCCGGGCTTGCTGAACACCGTCAGGCTCATCACGCTATTCTGAACCGACTGGCGCAGATTCAAGCCGAATTTCAAGATGGTGACCTGTCACTGCATCACAATGTAATGCAGTTTTTGTTCGAATGGCTGAGTTCCCATATCAAAAATGTTGATACACAGTATGGTCCCTTTTTAAATAGCAAGGGTGTTTACTGAATTCTTCAATTAATCAACAGTCCAACGACTCCCGCTCCCAGGATCACTACCATCGGGCTGGTCTTTGTCCATTTAAAGACCGCAAAACCGGCCGCCAGAATCAAAAACTCCTTCAGTCCCGAGAGTGATGCGACCCCAAGGTTCCACGCCGCTGCGGCCACTAGGCCGACTACCGCCGGCAGCAGGCCGTCGAGGGTACTGCCGATGATGTCGATTTTCTTCAGGCGATCGTAATTGCGTCCGACTATCAGCATCAGCGCGATACAGGGGAGAAAAATGCAGACGGTGGCCACGAAGGCACCCGGAAAGCCGCCGGCCCGGAAACCGGCGAAGGTTGCGAGAATCGCCAGCGGCCCGGGCGTCAGCTGCGACAGTGCCAGCCCGTCGAGAAATTGCCTGAGCGTCAGCCACCGG
>Ga0123338_10004746_pt1 | contig 11797 bp, 9 predicted proteins | sample grotaG_FD_89793 | JGI IMG/M metagenome (GOLD analysis project Ga0123338, IMG submission 89793) | Glacier valley bacterial and archeal communities from Borup Fiord, Nunavut, Canada, to study Microbial Dark Matter (Phase II) -... | ecosystem: Environmental > Aquatic > Freshwater > Ice > Glacier ... | reverse complement strand
GCCGAGGACGCCGACCTCACCCTCAGACTCTTGAGAAAAGGCTGGAAAATTACCTACGAGATGGGGGCTATTGCCTACACCGAAGCGCCGGACACCGTGAAGGCTTTTCTCAAGCAGCGCTTTCGTTGGATGTTCGGCACCCTGCAAGCCACCTTCAAGCACCGTGACACCCTGTTTCGCTCGAGGTACGGCGCACTGGGCCTGGTCACGCTGCCCAACGTGTTTTTGTTTCAAATCGCCTTTCCGTTCGTGTCGGCCCTGCTCGATGTCTACATGCTGCTCTCGCTGCTGTGGGCGGGCTTTCAGAGCTTTTATCACCCGGCCAGCGCGGCCTCAAGCGAACCCAACCACACCTTGCTGTACTACGGCGTGTTTCTGGCGGTGGATTTGGCGGCAGCAGCGCTGGCCTTCGTGCTCGAGCGTGACGAGGACTGGCGCTTACTCCCGTGGCTGCCACTGCAACGCTTCTTTTACCGCCAACTGCTGTATTGGGTCGCCATTCGGGCCGCGCTGAGCGCCTTGCGCGGTGCTCGAGTGGGCTGGGGCGTGCTCGAGCGCAAGGCCACGGTGAAGGCTGAGATTGGTGATTGAAGGTGGCGTCTGACGCGTTGCCGCTTCCACCTGAGCTGCCGCCTCACCGCCGCTGAGAACTGGCTGGCCGCATGGTGGCTTGCGGGTGTCCAAAAGGCAAGGCGTGGGGTAGCGCAGATCGCTCGGAGCGCACGAACGATTCGTTCGACAAGCCGCGCTCCCACGCGCCTCCGGGGCCACCGGCCACACTGGCCCCTGTCCACACTTCGGGCTTTACCCGGCCTTTACCTCCTGGCCCTAGGGTGAGCGCGATGCGCCACCTCCCCCCCTTTTCCCCTGGCCCCCAGGACCTGCCATGAACCTGCTCTACCTGGTGTTTTTGAGCGTGCTGCAAGGCGTCACCGAACTCTTCCCGGTCTCGAGCCTGGGTCACACGATTTTGCTACCCGCGCTGCTGGGAATGCCACTGGACGCGCAAGCGCCTCAACTCATCCCTTTTCTGGTCACGCTGCACCTGGGCACCGCCTTTGCGCTGATGTGGGTCTTTCGGACTCGCTGGCAAGCGTTGCTGGGCGGAGGACTGGCCCAGTTACGGGGTCGCCCCAAACCCGAGGGGAAGCTGCTGGGCTTGGTGCTGCTGGGCACCGTGCCCACCGGCCTGATAGGTCTAGCGCTGCAACATCCGCTCGAGAGAGTGTTTCACGACCTGCGCTTGGTCGCAATTTTCCTCATCCTCAATGGGGGGGTGCTGTGGCTGGGTGAGATATTGCGTCGCCGCGCCCGGCATGCCGGGTCGGGCTTCGAGACACTCGAGGCGCTCACCCCCCGTGCGGCCCTGATCATCGGGGCGGCGCAGATTTTGGCCCTGATTCCGGGTTTCTCGAGAAGCGGCCTCACCCTGGCCGCAGGTTTGAGTGGGGGCCTTTCCAGGGCGGCAGCAGCGGAGTTCGCCTTTTTGTTAGGGACCCCCATCATCCTGGCGGCGGGGGTGCTCGAGCTGCCCAAACTGCTGAGGTTTCACGACCAACTCGCCTTCGCCCTGCTGGGGGGACTCCTCACCGGGGGAGCGGCTTACCTGAGCGTGCGCTTTTTGATGCGCTACTTCACCGAAGGTCAGCGGATGTATCCTTTCGCACTCTACTGCGCGGGAGCGGGCGCACTGTCGCTTGCCCTGCTGCTGACTCGAGGGTGAGCAATGCAGGCGTCGGGTGGACAGCTTCGGCTGCCCAGCTTCACCTGACCCTCTAGCCAGCAGGTCAGGTGAGGCTGGGCGGGGTGACTACAGGCTTGACCGGGTGAATCACCTCGATGCGGGAATACTGACCTGCGAAGTGGCTGACCAGGGTTTGCACCAATTGACCGTGGTACACCCCGTCCTCGAGGGGGGTGGTCAGAGTTTCCCCCGCCGGGGTTTTGAGCACGTAGGCCCGAAACTCGAGCTTATCCTCGAGCGCGAAGGTTTTGAAGAACATGCGACCTCCCCAGCGAGGTGTGCGGTGGGTCAGGTCGCCGTCGGCGTCCTGAACCCAGGAAAGTGCGTCGGCTTGACCTTCGGGAATGCTGAGCGCTTGCTGGAACGCACTGAGCAGCTTGGCTGGGTCGGGTGAATACACAAATACGCTCATAGGCTTTCCTTTGTACAACCGAGGTTGGGTCTGCTGGGTGGGGTGGGGTGTATGTCCGCTACACACTTGACCCCACGCCTTCCCACGGTGGCCCTGCGGGTGCGGAACCTGCACAGCGCGAGGTTACTCGAGCGAAGTGTTGTCTCTATGAAGTGGTCTCCATGAAGTGGGGTGCGTGATGCAGCGATGCCGACCTTCATGCTCCGGTTTGGCTCGAGTGCGGGACCCCCTTTTTCTGAGTGTGCTCGAGCGGTGCTTCATGGTGAGAACACCGACCCTGCCTAATCTAAAACCATGCGTAAGTTTCCCTTTCTGTACCGCGCCCTGCGGCTCGAGCGTCAGGTTTTACACGCCTTGCGGCTTCAGGAGCGCGGCGAGGCCACGCTGGCGGTGTTGGTCATCCTGGGGCTGCAAATCGGCTTGCGTGAAAAGCTCACCCTGGGTCTCAACTGGTGGCTTCCGGCGCTCGAGCTGATGGTGCTGATTCCACTCATCGCCCTGCCCGACGCACGAACACGCCAGGGTACACGCACCCGGCTCGTCTTGTGCCTGAGCCTGATTGGCATCATCACCCTGAGTAACTTTTATTCGGTGGCCCAACTGGTCTACCACCTGCTCACCGGCAGCAAGGCCAGCGGCGCTCGGCTCTTTGTGGACGCGGTGATGGTGTGGGGCACCAATGTGCTGCTGTTCGGGCTGTGGTACTGGGAACTCGACGCCCGCTCCCTGAGTCGCCGCGACGCTAAAGTTCACCGCGACTTCCTGTTTCCGCAACACAGCTCCCCGGACTACGCTCCCCCGAACTGGCGTCCCGGCTTTCTCGACTACCTGTTCGTGGCCTTCACCAACGCCACCGCCTTTTCACCCACCGACACCCTGCCGCTATCGGCTCGAGCCAAACTGCTGATGATGGTGCAGGCCGCCATTTCACTGGTTACGGTGGCTCTGGTCGCCGCTCGAGCGGTCAACGTGTTGCCCTGAATCGACCTCACACGCACGCACGCCCAGGCACACCCCCCAGGAGATAAACTATGCCCGAAGAATACGAAGTGGGAACCGACCGCGCTCAGGAACTCATTGAGGAAAAACGCGGGGAACACGCTCAGCACACCGCGTCCCTCGAGCGCCGTCCGCGCTGGCTAGACTGGCTCGCCGTCTCCACCGCCCTGTTTGCAGTGCTGGCGGCTATCTGCGCCCTGAAAGCCGGGGATAAAGCCAACGAGGCCCTATTCACCGCCAACCAAGCGGTGCTGTTACAAACCCAGGCGGTGGACCGCTGGAGCGAGTTTCAGGCCGACAGCATCAAGAAAAGTCAGCAAACCATCCTGGCAGTCCTGCTGCCCAAAGTGGGTGGCTCGAGCGCGGAGGTGGCCGCAGCCCAAAAGGAAGCGGCACGGCGGCAAGGGCTTCAGGATAAACTCAGCGAGGAAGCCAAGAAGCAGGACGCCGAAACCAAAGCACTCAACGAGGAGTCGCACACCCTGCTCAGGGAGCATCAACGCTTCGCGCTGGGCGTGACCCTGTTTCAGGTGGCCATCGGCCTGGCGGCCATCGCTGCGCTGCTGAGAGTCCCCACGGTGTGGTGGGTCAGCCTGGGTGCCGGAGGTTGGGCCAGCGTGGTGCTGGTGTCTGGACTGCTCGGAGGGGGCTGAGCCTCGAGTTTGACCTGTTCGACCTTTGACCTTTGATTTAGCCCACCCGGATGACAGCCCACCTGGATGACCCCTCGAGCTTCACCCTGTTGGTATTGACAAAGCTGAGCTTTGCAAAAGCGGCTCGAGTCTGTACCCACCCCCGCACTCGGTGAGCGAAGCGATAAGGAGGCATGAAGTTCCTGGAGCGCGCTGCTCCATGGGGGGTTCATGTTGCACGCCTATGGTCGAGGGGTCGGTACAATCCACGTTTTTCCTTTTATTTTCAAAAGCTTACCCACTTTGGAGGAATTCTCATGGCCGAGCACACCACCGCACAGCACCACACCGCCGCAAGCGCCCACCTCAAAGACGCCGCCACCCACCATGAGCACGCCGCCAGCGCGCACGAAGCGGGCGACCACGCCAAATCGGCGCACCACGCCACCATAGCGCACGGACACACCCTGCACGCCGAGCATCACGCCGAGAGTGCCAGCAAGCAGCACGCCGACCAGCACGCTGCCAGCGTTAAATAGTTACCGCTGTCGTACCGACCCCAGTGCCGACCCTGTAAAGGGTCGGTTTTGCGTGGGTTTTCAACCTGGACTACGGTATTCCAGCGGTCGCTTTTTGCTCGAGGACGTGCTGAAACTGCTGAAAATGGCTGGCGGACGTGTGTGTCGTCACTCCCGATTGAGCGAGGTGGGCTGTGCGGGTGGGTCCTCGAGGGATGCCGCCCAGCCAGGCACTCCAGCGTGTGAGGTTGAGCGCTGCTGCGGTGTTTAAAGCATTTTTCACTATTCAAAAGCGCCACCTACACTTCGTTCCGGCTGGCTCCATTTTCGTGAAAAACGCCTTCCTATTGCCACTCCCGTTGGTCGGAAGTATTGAGCAAAACCGGCTCAATACTTCTGCAAATTGCTTTAAAGCCTGCAGACGCATCTTCGCCTCACCTTAATACCGAGCTTATCGCCCCACCCCCTGAGACAGGGTAGCCAGCGTGCCTCTGTCGTTGGGCATAAAGCTGTTTCCAATCTTGGGGTGCGCATAGCAGAGGAACAGAAAAAGACGTTAGGAAGCGAATGCACATTTGAGGGTGGGTCTAGAGTGACTCATGCCGGTCGAATTCCTCAGTGATGTCCACCTCGAGCGCTACGGACGCTTCCAGGGCGACCCCACCCCCTTGCAACTCGCCGAATATTTCCTACTCACTCCTCGAGACCACAACGCGATGGAGGACCTACGCCATCCCCATACCCGACTTGGGTTTGCCCTCCAACTCTGCACCCTGCGCTTCCTGAGCACGTTTTTACTCGATCCTACCGATGTTCCGGCTCTCGTGCTGCGAACCCTGTGCGAACAACTCGGCTTACCTGATGCAAAGAGCCTTCCACGTTACCTCGAACGGCGTCCCACCGCTCTACAACATCAGCTCGTCATCCGCTCCCACCTCGGCTATCACGCCTTTGAAGGCCTCGAGCTATTGAAGTTTTTGCGCTGGTTACATGCTCGAGTGCGCTTGGACGATGAACGGCCCATCGCACTGTTTGACCGCTGTACCGAATACCTCAGTACCCGCCACGTCTTGTTGCCCGGTGCGAGTGTATTAGCTCGAGTGATCGTGAAGTTCAGAGACCACGCGGCTAAGCATCTGTACCTGATTCTCGAGCGTCGTCTCACGGAAGAGCAAAAAACCGCGCTCGAGGCCCACTTGACCCTGAGTGAAGGGTCGCACCGAACGCCTTACGAGCGTCTACGCTTTCCCCCGTCCACCACCAGTCATATCGGCATGAACGCCGCCCTCGAGCGTATTCTCGCCATCCGTGCCGTGGGAGTGCGGGATGTCAACCTCAGTGATATTCCCGAGGTGCGTCAAGCGGCACTCAGCCGTCACGCTGAGAAGACCAATGCCGGAATTCTGGCCCGACTCGCCCGTCCCCGACGCTTGGCCACCTTGTTGTGTTACCTTCAGCAGCTCGAGAAGAGCGCCACCTTTGAGCTTTGATCATCTTCGACGCATTGATGAATTCCTGGCGACTGAATGCAGAACGCCAGCAGAAGAAAAAACGTCTGCGCACCCTGGAGGACCTCGACGATGCCGCGCTCTTGATTGCTGACGCGCTCGAGGTGCTCTTTGAGGAAGCTGTTCCAGACGGTGACATTCGCAAGGTGACGTTTGGGCGACATGACAAAGATTTACTCCTCGCCATGCAGAAGCGGGTCCGTGAGTTGGCCACGCCGCGTGAACGTAGAGAGAGTGAGGGTTGGAAACACGCCGTCGAGAACGTGATGCGCTTCTTTGCTCGTCTTCTTTCTACCCTTGAGTTCGAGAGTACCCCGGCAGCCAGTACTTTGATGTCGGCGATTCGTTTTCTTCAACCTGTCGAAGAAGGAAAACGACGTTCCTGGAAACAGGCTCCTCGAACCTTCGTGCCCAAACGCTGGGAATCGGTGGTGTTTCCACTCGAAGGCAAGGGCTTTCCAGACCAGCGGGTCTACCAGCTCTGTGTGGCCCACCGCCTGCATCAAGCCCTGAAAGGACGTGAAGTGTTTGTCCCGCGTAGCACGCGTTTTAGTGATCCCCGTGCTCAACTCTTAACTGTCGAGCGCTGGCAAGAAGTCAAGGCCGAGGTGGGACGCAGTTTGCACCTCCCCCTTGAGGCCAAGCCCTTTCTCGAGATGCTGACCACCCAACTCGATACCCGTTATCGGGAAGTCCTTGAGCGCCTCCCGGGCAACACAGAAGTGCGGATTGAAGTCACACCAGAGGGAATTAAGGTCAATCTTAAAGCTCTGGAGAAGTTAGCTGAGACCCCCAGTCACAGCACGCTCAATAATCAAATCGACGCTCGTTTACCCGTGCTAGACCTTCCCGAACTGTTGCTCGAGATTCATGGAGCGACCGGATGTTTAGACGCGTTTGACCTTGCCAGCGAGGGAACTTCAAGGGCCACCGATATTCACCTGAGCGTGGCCGCAGTCCTGGTTGCTCAAGCCTGCAACATCGGTCTTAAGGCGGTTTCTCAACCGAGTCATCCCGCCCTGAACCTGCACCGCTTGGCCTGGGTCCAGCAGAATTACTTCCGACCTGAAACCCTCGAGAAAGCCAATGTTCGCTTGGTCAACTACCACACGGGTCTCGAGCTGGCGCACAAGTGGGGCGGGGGTGAAGCGGACAGGCCCGCTAGGTGCCGCTTTGTCCAAGACAGTTGCCAGTGCAGATGGATTGCGTTTTGTAGTCCCGGTTAGAAGTATCTACACTGGCTATAACAGCAAATACTTTGGCTCCGAGAAGGGTCTCACCCTGTACCACTTTGTCAGCGACCAGTTCAGCGGCTTTCACTTCCAGACCGTGCCAGGGACCCTGCGCGATTCTTTGTATATCTTGTCAGGGTTGCTCGAGAATAAAACCGCGCTGCAAATCAAAGAATTGATGTCTGACACAGCAGGATACTCGGATGTGGTGTTCGGCTTGTTTCACTTGCTGTGCTACCTGTTCAGCCCACGGCTCAGGGACCTCGAGGGAGTGCGCTGGTGGCGCATGGACCGTGATGCCGATTATGGCCTACTGGATGGACTCAGCAAGAAACACGTCGTTAAAGCAAGCTACATCGCATCCCACTGGGATGATATTTTGCGTTTAGTGGCCTCGCTAAAGCTAGGCAGTGTCAAGGCACCAGATTTGATGCGGGTCCTGGCGCGTGAGGGCAGTCTTTCGGGCTTGGGACGAGCGATTGCTGAGGTGGGTCGAGTCGCCAAAACCCTGTATCTCCTGAACTACATTGACCAGACTCAGTATCGCCGCCGAATAGGGACCCAGCTCAATCGCCACGAGGGACATAACAGTCTGGTTCGCACCGTAGCTCACGGCCATAAGGGTCAACTGTACGAAAAATATTTGGCTGGACTCGAGGAACAACTGGGTGCATTAGGTTTTGTAGTCAACTGCATCGTGGTCTGGAATACCCGATACATGCAAGCAGCGCTCAACTGGCTTGAGGCGATGGGGGAAGACACACTCGAGGCCGATGTCGCGCGACTTTCACCGTTGAAACACAAGCATATCAACATGCTGGGCCGCTACCACTTTGAGCTGGACGACTTGGCTACTGAGGGTAACTTGCGGCCCTTACGGGACCCAAATTCACTCGACACTTTTGAACTCACCTGGGAGGACTGAATTGTGTGTTAACTTCCTAACGTTTTTTTCTGTTCCTCTGCTATGCGTACCCCATCTTGAGCCGTTTCTTTCTTGCAGGCCTGAATCAGGGCCTCGTGATGTGCCCGAGTTTGCTCCTCAGCGCCGGCCCATGCGGCGCACGAAATACAGGGTCAGCACCGCGACCAGGATTTCCCCACCCACACACAAAATCCAGAAGGCTCGAGGCCCCGCAATTCCGCTCACCAGCACGCCAAAGTTCTGTCCAAAGAACCCTGTGACCAGGGTCAGGGGCAAAAACACCGTCGCCACCTGGGCGAGCTGCCGGGACGTTTTAGCCTGCGCTCGAGCCTCGAGCGCGTGATAGATGTCAAAAGCGCGGTCCGCCCCGTTGCGGGCCAGCGCAAGCCGCTCGATGACGTGTTCGGCGTGGTCTCGAATATCCCGGAAGTATGGCACCTCGAGTTCGCTCACCACCGGGGGGCCAGCCCGCAGCAAGGTCGTCAGCACATCTTTGAGCGGAAAGGCCACCGCGTGCGAGGCGTAGGCCAGCTCACTGAGGCTAAAGATGTGGCGCATCTCCGGGGCCTCGAGGCTCGAGTTGCGGATGAGCCGCTGACGAACACTTCGCAAGTCTTCCTCGAGCGCGTCGGCGAAGGGGGCATATTCGTCCACCACCGCGTCGAGCAAGACGTAAAACAGGCTGCTGGGGTCGGGTCGCCAGTGTTCAGGAACCCGGTCCCAGCGGCTTAAGAGGTCTTGGATGGAAAAACTGGGTCCATGCCGCACACTGATGACGAAATCCTTACCAATGAACAGGTTGAGTTCGTGAACCCCCAGGGTGCCCTGCTCGGTCCGGGATACCCCGTGGACCACCACGAACTCGAAACCGGGGTAACTCTCGGCTTTGGCCCGCTGATGGGCGTGCAGCGCGTCTTCGACGGCCAGCGGATGGAGCTTGAATCGGCTTTGCAGCGTCTCGAGGTCGTAGGCGGAGGGGTCGGTCAGGTCAAACCAGAGAAACCCCCCTTCGGGCACCGGGCGGTGGACATCCGGTATCTCCTCGAGCCGGGCCACCCCCGTTGGCTCGAACACACAGCCCTGCAAGGATTTAGAAGAATGCTGACCCGCTTTATGGATGTCGGTACCTTGAACGGGGGTGAGTTGGGTGGTCATCAAACTCCTTGATTCTAGAGCGTGGTGGTCGCCTCAGAGATGTTGTACCGCGTCACTCACTCCAGGGACGCAGCAGGCAGCGGGTGAGGGTGAGCAAAGCTCGAGCGGTACTCAGGGTACCTTTGGGCACGACCATGAATTCGTCTTCCCAGTGAGCTGGACCAAAGCCGCGTTTGAACCGCTCCAGACCATCAAAACCATACAGCCTCGAGAGGGTGGGCCTGAGCCGATAAAACAGGCGCTCGAGTGAGGTGCGCTCCTCGAAACTGTCCCAGCCCCGCTCGAGCGCTAGAGGCACGCTGCCCAGGGTCGCCACCTTAGCCCCTTCAAATTTAAGAACCTCGAGTGCATAAGAGACAAGCGCGGTCCCCGCGTAAGTCGGAGCCTCGAGCGTGCGGATGACATCCTCCAGATACCAGCCGTCTCGAGCGGGAAGCGGACTGGCCGCGATGATCGCCACCAAGCGCCCCTGAACTCGCGCGGCAAAGTACCGCTTTATAGGGGCGAACTCGAGCGGTCGCAAACTGCATACCCAGTGAAGCCGCAGCCCCGCCCGGTGCTGGTCTTGCCAGCAGCGGCTGAGTTGCTCCACCTCGCGTCGCCACTCGGGGGTGAACGGAGGATGGACCCGCTCGAGGGTGAGACCTTCGCGTAGCGCTCTGCGGCGCGCATGGCGTACGTCGGCTCCTGCCCTGCCCGGTGCGGGCCAGTCTTGGAGGTGGATGTAGGGGGTACTGCCCAGACGCACCGCCTGCATTCCCGGCCCAGCCGCCACGCGGGCAAAATCCGCTGTGACCGGGGCGAAACAGACTTGCGAGCCACTGTAGCGGGCGTGGCTGAGGAGCGCCCTCACCAAATCAGGCCAGTGCCGGGCGGGGGCCAGCGGGTCGCCAGTAGCCAGCAGCAGCTTCCCTTGGCGTATAAAACCCAAGCCTCCTGGAGAGTCGGGCAGGCACACCGCTTGAGGCATGAAATGCAGTCCCACCATCGAGCAGGGATTGCGGGCGAAGCGGGTGTGCCAGCCGAGCAGGGTGGACCCCTCGGTCTGGCGCACCATGGGCAGAGAACTTTGGACCAGCGGAGGGCGAAGTTGAAGCACGGCGGTCAGTGTAAAGCCTCCAAGCTGTAGCTGACATTAAGCGCAGTGGACTCACCCCACCCTGCCTTGCAATGATGACGACCCCTTTCAGCCCACGCTCACCTCGAGGGCCTAACTTGGCTCGAATCCCGCTTGAGAGCACCCTTTGGCATTTCCTTGCCTCGAGCGAGGCATCCTAGAGCAGAGGCTGACTGGAGTAGAGGCAGGCTGTCTGTTCCAAAAAATTTGTCGGAGGTCCCCACATGAAATCCCCCTCGCTATCCGAGCGTCTACGCTACGGTTTTGACCGCCGGGTCGCCCAGACTCCTTCGACCCTGGTGCTGTGGCTGCTGGGCGTGAGCCTGTTTTTCCCGTTGGCCTTTGGACTGATTATCTTTCTTGCTCGCTTCGCTCCGGTGACCGAGGGACACCGCCCGGTGCTGGGGTCGCAGCTCTGGACCTCCATGCTGCACTTTTTGGACAACGGCAACATCTCGAGTGACCCGCTCGAGACCGGGTGGGGCTACGTCGGTTTTATGTTGCTCAGCACCCTCTTTGGCATCGTATTTGCCTCGGTCATCACCGGCATCGTTACCAACGCGCTCACCGCGAGGCTCGACGCCATGCGCAAGGGGCGCTCTAAGGTGATTGAAACGGGTCACACCCTGATTCTGGGCTGGAATTCTCAGGTGATTGCCCTGCTTCACGAACTGGCCCTGGCCGGGGCCAGTGAACGCCGGAACTGCATCGTGATTCTGGCCCCGCTGGACAAGGTGGAGATGGAAGACGCTCTGCGCGGAAAATTGCCCAGAGGGGTACGTCTGAACGTGGTGTGCCGCAGTGGCAATCCGATGGATTTGCACGACCTCGAGCTGGTCAGTCCCCACGCCGCCAAATCCATCATCGTGCTGCCGTCTCGAGACGACGAAAACCCTGACTCACAGACCATCAAGACCGTGCTGGCCCTGACCAACAACCCTCATCGTCGCCTCGAGCCGTACCACATCGTGGCTGAAATTCAGGATGCACACCACCTCGAGGTGGCCGAGCTGGTCGGTCAGGGCGAGGCCCAGTTCGTGCTCTCGAGCGAAATTATTTCGCGCATCATGGTGCAAACCTGCCGCCAGTCGGGATTGTCGGTGGTGTACACCGAACTGCTCGATTTTCAGGGCAGCGAAATCTACTTTCATCTCGAGGCGTCGCTCGAGGGCCTTTCCTTTGGCGAGGTCTTGTCCCGCTTTGAAACGTCGTGTGTCATCGGGCTGCTCTCGGCAGACAACGTCTTGCTGTGTCCGCCGATGCAGACCCGTCTCTCGAGCAGGGATGTTCTCATCGTCATCGCCGAGGACGACCACACCACAAGGCTCTCGAGCCACACTTCCCCCTTCGATGACAATTTGATTCTCAGCGCTCGAGCGGGTGTTCATCCGCCGGAGCACACCCTGCTTTTAGGCTGGAATGCCCGTGGAAGCCAGGTAGTGCGTGAACTCGATTTCTACGTGAACACCGGTTCGACCCTGACCCTGCTGGCCCCGCTCGAGGACTTGGAAGCCAGGGTGCTTCAAGAGTGTCCAGACCTCAAAAACCTCCTGTT
>Ga0123338_10004744_pt1 | contig 11799 bp, 8 predicted proteins | sample grotaG_FD_89793 | JGI IMG/M metagenome (GOLD analysis project Ga0123338, IMG submission 89793) | Glacier valley bacterial and archeal communities from Borup Fiord, Nunavut, Canada, to study Microbial Dark Matter (Phase II) -... | ecosystem: Environmental > Aquatic > Freshwater > Ice > Glacier ... | reverse complement strand
GCGCGGCGCTGCTGGTGGTGCCGGGCGTGCCCGCGTCGCTGTGCGCGCCGGTGCAGGCCGCGATGCGCGCCTGGCAGGCGACCAGCGCCGCCGTGGATGCGCCGCCACCGCTGCCCGCCAGCGACATCCCCAAAGACCCCGGTCCGTTTCGCCATGTAGACCTGACCGGGCAGGACGGTGCGATGGCGTATGCACCACCCTCAACCGGGGGGGCCGAGGGCGCACTGCGGGTCGGCCCGGTGGTTGCGCCGCCGACGGTGCAGCGCTACGCCAGCGTGAATGCGCCGACCAGCGTCACAGCGCAAGAGCAGTTTGCGATCACGGTGCAATTGACGGTGCAGAAGCGGGCGGACGATGCCCAAGCACCCCTGGTGACGATGCGGGCGACGAGTGTCGGCGGGCAGGCGACGGGGGCGGCTCCGATCCAGATTCAGATCCGCGCCAATGGCTTCGACATCTTGGGTCCGACCGGCGCGACGTTGGCGGTCCCAGCGGAAGGCGACAGCCCGCCCGCCGGCTTTCAACTGCGGGCCAAAGCGGGGGTGAATGGGCCGCAAGAGGTGAAGCTGGTGTTTTACCAGGGCATGGACCTGCTGGCACGGCGCATCTGGACGATCCAGGTGGGGGCGACAACCCAACCCAGTGCGCCGGTGGCTGGCCCGCCGCTGGTCTTGCCCCCGCCGGATAGCGGCGCAGTCGCGGATGCTGATCTGGTCTTGTATATCGAACGCGACACGGAACAGGGCGAACAGTTGTTGTTCAGCTATCTGTGGCCGCAGGGGGGGGTGACAGCGATCACGCCGCTGGACCGGATGCCGCTGAACAATGTGCCGGGCTGGGCCCAGCAACGCTATAGCGCCCTGAGCCAAGCGGCCAAGTTCGTAGCACCGAGCGACCCCAACGGCGCGGCGGCGATCAAAGCTGCCGGCGACACCCTGGACCGGATGGGCATGAACCTCTATATGGCGTTGCCGGCCGGGGTCAAGCGGTTCTACAAGGAGTTCGCGCCGCAGGTGCAGACGTTGCTGATCTACAGCACCGAGCCGTGGATTCCGTGGGAAATCGTCAAGCCGTTCAACACCGGCGACGGCCTGGACCCAGCGCTGTGCGACTTTTGGTGCGCGCAGTTTGTGATGAGCCGCTGGCTGCTGGGCGAAAACCTGCGGCGCATCCCTAGCCAAGTGCGGGTGCAGGAACTGTGCGTGGTGGTGCCGCAGTTGGGGCTACCCGCCGCGCAACGCGAAAACCAGTATTTGCAGGGCTTGCTGCACGCTTGGCCGCCGCTGGCGCTATATCCCCACCCGGTCGGGACGCGCGACGACGTGATCGCGGCGATGAGCAGCGGTCACGTCAACCTGTTGCATATCGCTACGCACGCCAGCTTCCAGGCCGGGGCGGGCCAGGGCGCGGCGATCCAATTGGGCACCAGCCAGTTGACCACCGACGATCTCGTAGGCAGCGCGCTGGTGGCCGGACTGACCAAAGCGGCCCCGCTGGTGTTTATCAACGCCTGCCACTCCGGGCGGGAAGACTTGGCCCTCAGCGGCATCGGCGGCTGGGTGGAGCGGTTGCTACCGTTCGGGGCCGGTGCCTTCATGGGCACCAACTGGGAGGTGCAAGACGACCTAGCCGCGCAGTTCGCCCAGCAGTTCTACGATGGCCTGCACGCCGGGCAGACTTTTGGCGTGGCCTGCCGGACGGCACGGCACGCGGTTCGCACGGCAAATCCTGGTAACTCGACTTGGTTAGCATACGTGTTGTACGCACACCCGAACGGCACCCTGCACGTTGGCCCCGCGCCATCCTGAGCGCAAAGGAGGCTTTCCGATGCTAGACTCTGAGGAGATCATCACCGCCCTGCAACAGAATTGGACACAAATCGGGCGCGCATTAGGCGCGCATGGTCAGGCGTTTGTGGATGAATATAAGCTGCTCAACCAAGCGGCGCGGGCTGCTGAAACCCCCACCCAGCAAGACCAAGCGACCGCCGACCTGATCGCGTTGCTGCTACGCTATCCCGTGGTGCAGCAGGTATTGGCGCAAAGCGACCCGGCGACATTCAGTGCGCCGGCAGACCCGTCACCCGCGCCGGTGGGCATTGCGCCGCTGGACCCGCCGCCTAGTTCGCCCACGCCGCTATTCACGCCCGCCCCGGTGCAGACGGCATCCCCCCCGACCGCTGCGGCGCTGCTTGATGCGCCGATGGCGGCCGGCACGCCTGCCCCGCCGCCTGTTGTCCCGCCGGATGCACCCCGCCCGGTTGCCTTCGAGCCAGCCGCGCACAGTGCGGCCGCCCCCCAAGCGCCGGCTACGGATCTGCCCACGCCAGTGACGGCGCTACCGACCAGCGCCACCTTCGCGCCACGGCATCAACAGCCGGACGATGCGCTAGGCGGCGCGGCAGCGGATGGCAGCGGCCCCTTCCCGCGCACCGTAGTAGAGGAGACTTCTGCAATGGCACAAGCGAACACGCCGGCGACTCCCCTGGCGGATAGCGGCGGCGGGAAGGGGACAGCCTTGAAGGAATGGGTCGCGGCGATCCTGGCGTTGACGCTGGTCGTCGGCACGGTGGCCTTAATCGCCCTAGCGGTTTACCGAGGCGACGGCAGCGAGGGCACCAAAAACCTGTTGCTGCTGCTCACCCCCCTCTGCGGGGTGGTGGTCGGCTATTACTTTGGCCGCATCCCCAGCGAGGCGCAGGCACAGGCGGCGACGGCACGGGCCACGCAGGCCGTAGGCGAGGCGGCGCGCATAAAAACTACCGCTACCGATCTGATTGACGAGGCCGCCGACCTCGGCGACAAATATGCCGGCGGAGGGGGCGGTCCCGAAAGCGCCACCCGCAGCAGCGATCCCGCTGTCGTCAGCGTCCCGCCCGGCCTGCAAAGGGATCTGCGCGAACTGCAAAAGCGCGCCCGCCGGTTGCTCTAGCCGCCCCCACGGGGGTAAGCTAGAGCGCCCCCTCGGAAAAATGCCGCGCTTACGCAGGAATCGTGTCCCGGCCAGGGGCGGCGCTATCGCTTATTCCAGCAGGCCGTCGAGGCGGGCCAGCAGCGCGGGCAGGGCCGGATCGTCCGCGTGCAGGCCGCAGTCAGCGGCGGCGGCGGCCAGCACGGCGATTGCGGATTGCGGATTGCGGATTGCGGATTGCGGCGGGGGTTGGGCGTTCTGCGCCGACAACGGTGCCCGCGCAATGAATTGCGCCGCTACCGCTTGCGGCTCTGGTCCGCGCGCAATGAATTGCGCCCCTACAGTCGGCGGCTGCGGTTCGCGCGCAATGAATTGCGCTCCTATAGCTTCCGGCTCCTGACCCCTGACCCCTGACCCCTGACCTCCGTCCCCTGATGCCTGATACCTGACACCTGACACCTCAGCCACGAAGCGCAGATAGCCGGCGGCGGATTGGGCCAGGGTGTGCCCGTCGGCGACGTAGCGGCGGGCGGCGTGGCCCATGGCGGCGCGCAGGTCGGGGCGGCGGGCGAGCAGGAGCAGGGTTTCGAGCAGCAGTTCTTCTTCGATACCGCCGAGGTCAATCTTGGCCGCCGCTGCGTCGGGCAGTTCGGTGAACGCGCCGACCCGCGAGACCAGCACCGGCTTGCCACTGCCCATGATCCGCAGCAACGCGGCGGAGGTTTCGCCCGCGGTGGGGTAGCGCAGGTTGATGCAGACATCGGACGCGGCCAAGTAGTCAGCAAACTGGGCGGGCGGGGCGTAGCCGATAACCTGCACGCGGTCGCCCAGGCCCAGCATGGCGATCAGGCGGTCCACGTTGTAGTTGGGCGAGCGGCTCCCGACTAGCAGAAAGTGGCTGTGCGGGTGTTGCATGGCGAACGCCTTGAAGGCCCGCAAGGCCACATTGAGCCGCTTGTAGGGGTTGAGGTGGCCGATGGAGGCCAGGATAAATGCGTCGGGGTCGAGGCCCAGGCGGGCGCGCGCGGCGGCCGGCGGCAGCAGCGGTGGCAACGGCACGCCCATCGGCACCACCGCCAACGGCACAGCGGGGCGCAGGCGGCGCACTTGCTCGGCCATATACTGGCTATGGACGATGATGCCTCTGGCGGCAGCAACCGTCTCCTCGACCAACGGGAAATCGAACAGGGCTTCGGGCAGTTGGCCCAGCAAGACCCGTTCGGCGGCCTGTCGCCCCGCGTCGCCGTAGGTCGCGGCCATTGTCTGGAGGTAGGCGCGACCCCGGCCCCGCTGCAAGGCCATCCACATCCGCAGGTGATGCAGCACATACTCGTGCAAGACGACGATGCCGGGGGTCTGGAGCAGCCGATCATAAATATAGGCGTGAGCGGGGCTGTTGCCCAACTGGTAGATCGGCATATCGTAGGGCCGGCGGCGGGCCTCGCGCGCGAAACTGCGCTCCGGCAGCACGCGAAAGGCTTGCGTGATGGCCGGGTTGCTGGGCCGGTAGCGGTCTATAAACAGATCCACCGTAGCCCCTTGCGCGGCCAGGGCGGGCAGCAGTTCTTCGCTGTAGTCGGAGATGCCCGACTGTAGCGGGTTGAGCGGGCTGAAATAGGCCAAGCGCATCAGCGCGCCTCCGCCAACAGCGTGTCCACCACCTCATCCCAGGTGATGGCCGCAACGCGGGCCTGTCCGGCTGCGCCCAGGCGTTCGCAGCGCGGCGGGTCAGCGGCGGCCTGGGCCAGCGACGCGGCCACGCGGGCCGGGTCGGGCGCAGTGACCCAGCCGGTCACACCGTCTTCAACAAACTCCAACACGCCGCCCGCATCGCTCGTGGTGATGACCGGCTTGCCGGAAGCGAACGCCTCGACGGTAGCGAAGCCATAGTCCTCGTCCACCGGTGCATAGTAGACGGCGCGCGCCCCGGCGTAGAGATCGAACGCCGCAGCATCCGAGACCCGGCCCAGAAACTGCACCCGCGCGCCCAAGCGCAACGCTCCCGCTAGCCGTTCCAGCGCGGCCCGATCCGGCCCTTCACCGGCAATCTTGACCTTCAGGGATATGTCGTTCGGGAGCAGAGCCACAGCCCGCAGCAACAAGTCTACCCGCTTGGCTGCGTCCAGCCGGTTGAGGTGCAGCACATAGTCCCCTGTGGGGCCGGGGTGAAAACCGGGGCGCAACGGCGGATAGAGCGGCGTGGCGGTCAGGCCGTTGAAGCGTTGCAGGCGCGCGGCAACGTTACGCGAAATGGCGTAGCTGCCCTGCGCCTCGCCAATGGTCTGGCGGTCGAGCGCAGTCAGCCAACGGCGGAAGCGCACATCGGCGGGCGTGGCGGTGAGGTCGCTGAGGGGCGTGCCGTACCAGTCGTAGGCTTGGCGGTATTGGTGGACCAGCCAGACCACTTTGCGCGGGTGCTGCACGACATACGAGGGGAACTTGGTGCAGATGGCGAGGTCCACCGGCACGCCGTTAGCCGCACGGATGTCGATCATACGCCACGCCAGCACACTGCCCACCAGCGACTCGCGCGGATACCACTTGAAGGGCAGCGCAATCTCGGCAACGGTGTGCCCGCGTGCCCGCAACGCGGCGATCAGCCCGGCCACCAGCACTTCGTTGCCGCCCTGCACAAAGGGCACCTGGGCAGTGCAGACGGCGATGTGGAGCGGCTTAGTCACTGGCTGCGGCCTGGGCGGGCGACGTAAAACGTATTGCGTAGGTAACTATTCAGCCAGTGAGGTAAAAAGAGGAAAACTGTCATTCTGAACGCAGTGAAGAATCCTTTGGGGCAGGTACAGCCCTGCCCGCAGGCATTCAGGGCGGAGTGAGTCGCTGCAAACGGACACCTCTGCGTGGCGACCGATTCTTCACTGCGTTCAGAATGACAGTTTTCACTTTCAACTCCACTGGCTGAATAGTTGCCTACGTAGTGCGTATTGCGTATTGCGTATTGCGTATTCGAGTTCATGTGGGCTGCTCAGGGGCGGCGCTTGCAGACTGTTCGGCTACTGGCTCCGCATTGCCGCCGACCGCCGACGGACCCCTGGCCCCTGGCCCCGCAACGCCAACAACTGACGACTGACGACTGACGACCCGTTCGAGGGCCAGCACACGCTCGTCCAGGCGTTGCCTATTGCCTATTGCGTATTGCGTGTACATACTCATGTGGGTTGCTCAGGCTCGCTATCAGCAATCTGCCCGACCCCGGACCCCGGACCCCGGACCCCTGACCCCTGACCGCAGACCCCTGAGCCCGCGTCGCCAACGACTGACGACTGACGACTGACGACCCGTTCCAGAGCCAGTACACGCTCGTCGAGGCGTTGCCATTCGCGGGTGAGGCGTTCCTGGTAGGCGGTGGTTTCGACCAGGGCACGGGCAACGGCGCTGTTGAAGCGGTTTTGCTGCTCAACGATGGGGTTGATATACCAGCGCAACAGGACGCGGGTGGCTTTTTGCGCGTAGGCCAGGGCTGTGCCGAGGCCGGGTACGCGCCAAGTGATGGGCAGGTGGGCACTGACGAACCAGAGGTCGTTGACTTCGTCTACGCTCTGGCGCAGTTGGCCCAGGTTGAAATCGCCGTCCGCCGCGCCGTCATCCAGCCCACCGCCGAGGCGGGCGCGCCGCGCCTGGATCTGGGCGCGCAGGTCGGCCAACGCCACCGCCGGGTCTGCGCCTTCGGTGAGTGGTGAGTGGTGAGTGGTGAGTGGTGAGTGATCCATAGGATACAGTATATCCTGTTATGTCAAAATGTGCTACAGGCTGCCTTCTACACCCCACTGGCGAAACCGTTACAAACCAAACAACCAGAAAACCCCCCGCAAATCTCCGTGGCTCCGTGGCTCCGTGGTGCTGTTCCGATCTCCGCCTCACGCTTCCCGCTGCAACGTCTGCAACACCGTCGCGGCGCGGCGAATCGAGGCGGCTTCGGCGGGATGGGTCATGGCGGCGGCGGCCTGGGGCAGCGGCAGCCAGCGCGGCACCTCGCCGTCGGCGGATTGGGCGTGCGGCGGCGGGCTGTCGGGCAGCAGATCGATCAGGTAGTGGTCCACCACTTTGGTGGTCGGACGACCGCTGCGCCCATTGATCGCATAGCGGATCGTCGTCAGATAGGTCAGGATACGGCCACGCACGCCGGTTTCTTCCTCCAACTCACGCAAGGCCGCTTGCTCCGCCGTCTCGCCCGGTTCCAAGTGGCCTTTGGGCAGGGCCAAGTCGCGGCGGCGTGGGCGCTCAATGCACAGCACATCCCAACCGCCGGTCGGGTTGCGGCGCACAGCCACCCCGCCCGCCGAGTGTTCTTCGTCGCCGTGCGGCGTGTGGATCGTGTAACGGTCGTCGGTCATTCCGGCTCCTCGAATAAGCGCAACAGATCGGTCCAGTCGCTGAGGACCAGCGCCGCGCCCGCCGCGCGCAACAGATCGGGCGGGGCCGCCCCCCACGCCACACCCAACGGACGCACGCCCGCCGTCCGTGCCGCCACCATGTCACTGATGGCATCACCCACATACGCCACCTGCGTCGGGTCGGGCGGCTGCCCCAACCGCAGCAACGCGGCCCAGATCGGATCGGGAGCCGGCTTGCCCTGCGGCGCATCTTCCAACCCAATGATCACATCCAAATAGGGCTCTAAGGCGAACAGGTCCAGGCCCATCTGCAAGGCTTCCCGGCGCTTGCTCGTCACCAAGCCAGTCCGCACACCCCGCGCCCGCAACGCCGCCAGCATGGCTATCGTGCCGGGCACCAACAGGGTCAACTGGTCATGCCAGATGCGGTTGTGATCCTGATACGCCTCCCGCAACGCCGCGCCCTTACCCGGCGCGTGCGCCTCCAACGCCGCGTGCAACGGCAGCCCAATCGTCGGCAGCACCATCTCGCGCGCAATCGCCGCGCCACAGTGCCGCGCCGTCGCGTGCTGCCAGCAGGCCACGATCAGGTCCACCGTGTCAATCAGGGTGCCGTCCAGGTCAAAGAGAATGGTGTGCATACGGGTCGTCAGTCGTCGGTCGTCAGTCGTCGGTCGTCAGTCGTCGGTCGTCGGTCGTCAGTCGGGTGTCGTCAGTCGGGTGTCGTTTAAGAACCTAAGCAATACGCAAGTAAGGGTTCAGGCAGCGCGAGAAGGAAAAGTATCTGTCATTCTGAACGCAGCGAAGAATCCGTCGGAGTGGGTACACCTCCCCCGCGTCAGCATACCTCGGCGGGAGTACGTAGCGGGTGTTGAACATCATCCTGTGGCGACGGATTCTTCGCTGCGCTCAGAATGACAGGGTTCTATTTCCACACCACTGGCTGAACAATTATAACCAACCATAAAAATCTCCGTGTCTCCGTGTCTCCGTGTTGAAATCCGTCGTCTACCGACGACTGCCGACTGCCGACCGCCGCCCTACTCCAAATAGTCCCGCAGCTTCTTGGCGCGCGCCGGGTGGCGCAGGCGGCGCAGGGCTTTGGCCTCGATCTGGCGGATGCGTTCGCGCGTCACGTTGAACTCGCGGCCCACCTCTTCCAGCGTGCGCGCGCGCCCATCCAGCAGGCCGAAGCGCAGTTGCAGCACCTGCCGTTCGCGCTCGGTCAGCGAATCGAGCGCCAGCGCCACCTGCTCTTTCAGCAGCCGCCCGGCCGCCGTATCGGCCGGGGCCAGCGCCCGGTGGTCTTCGATGAAATCGGCCAAATGCGTGTCGTTTTCGTCGCCCACCGGCGTTTCGAGCGACACCGGCTCCTGACTGATTTTGAAGATCTCGCGCACCCGTTCGGCTGACAGGTTCAGGTCAGCGGCCACCTCGTCCGAACTCGGTTCGTGCCCCAGTTCCTGCGACAGGCGGCGCTGGGTCCGCACCACGCGGTTGATCGTCTCAACCATGTGGACAGGGATGCGGATCGTGCGCGCTTGGTCGGCGATAGACCGCGTAATAGCTTGGCGAATCCACCATGTGGCGTAGGTCGAAAACTTGAAGCCTTTGCTGTAGCGGAACTTCTCCACCGCCCGAATCAGGCCGATGTTGCCCTCCTGCACCAAGTCCAGCATCGTCATGCCGCGGCCCACATATTTCTTGGCGACGCTGACCACCAAGCGTAGGTTCGCCTCGGTCAGGTGGCGGCGGGCAGCGGTCGAATCGGCCACGATGTCGGTCCAGTAGTAGCGCAACGTGCGGTTCATGTCGGCGGTCAGCACGTCCAGATCGGCGGTCGGCGGCCACTCCCAGGCATCAATCCGCCCCCGCAGGGCCGGCGGCAACAACTCAAACAGCAGCAGCGTATGGCGCAGCGCGTCTTCCAGCGCCGGGGTGGTACGCCCGGTTTGCGCGGCCACGCGCGTGAGGATCTCCGGGTCCAAACTCGCGGTGGGGATGATCGCCGTCAACAAGGCGTGGCGCGTGACCGGCAGCGACCCGCCGTGCTGGGCACAGTACACCTCCTCGGCCAACGGCCATTCGTGGTGCAGCCGACTCGCAACGGCGCGGCAAATCAAGGCGGCGGGTAGGACGGCGCTGGGGCAGTCTGCTTGGCGGCTCAGGTCGGCCATCAACTGTTCGAGGAAGATGCCGCGCTCCATACGCTTCGCCAGCGCAATTTCGGCATCGGCGGTCAGCAGCGGCACGCGCCCGATCTCGCGCAGATAGAGCCGCACCGGGTCATCGGTCCCCAGGTTGTCCGCGTCGGCGCTGGGATCCACCGGGGCCGGACCGTAGGCGGAGTGGGCTTCGGGGCGCGGCAGGACGACCGGCCATTCATCCTCATCAGGGATCTCCCCGTTAAGGTCCAGCAATCCGGCGTAAATCTCGTCCCCTTCGGGCGGCGGTTCTGGCGCGGCTAGCCCATTAGGGATCGGCGTGCCGGTGAAGTCCACCGGCTGGGTCTGCGCTAACAGGGCCATCATCACCCGCTCAGTATCGCCCACCGCCGGCGCATCCCGTAGCAGCCGGGGCGAGGGTGCGTCCACGTCATCAACTTGGCCCATGAAACTCGTCCACGACGGCATTTCGTCGGCGGGCAAGTCGGGCGGCAGCACATAAAGCGACGGGTCGTGGGGCAAGGGGCGGGTCGTCTCGCTGTGGGGATCTCCGGTCGGCGTGCGGCGTTTCGCCATGATCGCGTCCTCCTGTGGGTCGTGGCTGACAAGTCGGCGGGGCTGCGCGAGGCAGCCGGCGCTAATCGCGACTATCGCGGTAGACGGTACTGCGGGCCGGTGTGGTCTGTTCGTAGAGTTGCGGGCGGATATCGTCCAGCGCGCGGGCGGCGGTAAAGCGGTCAATGCCCGGCTCGGCGGCATCACTCGGCGTTTCGGCTAGCAGCATTTGGTATTGTTGCAGCCACAGCCGGTCGTTAAACTCCTGCAAGCGGCGGCTGCGGCGGGCCACTTCGCCGGCCAGGGCAAAGGGGTAGATATAGGGTTCGCGGTCGGCCTCGGCCAGCAAAAAATCGTACTGGTCGAGCAAGGCCGGATCTACGGCGGTCCGCAACGCAACGCGGTCCACCGCCAACGGCGTATCCGGCAGCAGCGGCAGGCTCAGAATATGGGCGGTCACGGCTTCCAGGATCAGGCGGTTCTCGCTGCGCGTGAAGCGGGCGGGCGCGGGCGTGTCGGGCTGCAAAGTCGCTTCGGGATAGCGCAGCAGCAAGGCCAATAGGTGTTCTTCGGGGGCCAGTTCGCGCGCGGGCGGCTCAGTTGGCGCTTCGGCGGCGGGCTTGCGCGACGTGCCGCGTGGGGCTGTCGGGCTGCCGGTGCCGGCGCGCGCCACCGCCTGCTCCACCGCCGCCACGGGGGTTTGCGTCAGCCGGGCCACTTTATCCACATAATGGGCCCGACCCACCGGATCGCCGATGGCGCGTACCAACGGCGCGATCTGGCGCACCGCTTCGCTTTTGCCCTGCGCCGTCGTCAAGTCCAGGCTGCGCGCCACCACGGCGATAAAGTGATCGGCCACCGGCTGGGCCTCAGCCAGCAAGCGATCCCAGGCCGCCGGGTCGCGCAGCAGCAGTTCGTCGGGGTCCATCCCCCGCGGCAACGCCATGATGCGGATCAGCGAATCAATACGCCGCTCCACGCTGATCAGCCCGCGTGGCCCCAGGATCGGCACACTCACCCGCTCCATGTTGCCCGCCAGCACCTCGGCTCCGCGCAACGCCGCCAAATCGCCCGCGCTGTCGGCATCCAGCGCCAGCACGATCTCGCGCGCCGGCTTCTTCAAGATGTCGGCCTGCTTATCGGTCAGCGCGGTGCCCGATGCGCCGACCACGTTGGCGTGGCCGGTCTGGTGCGCGATCAGCACATCCATGTAGCCTTCGACAATAACCGCCGTGTGACTGCTGCGGATGGCCGCCGTAGCGTGGTCAATACCATACAGCGTCGCGCTTTTGTCGTAGATGGTGGTCTGCGGCGAGTTCATATACTTGGGCGGGCGGTCGTCCAGCGCCCGCGCGCCGAAGCCGGTGGTGCGCCCCCGCACATCCCGAATCGGGAACATCAGCCGATTGCGGAAGCGGTCGTAATAGCCCGCGTCGCTGCCTTCGCGCTCGATGATCAGCCCGGCTTCCAGCAATTCGGCAGGCGTGTAGCCGCGTTCGCGCAAATAGTTCGCCGTGGCATCCCAGCTATCGGGCGCGTAGCCAATCTGGAAGGCGGCCACCGTCGTCTCACTCAGGCCGCGACTTTGTGTGTAGGCGCGTGCGGCCACCGCCCCCTCCGCCGAGGCCCGTTGCAGCAGGTTGTGGTAGAACAGCGCGGCCGCCGCGCCGGCTTCATAGAGCCGCTCGCGGTGCCGCTCCACCGCCGCCTGCCCCTCGTCGCGCGGCGCGAGGTCCACCCCCGCCTGCCGTGCCAACCGCGCCAGCGCATCGCGGAACTCCAGCCCCTCGGTGTTCATGACAAAGCCGAAAATGTCGCCG
>Ga0123338_10004743_pt1 | contig 11800 bp, 7 predicted proteins | sample grotaG_FD_89793 | JGI IMG/M metagenome (GOLD analysis project Ga0123338, IMG submission 89793) | Glacier valley bacterial and archeal communities from Borup Fiord, Nunavut, Canada, to study Microbial Dark Matter (Phase II) -... | ecosystem: Environmental > Aquatic > Freshwater > Ice > Glacier ... | reverse complement strand
CTTTGGCGATTTGGTATCAGTATTGCGAAGAATCGCGCGATGTTTCCGGCGAGGGATTCGCAGCAAACGATCTCAAGGAGGAGCGGACTAAAGTCCTGACTACGAACGGGGATGGGCGGACTGAAGTCCTAACTACGAACGGAGTGGTGGTAACTGTGGCGAAGTCTGTTGCTCATTTAACTTGTCACGACAAAATGCGGGGTTCGTATTTGGGGCCAAGGTTTACTGACATAGAAATTCTGGAATATTTGGATGCTGTCAAAGCTAGCTATCATCGATTGGATGATGCTGAGTTAATGCCGCAGTTGGCTGAAATTTTGGAACAGGGAAATGTCATCGGATGGTTCCAAGGGCGGATGGAATTTGGGCCGCGAGCTCTCGGAGGTCGATCGATCGTTGGCGATCCACGCAATGCTAAAATGCAGTCCGTGATGAACCTGAAAATTAAATATCGGGAATCATTTCGACCTTTTGCGCCGTCAATCTTAGCCGAACGAGTTGCGGATTATTTCGAGATGGATCATTCTAGCCCTTATATGCTATTGGTAGCTCCTGTCAAAACCAGTCTGCGAATTCCAATGACTCCCCAACAAGAGCAGTTGTTTGGCATTGAAAAGCTCAACATTCCGCGATCGGAGATTCCGTCTGTTACCCACGTCGATTACTCGGCTCGCATCCAAACTGTTCACAAAGAAACCAATCCTCGGTACTATGACTTAATCAGCCATTTTGAAGAGCGATCGGGATGTCCGATTTTGGTAAATACTTCTTTCAACGTCCGAGGCGAACCCATTGTTTGCACTCCCGAGGATGCTTACCGCTGCTTTATGCGAACCGAAATGGACTATCTGGTTTTAGAGAATTTCTTAATTCCCAAGTCCGAACAAATTCCTTGGAAACAAGATGATGCTTGGAAAAATGAATTTGAACTCGATTAGTTAGTAGTTATTTGTTATGTCTTAACTGGTTCGGCTCTGCCTGGGAACCGATGTCCAGAGGCTCTGCCTCGGTTGCTTACGGAGGAAAATTGGAGGCAGAGCCTCCGGATCTGCGTTCCCAGGCAGAGCCTGGTAACGAGCATTCTTCCTTCTTCCTTCTTCCTTCTTCCTTCTTCCCATGAGCGACGAAATTAAAAAACTCGATAAAAAAGGCCTGCGCGATTTCGGGCTGCTAATCGGCGCCTTGATGCCGCTGCTATTCGGTTTAGCAGTACCTTTACTGCGGAGACATTCTATACCTTGGTGGCCCTGGGCGATCGGCGCAGTGCTAATTGTGTTAGCATTGGCTGCGCCGAAATTGCTGAATCCCATTTACCACGGGTGGATGCGGTTTGGACTTACCCTTAACAAGATCGAAACGCCGATCGTCCTGGGGATAGTTTTTTACCTGATAATTTGGCCAATGGGAGCAATCAAAAAGATTTTCGGCGAAGATGCGATGCGACGCAAACTCAATCCAAAAATGGATACTTATCGCGTCCAAAGTAAAGCAAGAACAAAAGTTAGTATGGAGCGTCCTTTCTAAGTGTTTGAATCAACTTTAGATTTTCTCAAAGATTTGTGGGCGTTTATGAAAGAACGCCAAAAGTATTGGCTGCTACCGTTAATTGTGACTTTAGTCTTTTTGGGAGCTTTGATTGTCATCAGTCAGGGTTCTGTGATTGCTCCGTTTATTTACACTTTGTTTTGACAGAATGAGCAAGTTGAAAAATTTGGGTCTCAATTTAGGTTTGACACTCGGTGGTTTATTGATGGGGGTGATAATTGGTGAAATTGGATTGCGGGTTGCTGGAATTGAGGGTTATCCAAAAATAGGAGATTTTGTAGACTCAGCGCCGACTGGTTTCCATACTTCCGATCGCGATTTGGGTTGGAAGCTCAAACCAGGTGCATCGGGGGAATGGAAGGGGGAAGGTGCGAGTTTTGTGCGGGTGAATAGCGAGGGTTTGCGCGATCGCGAACACACAAAAGCCAAACCACCGAATACTCTGCGAGTTGCGGTTTTGGGCGATTCTTTCACCGAAGCAATTCACGTACCCGTGGAACAAACTTTCTGGTCGAAATTGGAACGAAAATTAGGCAACTGCGAAGCCGTTAAGGGACGCAAAAATGTTGAGGTGATCAATTTCGGAGTGCAGGGTTACGGTACCGCTCAAGAATTAATTATGCTGCGCAAAAAAGTGTGGGATTACGATCCTGATATTGTAGTTCTGGCCTTTTTTATTGGCAATGATGTCATTAACAATTCCGCGAAACTCGAATACGATCGCTACCGACCATTTTTTGTGTATAATGCTAGCGACAAGTTAGTACCAGATATGTCTTTTCGCAACTTAGCGCCGATCGATCGCAACAAAAGAGCAGTCTCATTTGTAGACCGGATGCCCGGTTGGATGGTCAACAATTCGCGGATCTTGCAGGTGATTAAAAAAGTAGATTTAGACGGAAAAAAGCGGCAGTTATCTGGCGATTTTACCGCTTTGAGTACCAAAAACTTCAATCCACCCCAGGATGCAGCTTGGCGAGAAGCCTGGAGGGTGACAGAGGGTTTGATTGTGACGATGCGGAATGAAGTCGTGCAAAAAAAGGCGGATTTCTTGGTTGTGACGATCGGCGATCCGATCCAAGTTGGACGGGATGTCAAGATCCGAAAAGATTTTACGACACAAAACAACATTCAGGATTTGTTTTATCCCAATAGGCGGCTCGAAAAATTGGGCGCGCGCGAAGGTTTTCGGGTACTGAATTTAGCCGAACAGTTCCAAGGTTACACGGAAAAATACCAAGTCTGCGCCCACGGTTTTGACAATTCTGTACCCTGTGGCGGGCACTGGAATGAACTCGGACATCGGCTGGCTAGTATCAAAATCAACCAGAATTTGTGCGAAAATTTGAAGCAGTCTCAAGTCCCCAAAAAACAACCGTAATCAGTCAAATTTCATGAAAGATGCAACGCTACTAAAAAGAAGCAAAAATATATTAACTTTAATCGCTGTTAATTTGGCGATCGCCTTTATTTGTCTGGAAGCTTTGTCGCTAGCTTTTTATTTTATCAACCAAAAGCAGTTTTTTTATGCCAGAACTAAAGCCAAAGAAAAAGTAGTAGAAGATATTGAACGGATCGGAATTAGATTAGATGAATCTATCGTAGAAAGACTGCACCCGTTTTTTGGTTACGTGCTCAAGCAAGGTGCTTTTACCAATCAAAAATTAAAGTTAAAAGTCAACAAACACGGCTTTTTTTCACTATACGAATATCCGTTTATCAAAACAAATAAAAAACAATTTATTATCGGAGTTTTTGGCGGTTCAGTTGCCAACAACTTTGCCGTAGATGAATATAAAAATCAACGATTGTCGAAAAAATTGCAGAGTTATCCAGAATTTGCCGATCGCGAAATTGTAGTTTTGAATTTTGGTAACGGCGGCTACAAACAGCCCCAGCAATTACTAATTTTAAATTACTTTTTGGCTTTAGGGCAAGAATTAGATTTAGTCCTGAATATTGATGGTTTTAACGAAGTAGCACTGTCAAATTTAAATAATAAAGCTCAAATTGAACTTGGAATGCCCAGCGTTCAGCATATACAGCCATTGACAAATCTAGCAAGCAATGTGTCGCCGGAGGTGATGAGTGCGATCGTCCAAATTAACGATAACAAAAAACAGTTGAAAGCAGGTATTGACAAATTGCAAACTTGTCAACTTGCTTTGTGTCACGCCGTTACCTCGCTGAGAGTGAAGCAATTAGTCAACAATTATCAGCAAGCCATTGTCAAGTACGACGCCCAAGTCAAAAACTCCAATGCAGACACGGCAAATAGCGGTATAGTATACGTTCCCAAAGCTGACTCTGTTTTGCCCGATCGCGCTGCTTTCGACAAAATGGCATCAATGTGGTACGAATCGTCGATCGGGATGAATCAAATTTTATCAAGTAGAAAGATTAAGTATTTTCACTTTATCCAGCCCAACCAGTATTATCCAACGAAGCGAGCGTTTACTGCAAAGGAAAAGGAAATCGCGATCAACAAAGAGAGTCCTTACATTGAAGGGGTGAAGAAAGGTTATCCGGTGCTGTTGTCCAAAGTCGATGATTTGCAAAAAGCTCGGGTTAATGTTTTTAGCGCCGTGAATATTTTGGACAATACAAAAGAGACGGTTTACAAAGATGCCTGCTGTCACTATAATTCAGTGGGAGAGGAAGTATTGGCAAATTATATTTCTAGTTCCATTATTAAAGTAGTAAGGGAGTCGAAATAGCTATTTATGAAAGATTTTAAGTTGATTAACAAAACCCAAGAAATTCTCAAAGTTGCTTTGATTAACTTAGTGCTTTTACTGGTTTTCCTGGAACTCGGTTCCCTGGGATGGTATTTTCTCAAGCACAAGCAAATTTTTTATACTAGAGAAAAGCGAGAAGATAAATCGGCTTTAGGAGTTAATTTAGAAGGAGTACGGCTGAATCAGTCTATTGTCGAAAGGTTTCATCCTTTCTTTGGGTTTATTCAAAAACCCAGCCCTGATTTTCGGTCTGGTTTTAAGGTTAATAACTATGGATTTATTTCTCCTTACGATTACCCGTTTAAAAAATTCAAGAAAAATCAATTTGTCATTGGAATTTTTGGGGGTTCCGTGGCTTCCAATTTTTCGATTTTTCAAGTTCAAAATAAAATTTTACCTCAATATCTCAAACAGGTTCCGGGTTTACAAGATAAAGAGTTTGTAATTTTATCTTTCGCTACCGGAGGCTACAAACAGCCGCAACAGTTATTAATTTTAAACTATTTTTTGGCATTAGGTCAAGAACTGGATCTGGTAGTTAATATAGATGGTTTTAATGAAGTAGCACTTTCTAATTTAAACAATAAAAATCAGATTAATCTGGCGATGCCAAGTATTCAGCACATTTCGCCGCTGACTAGCTTGGCGAATAATAGTCTCTCGATCGAGGCTATGCAAGCAACTATCAGAATTAAAGAAAATAAGACTAGGATTAATGAGGGTTTGGAAAGTTTGCAACACTGTTCTTTAGCTGCGTGCGATGCTTTGACTTCTGTTTATGTGCAAAATTTAGTCAACAATTATCGCAAAGATGTAATTGCGTTTGAAAAAGAACGCAGCAAAAAGCAGCAAGATGAGGAGGGAAGCGTGATTTTTATTAATAAAAATAAGTCGATTTTAGAGGATTCGGCAGCTTTTGAACAAATGGCATGGAATTGGGCAAAAAGTTCAATTTTTATGCACAAGGTTTTGTCTGCTAGCAATGTGCCTTATTTTCACGTTCTCCAACCGAATCAGTATTATCAGACGAAAAGGGTGTTTGGTGAAGCTGAAAAGCGAATTGCTTTTAACAAGGATACTCCTTATTCTAAAGCTGTGGAACTTGGGTATCCGGCTATTTTGGGTAAGTTTCCTAATTTACAAAAAAATAATATCAATATTTTGAATGGGGTTAAGGTGTTTGATAAGACAAAAGATGCTGTTTATGTAGATAGTTGTTGCCATTACAATCAAGCTGGAGAGGTGATTTTTAGCAATTATGTAGGTAGTTCTATTCTGGAATCTTTGCGGAAGGATCGGGCTAGGAACAAAAAGAAATAGATATCAATTCCGGCGGCGCCGGAATGATATAGAGGAGACTGCACGTGCCGTTTCCCTACAATTGATCGCGGTAGGGACACGGCACGTGCAGTGTCCTGATTTCTGAGGAATTTTAGATATCAATTCCGGCGGCGCCGGAATGATATAGAGGAGACTGCACGTGCCGTTTCCCTACAATCGATCGCGGTAGGGACACGGCACTGCCGTGTCCTGATTTCTGAGGAATTTTAGTTTTTCGGTTTGCTAGTGTGTCAATCGCCTGTTGAGTCGATCGGCATTACCAAGATTTTATCAACTCGGTTCCCGTCCATATCCACTACTTCGACGCGCAAACCGTTCCACTCAAAATGATCTGCGGCTGCGGGAATTTTGCCCAAATGTGTAATCACAAAACCGCCCATTGTGTGGTAACTTCCTTTGTTTTCTGATGAAATTTCTTCAATTCCAAACAATTCAAGAAAATCTTCGACTGGTAGCATTCCATCTAATAGCCAAGAACCATCTTCGCGTTGCACGGCTTGCGGATCTGCGGCATCTTCTATTGAGGGAAAATCGCCAACGAGTTCGACTAAAATGTCGTTGACTGTCACCAATCCTTGAATTACGCCATATTCGTCTACTACCAAGGCAAGTTGATTGCTAGATTGCTTGAAAAGCTCTAATACTTTTAAACCTCGCGTGCTTTCCGGCACAAATAAAGGCCTGCGCAAAGAAGCGCTTAAATCGAGGGGTTGACCGGTCAAAGTGCGAGACAGCATATCTGTAACGTGGACTAAACCGATAACGTTGTCGAGCCCGCCCTGACAAACGGGAAACCGAGAATGACCGCTGCCAAGCATTTTTTGGCGGTTTTCTTCCACTGAATCGTCGAGGTCGAGCCAGGTGAGATCGGGGCGGGGGGTCATTAAGGCGCTGACTCGCCGATCGCCCAAACGAAAGACTCTTTCTACCATGTCTTGTTCGGCTTCTTCAAAGGTTCCGGCCTCGGTTCCTTGCTCGATTAAAACTTTGATTTCTTCCTCTGTAACTTGCGGTTCTGTTGAAGGCACAATCCTCATCATCCGCAAGATTAAGTCAGTGGAATGACTTAAAACATAAACGGCAGGAGCGCCAATTTTTGAGAGCATTCGCATGGGAATAGCGACACTAGAGGCGATCGGCTCAGGGTTGTTGAGGGCGAGCCGCTTCGGCACGAGTTCACCGATAATTATCGTCAGATAAGTTATGGTTAAAATTGCGATGACTGAGCCGATCGGCTTAGAGTACGGTGCCAAAGCCGGAATCAGCCGCAACAAAGGCTCTACCCTTTTAGCAATGGTCGTTTCTCCGAAAGCGCCGGACAGGATAGCCAGTAGGGTAATCCCGATTTGAACTGTCGGCAAGAACTGATTTGGGGCATTAGCCAGATCCAAAGCTACACGGGCATTGATTGAACCCTGGTTTGCCATCTGTTGCAGTCTCACCTTCCGTACTGAGATGATGGCCATCTCTGACATCACAAACACGCCATTGAGGAAAACCAGCAGGAGAACAATCAGAATATCGGTACTTGGAGACATTTCTAAAATTATTCGGTAGTAACGGCGAAGCGCTCTTCCTGGTTAAAGGAGAAGCTTGCAAGCGGAGAATCTCGATCGCAAAATCGAAATTGTGGTCAGGTATGTCCCTAGATTAACGGAACAAGAGAACCGCGATCGCAAGTTCTAGATATTTAGACAAGCCCAAGACCAAAAATCTATCTATAGTTGAGTGTCGCTGCCCGATCGCCGCAATAATTGATGTTTGTCGTACAATCGAACTTACTAGGTAGCAGCGAATAGCCTTCGCCCATCAGGGATCTAAACTGAACCGCCCATGACTTTCTCTTCGATAATTCGTATCCTGGGGCGATCGCCCCTAGCAACAGAACTTCTCAACAAGCTCAAACGGCATCACTGCGTCCAACTCAACGGCATCGCCCGTTTGCCTAAAGGATTAGTAGCTTCCGCCCTCGCACAGCAAGAAGGGCGGAACCTATTAGTCGTGACAGCAACTCTGGAAGAAGCCGGCCGCTGGGTGGCCTCTTTAGAAGCGATGGGCTGGCAAACTGTACATTTTTATCCGACTTCGGAAGCTTCGCCCTACGAGCTATCTTACTCCGACGAGAACGAAATGACTTGGGGACAAATGCAGGTGCTGGCGGATTTGGTGGACAAGGAAGAAAAAAGCGCCACTGTGTCTAAGCCGATCGCGATTGTAGCCACAGAAAGAGCTCTCCAGCCTCACTTGCCGCCTAGAAGTGCCTTTGAACCCTACTGTCTGACACTAAATCGAGGCGCGGTTCAAGACTCAAAGATACTTGACCGCCAACTTGTCTCGATGGGGTACGATCGGGTGACTCTGGTCGAAACGGAGGGCCAGTGGAGTCGCCGGGGCGATATTGTGGATGTGTTTCCGGTGGCGGCGGAGTTGCCGGTGCGACTGGAATGGTTCGGGGATAATTTGGAGCAAATTCGAGAATTCGATCCCTCGAATCAACGATCGCTCGATAAGATCGATCGGCTAGTTTTAACTCCAACTAACTTTAACTCAATTATTAAAGCGGTTTTAGCCGAAAAAAATCTTGACGAAATCAAAGGTATAGATCCTCTCGATCCAGAAAAAGCAGCAGAAAGATTTGTTCGCAGACTGTTGGGTTTGGCTTTTGAGAAACCGGCTTGTTTGTTAGATTATTTGCCAGAAAATACTTTAGTTGTCGTTGACGAACCAGATGGGTGCGAAGCTCACAGCAACCGCTGGTTTGAGAATGCACAGGAACAGTGGGAAAATTGCGATCGGCAATCGGAAGTTGCGGATGGGGAAACCGAAAGCTTACCAATTGCTAATTTGAAGGTTCCCAAAATTCACCGCAGTTTTGCTGAATCTATGGCGGATGTCGCAGCTTTCGATCGGCTGGAACTTTCGGAATTAGGATTGGATTCTACTATCCAAAAATTAGATAATTCTAGTGTGAACCCGCAGTCACCGCCTGCGATTAATTTGGCTTCTCGTCCTGTGCCCGTGATGCCTCACCAATTCGCGAAGCTGTCTCAAATGCTCAGGGAAGAGCGCGATCGAGGTTTTACGGTGTTTCTGGTTTCGGCTCAACCCAGTCGATCGGTCTCTCTACTCTCAGAACACGACTGTCCGGCTCAGTTTGTGGTGAATCCTCGGGATTTTTTGGCGATCGACAAGTTGCAGTTACAGCATATCCCAGTGGCTTTGAAGTACAGCGGGCTGGCAGAATTGGAAGGGTTTATTCTGCCGACTTTTCGGATAGTTTTAATTACCGATCGGGAATTTTACGGCCAGCATTCTCTGGCGACTTTTAGCTACGTCCGCAAACGCCGTCGCGCTGCGAGCAAAAAAGTTGACCCGAACAAGCTGAGTCCGGGCGATTTTGTGGTTCACCGCCAGCACGGAGTTGGCAAGTTTCTCAAGTTGGAACGCTTGACGATCGATCGGGAAACTCGCGAATATTTGGTACTGCAATACGCTGACGGTACTCTCAGGGTGGCGGCCGACCAGTTGGGCGCTTTGTCGAGATTTCGGACTGTTGCCGATCAGACTCCGGTTCTCAACAAACTCACAGGTCAAACTTGGGAAAAAACTAAAACAAAGGTTCGCAAAGCTGTTAAAAAATTGGCAGTGGATTTGCTGAATCTTTATGCTAAAAGAGCTAAGCAACAGGGTTATGCTTTTCCGCCTGATATGCCTTGGCAACAAGAATTAGAGGATTCTTTTCCTTATCAACCAACGCCGGATCAGTTGAAGGCAACTCAGGATGTGAAACGTGACATGGAGGGCGATCGACCGATGGATCGCCTAATCTGTGGCGATGTCGGTTTTGGCAAGACAGAAGTTGCTCTGAGAGCAATTTTTAAGGCCGTTACAGCGGGCAAGCAGGTGGCTTTGCTCGCACCGACGACAGTTTTGACCCAGCAACACTATCACACGCTGAAGGAGCGTTTTTCCCCTTATCCGATCGAAGTTGGTTTGCTCAATCGCTTTCGCACTGAAACCGAGCGCCGGGAGATTCATAAACGCTTGGCAACTGGCGAGTTAGACGTGATTGTCGGTACTCAATCTGTTTTGAGCAAAGCGATTAAATTTAAGGATTTGGGCTTGTTGGTGGTGGACGAAGAACAGCGGTTTGGGGTCAAGCAAAAGGAAGCGATTAAGGCCCTGAAAACCGAAGTAGATGTCCTCACTCTCACCGCGACTCCGATTCCCCGCACTTTGTATATGTCGCTGTCGGGGATTCGGGAGATGAGTTTGATCGCGACTCCGCCACCGAGTCGCCGTCCGATTCAGACCCATTTATCCCCTTACAATTTGGAATCGGTGCGGACGGCAATTTGTCAAGAATTGGATAGGGGCGGTCAGGTGTTTTATGTAGTGCCACGGATTGAGGGGATTGATGAGTTGGCGGATCAGTTGCAGCTTATGGTTCCAGGGGCGAGAATTGCGATCGCCCACGGTCAAATGGAGGCTTCGGAACTAGAATCGATCATGCTGACTTTCAGCGCAGCGGAGTTTGATATTTTGGTGTGTACTACGATTATTGAGTCGGGTTTGGATATTCCGCGAGTCAATACAATTTTGATTGAAGACGCCCAAAAGTTCGGTTTGGGCCAGTTGTACCAATTGCGGGGACGGGTGGGACGTGCGGGGATTCAAGCTCACGCTTGGCTGTTTTATCCGAAGCAAAACCAACTGTCTGATGCTGCAAGGCAGAGGTTGCGGGCTATTCAAGAGTTTGCGCAGTTGGGTTCGGGCTATCAGTTAGCTGTCCGAGATATGGAAATTCGTGGTTCGGGTGATGTTTTGGGTACCGAACAGTCTGGTCAAATGGAGGCGATCGGCTTCGATTTGTATGCTGAAATGTTAGAGGAGGCTATTAACGAAATTAAAGGTCAAGAAATCCCGAAAGTTGAAGATGCTCAAATCGACCTGAGTTTGACGGCGTTTATTCCTGCCGATTACATCGCGGATTTGGATCAAAAGATGAGCGCTTACCGATCTGTGGCTTCTGCTAATACCTCCGAAGAGTTGCAGCAGATTCGGGCCGATTGGTGCGATCGCTACGGCCCGATTCCTCTTTCGGCCCAACAACTGATCCGTGTTGTCGAGCTCAAACAAATCGCTAAGCAAATCGGTTTTTCTCGGATTAAACCGGAAAATAAGCAGCACATTGTTATGGAAACGCCGATGGAGGAGCCTGCTTGGAACCTGCTAAAAGCTAATTTGCCAGAACACTTGCACTCTCGTTTTGTCTACAGCAAGGGGAAGGTTACTATTCGAGGTATGGCAGTTTTGACTGCCCAAAAGCAGTTGGATAATTTGATTGATTGGTTGGGTAAAATGCAGGGCGCTTTGCCGGAAGTAAATCTCTGATTTTAACAGTAAATTATATTTTCCTTCTTCCTTCTTCCTTCTTCCTTCTTCCTTCTTCCTTCTTCTTTCTTCGGCTATAAAATTGTGAAAAAGTTAGTGAGTGTTTTTTTGGCGATCGCGCTAGTCCAAGGAGTGCCAATGGCGGTTCAAGCTCAACAAACAATTGACCAGATCGACCGAGTTGTGAGTGCAGGATTGATGAATAAGGATGCCAGCGGCAATTTTAATGCTGAGGCGATTGTCAGTCGCGCCGATTTGGCGGTGATTTTAGTGAAAACTTTTGGTTTGGAACGGCGAAAAACAGCTCAGAAACCGGATATAGAATTGCCGGACGTACCTAAGAGTTACTGGGCTTACAGTGCGATTCAAACTGCTCTAAAAACGGGAACGATGAGTGGATATCGCGACGGAATGTTTTTCCCAAATCAAAGGGTGACTCGCGCTGAAGCTTTGGCGATTTTTGCTCAAGCTTACGGGGTTTTTCAGTTTCCCGACGCTACCATTGCCGAGATTTTAGCTAAGTATTCAGATGCAGGCGAAATCCCTGATTGGGCTAGAAAGTCTATGGCTACTGCACTTTATGAAGGATTTGTTAATGTTGAACTCGGAACTAATAAAATTAATCCTTTAAAGCAGATGACTCGGGGAGATATCGCTTACGCTTTGAGCAAGTATTTGGAGCGGCAGGTAAGGCCGACTTCTTTGCCTGTCCCGGACGATCGGCCCCCTAATCGGGGCATGGGAAGGTGAATATGGGCATTGGGCATTGGGCATTGGGCATT
>Ga0123338_10004740_pt1 | contig 11802 bp, 8 predicted proteins | sample grotaG_FD_89793 | JGI IMG/M metagenome (GOLD analysis project Ga0123338, IMG submission 89793) | Glacier valley bacterial and archeal communities from Borup Fiord, Nunavut, Canada, to study Microbial Dark Matter (Phase II) -... | ecosystem: Environmental > Aquatic > Freshwater > Ice > Glacier ... | reverse complement strand
CGCTCGTCGGCGGGCGTATCGCCGTCATAAGTCGCGAAACGCACGGTCGGGAAAAGTCCGAAATCGTTGAGTTTGCCGAGTTGGTCCTGTGCGAGCGCTTTAGTTGGAAAAAGATAGATCGCACGGGAGCGTGTCTGCTCGAGGACGGCGTCGAGGACGGGCAGGTTGTAGCAAAGTGTCTTACCGGAGGCAGTCGCGGTCACAATCGTAACGTGTTCGCCGTCCCGCGCGGCGTTGACCGCCTCCGCCTGATGTGCGAACAGACGATCTATTCCCTGCGCCGACAGCCGCTCCTGCAGAGCAGGCGCGAGCGGACGTTCGAGTTCGCCATAACGCGCAGTCCGCGCCGCCAGATGCTGCACGTGTGCGATCTGCCCTTTATAGAAGGGAGCCCCACGCAAATCCTGCAAATATTCGGTAAAGTCCAACTAAATCGAAACCTCTTCTCGGACAAGGCAGATTCAGACGGGCTTGAACGTATGCTTGTTTTTTTCTTTGTGACGCTCGACCATTTTGACGAGCAGGATGCTGCCGAAATAGAGGAATAGCAGCGGTACCGACATCAGCGCCATAGAAATGATATCGTTGGACGGCGTAAACAGCCCGCCTGCCGCTGCCAGTACCACGCCCCATCGCCAGTTTTTGATCAAGCCTTTCGAGGTCACGACCCCTGCAAACGCGCCAGCCATCAGCACCACCGGAAGCTGGAATGCGATGCCGAACGCCGCCATCATTTTGATGAAGAAGACGACATAGTCGCTCTGGCTCTGCATCAGGGTCGCGCCCTGCGGAAAGTCGTCGAGGTAGGAGAGGAACCATGCCATCGCGAAGAACATCGTCGCATAGGCGACCACTACTCCGAAGATCAGCAGCAGTATCGAGAGCGGCATCATCATCATGATCGGGCGGCGCTCCTGCGGTGTAAGGGCAGGCAGCAGAAACAGCGCCAGTTCGCGAATCACGAACGGCGTCACAATAATCAAGCCGAAGAGGATACTCACTTTCAGGCGTACGGTGAACGGATCGTAAAAGTTGTTGAATACACTGGACATCGGATGCACGACGACAGGATGCTTCTGGTTCCAGAGTGCAGCGCGGTCGCGAACTACAACATCTTCTTTTGTGGGCGGATCGTGTGGCGGGGGAATGTTCGCCCAGTCGAACTGTTTATTGTCGGGGTTGTCAAACTGCTGTTTGAGTTCGATCGCGATGCGGCGTTCGGTGAGCCGGCGCATCTCTTTGTCGAGCGGGCGGTAGATGAAGGCATAGAGCGGCGTAAAGAACTGGTAGGCGATGATCGAGCCGAGTATCAAATACCAGGCGGAGCGTATCAGGTGGGTACGCAGCTCCCCCAGATGCTCTCTGAGTTCCATCCGCTTTTCATCATGTGACCGTGCCATGCTGCTGTTCCTTGCTGCCCGTCAGTCCGCTGCTCTGACCTTGGTATGGTCACTGATAATGCAGAGCCACTCCGACTCCTCATGCCCCGCTAATCTTCAATCAGTAAATTCACTATCTGCATTATACACGCATGAAGAGGGCGGGCGCAAGACGTATATCATCCTGCGCCCGCCCGCCGCCTGTTTAAGATCAGAACTCAGGGTTTCCCGCTATCCTTTATGCGCCCAACTTCCGCCTGAGACCAACTGATTTTATTGCCGGGTGACTTTTACGATGCGCGTATCGGTAGTGGATTTCACAGTGATCGGCGAGTCGGTGGCTTCCCCGGTGAGCGATCCGTTGCGTCCACTGACGAGTCCGGCGATGCCGCCCCCTCTTCGGTTGCCTCTGGCGCCACGACTTCCGCCCATTGCGCCCTGACCGCTCATACCTGCACCGCCATAGCCCGACGCCATCCCACCCGGTCCGCCCTGCATACCAGGTCCGCCCCGTCCACCGTAGCCAGCAGGAGGTCCGCCCTGTCCACCATAACCGCGAGGCGGGCCGCCGCCCTGACCGCCGTAACCAGGCATTCCACCGGGACCTCCAGGCATCCCAGAACCACCCATTCCCCTCGCGCCCGGTCGGGCTTTACCGCCGCCCATCCCGCCCGGCATTCCCTGCATACCTGGCATCCCCTGCATGCCTGGCATTCCACCGCGACCCGGCATTCCCGACATACCGCCAGGCATACCTCCGGCCATACCGGAACCCATCTGCCCGTTCTGAGATGAAGGCGTACGGCCGGTCAGGGACAGGGTGCGGACTGTCCGTACGAGCAGACCTGCATTGTACGCAATATATATGTCGCGCTCATATTTGAGCGTCGGCGAGCTGATAGCCGTAGACGCAAAGACAGCATCTTTCACCAGTTTGCTGTCCCCGACGACATCACCGCTGCTGTTATACACTTGGTGTATTTTCGCTGTTGGGTAGCCGCCTTCCCACTCGAGACCGACCAGCGTACTTGTCAGCGTAACTTTGGGCTGCAGCGCCGGGACAATCCCGGGAAGGTCGATGCGTTGGTGAGGTGTGGTCCACGACTGACCGACGGACACTGGCGCTTTTGGCATCACCGGCAGTTCGAGCGTATTATCGACTGGCAGATCCAGCGCCATAAACTCTTCTAAACCTGTCAGCGTACCGGTCTCATATGACACGTCACCGAGAGCATCGACTTCCTGATACATCGAATTGGAAAGCGAACTGTCGGGATAGGTGACTTCCTGTCCCTGTGTCAAAATGGAAAGAGCAGTGAGCTTATTGCGAACCAGCGTCACATCGGATTTGACGTCTTCGACACCGAGCAGCAGTTTCGCTGTTATGGAGGCGACCTCCTGATCGCTTTCTGAGCCGAGTGCCAGACCGCCGACACGAACTGCTTTGCTCTCGCGATTGTACGTGAGGTTTTCGCCTTCACGGTATTTGTAGCGCAGACGCAGGGTGGACGGACCGTTATGAATCTTGTTTGCCACCGTCAATGTGACCTGCGAAGAGGCTTTATTGGTTACAGTGATCGCGTCGGAACCGGCAGCGGGTTCGTACAGCACTGCTTTGAGCGTGTGCTGACCGTCGGTGACTCCGGTGCCTTTGGTATCCCACAGGTACTCGAAGTTTTTGCCGGTCGGTCCGCCATCGCCCCCATCGGAGGGCGGCAGCGCGAGGTAAAAATTACCATCGAGATAGAACGCGACGAAACTACCCTCGGAAATGCTGGAGCGTGGAATCTGAATGCGAACTTTTTCGCGAACAGAGGAGCCATCCGGCGGGCGTCGAATCGTAAAGGGCGCGCTCTGCGCGTGTGCGGTGAATGCCGCTCCGCTCATTGCAGCGGCGCATACGGCTAAGGAAAGGGCGTTGCGACTGAACATGGACAACTTCCTCCTGAATGTATCTGACATGACGTGCAAGTGTAACATAGTTCACCCGAGAAGTCAATCATCAAACTTCTCGGTAACTGTTCGTGGCTGGCGCAGTAAAATGCAAAAATGGCTCCGCGTCAGGGCTGTTTGAGATCAAAGCTTTGTGGTTCGAGCCAGAAATCTGCTCAAACTTCAACAAGTGTGAACAGTTACACTTATCGTGACCTCCGACGCTTTTCTGTCCGCAGACTAGTTTCTTACGCGATAGGCGGGCGGGAAACGCTGCCGCAATAAAAATCACCGCGTATGCTTCCTGAAATTACATTGTTTCGCGTACGTATTTAAAAGCGGATGTAAACGCGCGTTCACCGGTTCACTGGGTATAGTAATAGAGTAAATGCCGTGATGACGCGCCGTATTTCCCTGTCTTGCCTGTTTGACTTGCCCATCTAATATGTTGCGTCGGAGCGCAAAAAGGTTCAGTCGGCACGTAATTAACTCACCTTACGCAGGCGGACAATTCTCCGAGATCAAATTGGGAAATGTCCATGTACTACGCAAGAGGGAATTTGATCTCACGAAAAGCTCGTCTGCGTAAGGTGAGTAATTATGTTGGCATATTCTGCATGGTAGCGTGATCTGTATGCTGCATTCTCCTCTGTTTGTAATAGCGGAGATTCTGGCTGCCACTCTATTCCCGATAAGAACCTGAAGACAGCACAATTGCATCCTGATAATTTCGTTAGAGCGAGCATATGAGGATAGAAGGAGAATCAAATGAAATACCGTGTACTCGGAGATACGCGCCTCGAAGTTTCGAATGTCGGTTTCGGTGTGTGGACTGTCTCGACCGATATGTGGGGAATCACCGACGATGCTTTCGGCATCAAATTGCTGCGTCATGCATTCGACAGCGGCATTAATTTTTACGACACAGCAGACGTCTATGGCGACGGTAAGGGCGAGACACTGCTTGCTGACGCGCTGGGCGACCGACGCGGCGAGATCGTGATCGCCACCAAATTCGGCTACGATTTCTACAACTATCCGGGACCGCAGCCGGGTCAGCGCGAACGTCCGCAGGACTGGACCCCGGCGTTCGTGCGCAAAGCCTGTGAAGCGAGCCTCGCGCGACTGCGAACCGACCATATCGACCTCTACCAGATGCATAACCCGCGTCTCGAAGCCCTGCAGAGTGATGATCTTTTTGCAACGCTAAACGAATTGAAGCAGGAAGGCAAGATTCGGATGTACGGCGCGGCGCTCGGTCCGGCGCTGAAGCCCGATCGACAGATCGAGGAAGGGCTGTACTGCGTGAAAGAGCGCCACACTGCCGTGCAGATAATCTACAATATGCTTGAGCAGGTGCTCGGCGACGGTATCTGTCCGACCGCGCGCGAGTATGGCGTTCCGGTGCTGGTGCGTGTGCCACACGCCTCCGGGGTTCTCGAAGGGACCTATACGGAGGAGACGGAGTTTGCGCCGAACGACCACCGCAGTCATCGCGTTTCGACGAATGAAATGCGCAAAAAATGGCTGCTCGACGGGCTCAAAAAGGTCGAGATGCTCGAGTTCGCCGCTGGCGGCGCAGGGCGAACGCTCGGTCAAATGGCGATACAGTTCCTTCTCAGTGAACTGAGCATCGCCTCGATCTTTCCCAACATCTACGATGAAAAGCAGCTGGAAGAGTTCGCCGCCGCACCCGAGACGCCCGAGTTCACGCAGCAGGAGCTGGATAAAGTACGCGCACTCTACTCCAGCAACTTCGGTCTCGAAATCGAAACCACGACTTCGGCAGTCTGACGCTGGTTTGAGGCAATAATCCACCTGGTACCTTTCATTTTTAGACAGTGTGCCTTCCCGGAAGCAAAAGCTGACGAGAAGTGGATTCTCTCCCCCTCCTTTTATTTGTTCAAGGAGGGGGCCGGGGGTGGTAAATAGTCACCCTGAGTGTATAGAAACGAGCATATAGAAGCGCACATACAGAATCGCGCACACAGAAACGAACATATAGAAACGAACATATAGAAACGAACATATAGAAACGCGCACACAGAAACGAACATATAGAAACGCGCATATTAAAGCGGGGGAGAATGCCGGCAGCCTGCATTCGATGCCTGCGACAGGCACGCACTTCGATGCTTTGGGGACTGAAAATCGACGGAGCCGATTTATTCTGCGTCATGGAAATCGAAGATGGAAATCGAAGATGGAAATCGAAGATGGAAATCGAAGATGGAAATCGAAGTCGGAGATCAGGAGCAAAACTGAATGCAGGCATTCAGGAAGGGCAGAGTAACAATTGTGGGAATATATTGTCCAATGCAGCTATATACCCTCCTGCCGTTGATTGAAGGCGCGTGTCACACAGTAATACCAACTATTTGCGCGTCCTGACAATCGTTTACACTTGAAGAAACGAGTCATTCTTTGAAACCTGCATCGCTGCTGTCGATAAGTGCCGTATGGTCGAAGTTCGGGATAAAGTCGCGTTTGCTGCCACTGATCTGCTTGATTTTTAGCGGAGCACTATTCGCGCGCGGAGCTTCGGCGGCGCTGCCGATAGCGGATAACGCGCCCGCACTGCCTGCACTCGTTTCTGCCGGATCGGACCATCTGCTCAAGCGATGGGATACGAGCGGCAAGTATGTCGGCTCGCTCGGCTCGCCGGATGATACGGTCAACGCGATCGGCTTCCTGCCCGGAAGCCATGGCGATATACTTGTTTCGATCAGTAAAAGTGGGACGCTCGCCCTGTGGGACGTTCGTAGTCCCGGACCAGCCCACAGTAAATTGGCGCATCCCGGGGGTGCGTTCGCGCTGGCGATGCAGATGAACGGCGCTTTGATCGTGACCGGCGGCGCGGATCAGCATATTCGGCTCTGGAATGCGGCGGGCGAGCGTTGTCTCGGGGATATCAAAGCGCATGACAGCGCGGTGCGGGCGCTCGCGCTCTCGCGTGATGGCAGCCGCCTCGTCAGCGGCGGAGCCGACAGTAACATTCGTTTCTGGAAGGTCAAAACGGGCGGCAGCGGGCTCGAATATCTGACAACGATCCCGGCGCATGATGCTACGGTCACCGCACTTGCGCTCTCGAACGATGATGAAATGGCAGCCAGCGTTTCCGAAGATGGTTACCTGAAGACATGGCATATCGAGGGTGGAAGCCTGCAGGTTCGCGTTCGCGTTTCGAATCGGGCGGTGCTGTGTGTTTCCTACTCGCCGGATGGCAAGACGCTGGCGACAGGGGACGCAGAGGGAAAGATCAAGCTCTGGAATGCGGTAACGGGCGCTCCGATGCTGACGTTCAGCACCGCAGGTGAGCGGTCCACAATTGCGCTCATCTGGACGAAAGACGGTAAAATGCTCATCACCGGGGGCGAGGACAAAAACCTGCGCTACTGGAATACGGCAACCGGTCAGCAGATCGCTGCGATCGCCGCGCACGACGGAGCCGTCCGTTCAGTCGCCCTCGTGCCTTGATCCTGAAAATCATCCCCCGGCAGCGGACTGTGATTTGTATCAGTCCTGGTTCGTTTCACAATCGGTCATCTCTTCGGGTTCGCTGAGCGAGCTGGCGAGCATACTAATGGTTCCGAAAGCGAGCATCGAATTCCTCGCCCGCACATCCTCTGAAAAGCCGAACAGCCATGGCGCTCCGATTGCCAGCAGGCCGCCGACTGCATCGGAAGCGAGGTGCTTTTTGTGGGGAATTACGCGTACGAGACCCCATTCTGCACGCGTAAAAATGGTATAAACCAGTGTGGCGCCAGCCAGAAAACGACAGACGCCTGAAGCTGCCTTATTGTTCTCGAAGCCAAAAAGCATGAGCGCGGCTGCGACTGTAGCCACATAGGTATAGTCTGCAATCCCATGCACTGGTCGTGAAATGGGTACGGACACAACACCACCTCTCGATATTAGCAACGATCAACTGCCCCCAATCGCTTCCTTTCTTTCGTAAGGAAGGGATTGGGGGCGGCAACACAATACAGTCGAAATAGATACAGACAGCAGAGAGCGGAGAACTCAACGACCGATCGCCGCTCTATGCTCGAGTCATAGCTGCTGCGTATATCAGTTTGCATCCTGCCAGCAGTCTGCATACTGCCAGCCCTGCACTACACAGGCCGTTGTTTATCAGGTCTTCCAAGATTCGAGAGGGTTGGCATTCAGGCAGTCTGTGCTTTAAGAAGCGGAGCTTTGGCTGTTATCGCGATCAGCGGGTAGATTTTGTCTGCCGCGTCTTTTTCCTCCGCCATGATCTGCTGTGCGAGATGGACAGTCTGCTGATCGCCGAGCGCCTCTGCATAGGAGGCAAGCGAGGAATACATACCCACTTCCAGGTGCTCGGTTGCATAAGCTTTGATCAGGTCCTGCGTGGTTTTATCTTCGGTATCGTGTGCCGCCTGCAGGATACCACTCATCTTTCCCATCATCGTATTGAGAAAGCCCTTGCCGTCGGAAGCGCCGGAGCCGAGCGCGATCAGGCGCTGTTCTAGACGGGTCGCCTGGCTCTGCGTGACGCTGAGATGCTCGGCGAAAAGAGCTTTCACCTGCGGGTTTTCGACTTCGGCGATGAAGTCTTTGAGTACGCCGACTATCCCGATCTCCGAAGCGTGCGCATCCTGCATATAGCGAATCAGTTTATCCTGCGGGCTTTCCATTTCGATTCTCCTTCATGGGTGTTTGTCGATTCGTAACTGTTCGAGTCTTGTCTTGACCCTCTCTGTCCACTGCAGGAACCACAGGGCATTGTGCTTGACGCATCGCGTTACAAGGCGGCGCGTTTGCAGAAGTGCACGGAGCGTCTGACGTATGCTTTACGAACAACGTTCCCTAAATGCTCGAATGAATCAGCATCAATCGGATTTGAGTGAGGCTGAATAGCTTGACAAAACAGGGCGAAATCAGTACACTTGAAGCACAGGATCGGGCAGGTATTTCGATTCTCCGACTAGTTTACCAGTGCCTGAATGTCAGGTACGTGAGAGGGTTTCGACTGCAATTGCTGCGAAACTATTCGTACAAAATTCGTCGAGACCGAATAATTTCGTCCGAACACTTTCGACGGAATAGTGCGCTACGAAATGGGATTGCGGACACGATGTCGGGTTCGGGAAAGAGGAAACACCTATGAGCGCACGCAACCGCAGCAAATATGCCAGCGAAAGCAGTTTCACGGTGAAGAACATCGCTATCGCAACGCTCGGCATCCTCGGTGTCGGCGCGTTCAGCTTTCTGCTCGGCTTCTTTGTACTCGCCAGGCTAGTTCCGGGCGGTCAGAAAATACCCGAGCAGCCTGGCGCCAGCGCCGTTCCGGTTACGCCTGCCGAAAGCAGAGCTTCTTCTGCCTCGCCACCACAGACCGCTGCCAATCCAGCGCCCAGACAAACGGTTGTGACTGCTCCGCCAGCTCCCGTCGCCGGTCCTTCGATCGATCCTGGCGACGACAGCGCGGACAAAACTCAGCCGGCGGGCAGTCCCGACGATACCGTGAAGCCCGTACACGCCTCAGGATCACGCGACTCCGCCGAAACACAGACCAGCCGAAAAATAGTCGGCACGGACGACAGCCCGAACGTACCGACGAAACCCGGAGACGAGTCTACGCTTTCCATCACGCCACCGGACGCCAATACGCCGGTCAAAGCGCCGATTACACCACGGCGCAGACGACACAAAACATCCACATCGGATGTGCAGACCTCGACGATGCCGGACGCGCCGAATGAAACCGCCCCGCCAGCCAACGACACGACAGCCAGCAAAGACACTGTCGATATCGGTTCTAAGCCTGCTGCCGACGACGTGACACGAGCGGTTTCTGCTGCGCCGCCTCTGGCTGCGAGCGGGGATAAAAAGTACCGTGTGCAGCTCGGGGTTTATTCGACGCGGGCTGAAGCGGATATACTGGCACAGCGCGCGAACTCCAGCGGTGTTTCCGTATCGGTACATGCCGTAAAAAAAGGCGGCGTAACCCTTTATCGAGTCCAGCAGGGCGTGTATCGAAGTAAGACTGCGGCACAGGCGGCAGGAAAGAGGCTCAGTGAGAAGGGCTTCGATGTTTATGTCGCCGATGCTGCGCCGAAGCGCTGAGGAAATCGAAGTTCAGGAAACATCTATTCAAGCCTGCTGCGAGCCGCTTGCGAAGCTTATCCAATCGCCAACATCAGCAGCAAATTTTAATTTTAAAACAAATGTATTGCATCGAATCGCAATAAACTGTATAATAGCTTCGATGTCCCCATGCTGCGTTCGTATCCCCCTTTCAACGAACGCGATACGAGAGGTGCGCGCGCAGTGGCTTTTATCGCGACGTTTTGATGAAATTCGAGACGATGCTGCAGTAAGCCTGTTCTTACTCCGTGCTTTTCCAGAGACGTATCGCTGACAAATAGGCATTCCCGCAGGAAGCAGTCGTGCTCGTAAACGCCGCGCGTTGTCCGCCGCTGCCAATAGAGCGCGGTTTCGGCGACTCCGTGATATCCTATCAGCCCGCAAGCCGCATTGCAGTTGCGGCGAAACTACTCTATTCCCTGCCTCGCGAAGTCTGTCAAGAAGTGGCGAATCGATTTTCGTCATAATGCGCAGCAGGAACGACCCTTGCTCCCGAGGAATCCTCCGACGGAACATACATGGAACCCACATAGAAAATATGTTGAAAAGGCAGGAACGCGTAATGAGGAATAGATTTTTCGATGGCATCACCCCGTATTCCGTGGGACTTGCAATGATGATCGCGCTGGGCAGTGTCGTGATCGCCAGCACTGGATGCGGTGGGGGCGGAGGGGGCGGGACTAATGGCGCACCCGGATCAACCGGGGGAAATACAGGTAATCCCGGTGGAATTCCGATCAATAAGTCGCTTGCGACCGTTACCGGTCGAGTCTTGGATCAGGGCTCCGGCGCACCGGTCGCCAATGTGCCGGTAAATGTCGGCTCGGCTTCGACAAAGACGGACGCGCTCGGCAACTTCAGCCTGCCGAACGTGCCGCTGACATCCAAAGGACTGACGGTAAATTCTCCTGACGTGACAGTATATCAGCCGAACGCGCAATATGGCACTGCGGATCAGGTCTATCCGCTGCCCCAGTGCCCGATTCCATTGCCTGCACTCGTGACTACTTTCATCGGCAACTCACCGCTTCCGATGGACATCAAGATATTCCCCGGCGGTCCGTCTTCGCCGCCCGCTCCGCCAGTGATCAATGTCGATCCGGCAACCGGCTGTCCCAAGCCCTGACTTCTCGATCGCTTTGTCGTCGGGAGTTGTCGTCCGCTCTGCGCCGTTCCGCTGATGCCAATCAGTTGGAACGGCGTTTGTTTTGTAAGCCACATTCCAGGCATTCTTGCAGCGCGGAGAACGTAATGCTATACTGAGAGCAATCGATACTGAGAGTAGTGGAGTACTATGGAAAAGCCCAGGAGACTGCGTCGCAAATTCGGTTTCGCTTTTGCCTGGCTAGCTTTTGCCGGTCTGTGCGCAGGCATTTTCCTGCTTTATCGCGCTGCCGAGCCCTCGGCAAACCGGCTGCTGCCCAATTTCAATCGCACCTCCGCCAGTACGGTCTCGATGCGCCTCGAAGGGACAACCTTCGACAGCTATGTCGGAAACGCGAAGATTTGGTCGTTGTATGCGCGTGTCATCGAAGGCGAGCAGCCCGCCAACGGCAGCGTCGGCGAAATCGAAAACGCCACGATCACCGACATTCGAGACGGGAAACTTTATGAACAGCCAGGCGCTGACGGCGTTTCCGCTGCGCGAAACAGCGCAGCGGGTGTGGTGGTAAACAGAGCGCTGCAGTCGACAACGCAGCCGCCGCTCGTCGCAACCTTTTCAGCGGCAAAGGGAGAATATGTTGCCGGGGGAACAAGCGCGCTGCCGCTCGATATTCAGACGACCTATGTCGTGCAGCGCGAGCTTCGACTGACCGTTAATGTGATCGTCAAAGCGGTCAATGGCGATAAACTCGAAGCGGACACGCTCACGATTCTCGACATGGTGAACAGGCGAAATAATAAGCCGGAGCGCAGGCTGCTCTGTGAGCATGGCGTGAAGGTGACGACGAAGGACGGGCAGATACAGGCGAATGTGGCGCGTTACGATCCGGCGACGCGCATGGTGGAGGCGCTCGGCGGAGCGCGGGCAAAATCGAAGAGCAATACGATGCAGGCGGAGCGTCTTTTCTGGTCGCTCGGCGACGGGATCGTGCGCTGCCCGGAAGCCGCTTCGGGCACGTGGAGCGGTACGCCCTATACGGCGGAAGGTCTGTCGATCGACACGCGCAAACAGACAATCGAGGGGAACACAATGAGAATGCAGCTGTTTACAGGGGCGATTGCGGGGCTCGGGCTGACGCTTCCGATCGCGGGACAGACATCCAAACCAGTATCGTCTCCGCCTGCCGCACACGCCCCGTCCAACCAGAAATCCGGCGCAGGCAGCGGTTTGCCGCAGACGAATCCCGCCCCCGGAACCACAGATAAAATGGCG
>Ga0123338_10004739_pt1 | contig 11803 bp, 14 predicted proteins | sample grotaG_FD_89793 | JGI IMG/M metagenome (GOLD analysis project Ga0123338, IMG submission 89793) | Glacier valley bacterial and archeal communities from Borup Fiord, Nunavut, Canada, to study Microbial Dark Matter (Phase II) -... | ecosystem: Environmental > Aquatic > Freshwater > Ice > Glacier ... | reverse complement strand
GCGACGCGCTAACCCGTAGGTAAGCCTTGTGCGCCACCATCGCGCCATGCGGTTGAAGATGTTCCGGGCACCCACGGTGAATGCGGCCATCGCGCTGGTGCGGCGGGAGCTGGGCGCGGACGCGCTGATCCTGTCCACCCGGCGGGTTTCGGACGGAGTGGAGGTGACGGCGGCGCTGGAAGGCGATGCTGCCCCCGCCGCCCCGCTGGTGCCGGCCGCGCCGCCGTCGTCCTGGCTGGCGTGGCACGGCGTCCCAGCGGCGCTGCATCCGCGGTTGGAGGTTGGCGCCCTGGCGGACACCCTGGCCGCGGCATTCCGCTTCGGCGCGCTGCCGGTTGGGCCGGAGGCGCCGCCGCTGCTGCTGACGGGTCCGCCGGGCGCGGGCAAGACGCTGACGGCGGCGCGGCTGGCCACGCGCCTGACCCTCGCCGGCACGCCGCCGCTGGTCGTGACCGCGGACGGCCGCCGGGCCGGCGCGGCGGAGCAGTTGGCAGCCTTCACACGGGTGCTCGGCCTGCCGCTGCTGGTGGCGGACGAGCCGGTGGCGCTGTCCCGCGCACTGGCCCGGCGGGAGGGCAAGGCGCCGGCGCTGATTGATTCGCCGGGGATAGACCCGTTCGACCCGCACGAGCGGGAGGAGCTGGCGGGCCTGGCCGCCTCCGCCGGGGCGACGATGGTGCTGGTGCTGCCGGCCGGGCTGGACCCGGCGGAGGCCGCAGACCTGGCCGACGCCTTTGCCGAGGCCGGGACGACCCTGCTGATCCCGACCCGGCTTGACCTGGCGCGGCGCCTGGGCGGTGTGCTGACCGCCGCGGCCCGGCACATGCTGACGGAGGCCGGGGTCGGCCCCGGCGCCGCGGACGGCCTGCGCCTGCTGACCCCTTCCTACCTGGCGGACCGGCTGCAAGCCGGGCCGGGCCGACCCCAATACCTCCGGGATGCCGCATGACCATGCAAGCCGCCTTGCGTCCCGTTCCGGCCGACCCGGCGATGCCAGCCCTGGGGCGCACCGTCGCCATCGCGTCCGGCAAGGGCGGGGTGGGCAAGACCTGGTTTGCGACGACCCTGGCGTACGCGCTGGCGCGGCGAGGGCGGCGAGTGCTGCTGTTCGACGCGGATTTGGGGTTGGCGAACGTGGACGTGCAGCTTGGCTTGCAGCCGCGGCACGACCTGGGGGCGGTGGCGTCCGGCCGGGTCGGGATGGCGCAGGCGGTGGAGCGGTTCGCGCCCGGCGGGTTCGACGTGCTGGCGGGCAGCAGCGGCTCCGGCGCGCTGTCCACCTTGGACGCCGCAGGGGTGGAGCGGCTGCTGGTTGGGCTGGGCGGGCTGGCGGCGAAGTACAGCCATGTCCTGCTGGACCTGGGGGCGGGGCTGGACTGGCCGGTGCGGCGGATGGCGGCCTGGGCGGACACGATGCTGGTGGTCGCAACCGAGGAGCCGACGAGCCTGACGGATGCCTATGCCGCCCTGAAGCTGCATGCCGCGGACCGGCCCGGCGGCGACGCGCGCCTGGTGGTCAACCAGGTGACCAGCCCGGCCGCGGGCGCGCGGACGGCGGCGGCGTTGGGCCAGGCGTGCACGGCCTTCCTGGGGCGGGCGCCGGCGCTGGCGGGCTACGTGCGCCGGGACCCGCACGTGGGCGAGGCGATCCGGCGGCAGGCGCCGCTGCTGACGCGCCACCCGAACTGCCCTGCGAGCCAAGATGTCGAGGAACTCGCTGCAAGCCTCGTTGGGGAGTAGTACTTTGCAACGGCTTGGCGGCGCGGCATAGGGTGTCACGCCGGGTCCGGCGTGCCCATGTAGGCGCTGCGCGCCTGCCTGCTCCTGGCGCGGGAGGCTGCATGGCGTCACCTGAAACCAGCCGCGACCTGCGTGTTGACCTGTTCCGCGGCGTCGCCCTGTGGTGGATCTTCGTGGACCACATCCCGGCCAACTGGATCGCCCAGTTCAGCCTGCGCAACTTCGCCTTGTGCGACGCGACCGAGATCTTCGTGCTGCTGGCGGGATATGCGGCGGGCTTGGCCTATGGGCGCAGCATGGACCGGGACGGGTGGCTGTTCGCGGGGGCGGACGTGATGCGCCGGGCCTGGACGCTGTATATCGCCCATATCTTCCTGTTCGTGGTGTTCACCGCCCAGGTGTCCTACTCGGCGAATGCGCTGGACCGGTCGGAGTACCTGGACGAGATCCACTTGGACGTGCTGGCGGAAGCGCCGTACCGCGCGATGCTGGAGGCGCTGAAGCTCAGCTTCCAGCCAGCCTACCTGAACATCTTGCCGATGTACGTGGCGCTGCTGGCGTGGTTTGCCCTCCTGCTGCCGCTGCTGCGGTGGCCGCGGGTGCTGTTCCTGCTGTCTTTTGCCGTTTATGCGGCTGTGCGGGTGACAGGGGTCAACTTCCCGTCGTGGACGGGCGGGGGTTGGTACTTCAATCCGATCGCCTGGCAGTTCCTGTTTGTGATCGGTGCCATCCTGTCCTATGCGCCGCCGCGGCTGCCCGTGCGCCGGAAGGCGTTGGACGCTGCCGCCGCCGCGATACTGGTGGCGGGGCTGGTGCTGCTATGGGCTGTGTGGCCGTACCCGGAGATCGAGGCGAAGGTGCTGGCCACCGCGGCGCGTACCCTGGTGGCGGTGGACAAGGAGGGGCTGCACCCGATGCGGCTGCTGTCCATCCTGGCCCTGGCCTGGCTGGTGTCCCGCCTGGTGCCGAAAACGGCGGCTTGGCTGCGCAGCGCGGCAGCCCACCCGGTCATCATCTGCGGCCAGCACTCGCTGCCGGTGTTCTGCGCTGGCATCTTCCTGTCGTTCCTGGCGCGGCTGGCGATGGAGGAGTTCGACGGGTGGTTGACAATGGCGGCGGTGAACCTGATCGGCACGGCAGCGCTGATCGCGGTCGGCGGGCTGGCGTCATGGTACAAGAATAAAGGACGGCGAGCCCGGTTGGACTTGCCCGAGGTGTCCCATGCTGGTAGTGCAGGGGTGACATGATAAAGAAGCTGACGTGTCTCGCTTGGGTTGCAGCGGCACTGATTTTGGCGCAACCCGCCAAAGCCGGTGGTTCTGGCGACCCGTGCCCAATGCGTGACGAGATGCCGGGGCTTGCGGACGACCTGAGCCATGTCGGCGCGCGGCTGCAGGCGGCCAAGCACCTGGATGTCTTGGCCGTTGGCTCGGCGACGATGTTCGGGCCGGAAGCCAGCCTGGCGCCGGGCACGCTGACGGCGCAATCCTTGGCTGGCGCATTCAGCGGCACTCCGCCGGCAAGCAGCCTGATCTCTACCCCACCGTCCGAGCGTGCATTCCCTTTGCAGATGGCAAAGCAGCTCCGCACGCTGGTGCCCGGGCTTGACGTGCAGGTGACGGTGCGTGGCGGGCGCGGCCTGCTGGCGTCCGAGATGCTGGAATTGCTGCACAAGGAACTGGCTGCCAAGCATTACGACATGGTGATCTGGCAGACTGGCACCGTGGAGGCGGTCCGGAACCTGCCGCCCGGCGAGTTCGGCCAAATCCTGTCGGATGGCGCACAGGCGGTACAGGCGGCCGGTGCGGACCTGGTGCTGGTGGACCCGCAGTATAGCCGGTTCCTGCAGACGAACTCCAACCTTGATCCCTATTTTCAAGCCTTGCAGCAGGTCGCGGCGATGCCGGGGGTAGTGCTGTTCCACCGCTTCGACTTGATGCGAGGCTGGGCCAATGACGGTGCGATAGACCTGGAGCGGACCCCCCGATCGGACCGTGAGAAGGCCATCGGCACGCTCCACGCGTGCTTGGGCCGGCATCTTGCGCGGCTTGTGGCGGCTTCGCTGCGCGGGTAGCCAGGCTGCTGGCCGCAATGCAACAGCTTTTCAGCAAACCTGACATCGTTGGGATGCGTGGGAACCTGTAGGTCCGTTGATGCATTGCATCTAAATGGTACGCGATATGTCACCGCCGACTGGTATGATGCGGAGCGAGCACGTTACGGTGTTTGATGTGTGGCTGCGCGCGGTGTTGGCGCACGGCTTTGACGACGCTGCACACGAGGCCGTGCCGGATGAATTGATGCGGTTGCTGCCTCAGGACGAGGATGCCTTGACGGGCTGACCTCGCCGCGGTGGAGCGTAGTGCAGCCGTTTATTCTGGTAAGTCAAACCAGATCGGTGGTTGTACGGCTGTGTTGCGTTGCAAGCCGGATGGTGCGGGACGGACTACGCTGACCGGGTAAAGATGGCCGGTGCAGCCCATAGTAGGCGGACGTGTTGCGCTATATCGGCGGCTGGCGACGAAAGCCGGGGTCTCCATCCTAAGGCTCTGTCATAAGATAACAGCTCTTACTTTCTGTTGATTAGTTAGCGATATCAATAATATGCATTTAATTGTCGATGCACTTATTTTATGACTGGCCCTAAGCGGAGCTGGTGTGGATTGAAGCACCGACTACGCTGTAGCGTTTAAAATCTGAGGGCTAGACCATGTTCGGTGCGGATAGACGCACCGAACATGGTCTAGCCTTTTGTTTCTACGAGCATCTTTATCGGAACGTGTACACGTTTGATCCGATGATGCTCTAGCGGAGTGGTGAAGTCCAGGTTCGAGCTACTGTCTCGTTTGTTCTCGACGTGCCAGCTGAGCAGAATCCCGCCGGCAAGGCCGATGACCTTCCAATGCCGACCTTTTAATCCGGCACACCAGCTTTTTGGCACTGCACACAAAAGCCCGGGTTGACCGGTTCCGTTTGATCCGGTCCTGCTGCAAGGCGGTCTGCGTTTGGCCGGCGCGGACTGGCGGCACTATTGCGTCTGCTACCTGAATGGGAGACGCAGGGGGAAGGTGCCGGGCCAGCACGGCGCATCCTCGGATCGTTGCCTGCTCCGCTGCACCGGGTGCTTCAGGTCTGGCATGATGGCCGGACCAGATGGGCGCGTGCCATCATCGTATGGGACGGGCTGGGTCCGTTGCAGCAAGTTAGGGGGCACATGACGGCCGAAGCGATGGGGGCTGCGCCGGGGATGCGCGACGCGCTGGTCGTGCTGGGCGCCGCGGCAATCGTGATTCCCCTGTTCCACCGGCTGCGGGTCAGCCCGGTGCTGGGTTTCATGCTGGTCGGCATGGGGGTCGGCCCGGCCGGGTTAGGCGCCCTGGTGGACCGGGTGCCGCCGCTGGCCTGGGTCAGCATTGCCGACCTGGGCCGCATTGCACCAGTGGCCGAGCTAGGCGTCGTGCTGCTGCTTTTCATGATCGGGCTGGAGCTGTCGTGGGAGCGCATCAAAACCATGCGCCGGCTGGTGTTCGGCCTGGGCGCGCTGCAACTGGCTGGGTGCGCGGGCGCCGTCATGGGCGCGGCGGTGCTGCTGGGCGTGCGCCCGGCGGCTGCGGGGGTGGTGGCGCTGGCGCTGGCGATGTCCAGTACGGCGGTGGTGGCCCAGGTGCTTGCGGAGGAGCGGCGGATGACCGGCCTGGTCGGGCGGGTCAGCCTGGCGGTGCTGCTGTTCCAGGACCTGATGTTGGTGCCGGTTCTGTTCGGGCTGGGTGCCGCAGGCGCCGGGGCGGGCTGGGCCGGGTTGGGGCTGGCGGTCGGCAAGGCGGTGGGCGGGGTGGCGCTGATCGTGGCGGGTGGGCGGCTGGCGCTGCGCCCGCTGTTCCGCGGCGTGGCGCGCACGGGCAGCCCGGAGCTGTTTATGGCGGCGTGCCTGCTGGTGGTGCTGGGCACTGGCGTCGCGGCGGCCGCCGCCGGGCTGTCCATGGCGCTGGGCGCGCTGGTGGCCGGGCTGCTGCTGGCGGAGACGGAGTACCGGCGGCAGATCGAGGTCACGGTGGAGCCGTTCAAGGGGTTGCTGTTGGGGGTGTTCCTGATCTCCATCGGCATGAGCCTGGACTTGGGCCGCATCGTGCGGGACCCGTGGCCGGTGCTGGCGGCGTCGGTCGGACTGGTGGCGGTGAAGGCTGTGGTAACGGCCGGGCTGGCGCGCGGATTCGGGCTGCGGGTGCGGGTGGGCGGGCCTGCAGGGTTGCTACTGGGGCCGGGGGGCGAGTTCAGCTTCGTCATCCTCGCGCTGGGGCAGGTGTCCGGGCTGCTCGACCCGGCGCTGGGCGGCTTCGCCTTCATCGTCGCGGCGCTGACGATGGCGGCGATCCCGCTGCTGTCCCGGCTGGGCACGCTGCTGGCCGGCAAGCGCCCCGTGAAGGTTGCGCCGGACCTGCTGCTGCCGGACGTAGCGGAGGGCGGGCCGCCGCGGGTGATCCTGGCCGGGTTCGGCCGGGTCGGGCAGACGGTGGCGGCGCTGCTGGACGCGCATGGGTTGCCCTGGGTGGCGGTGGACAGCGACGCCGACCGGGTGGCGGTGCTACGGCGCCGCGGCCGGGCGGTGTATTACGGGGACATCACCCGGCCGGAGCTGCTGCACCGGATCGGCTTGCAGGACGCCCGGGCGCTGGTGGTGACGATTGACGACCGGGGCCGTGCCGATACGTTGGTGACGGTGGCCCGTGCGGCGCGGCCGGACCTGCTGATCGTGGCGCGCGCGCGGGACGGGCAGCACGCCGCGCGGCTGTATGCGCTGGGTGCGTCGGATGCGGTGCCGGAGACGATCGAGGCGAGCCTGCAACTCTCGGAGGCGGTGCTGGTTGACCTTGGGGTGCCGATGGGGCCGGTGATCGTGTCCATCCATGAGCGGCGGGCGGCGTTGCAGGAGGAGATCAAGGCGATGGCGCCGGGGGCGACGGTGGTGGCACGTGGGCGAGTGCGTGTGCGGCGGGGGATGAGGCTGTGATCGGGCGGCGGTGCTTGCTGGCCCTCTTAGCTGCTCCCGCAGCCAATGCTGCGCCAGCCGGCGTGGTGTTTCCGCCTGCCTCCGCCATCGGCCTCGTGCCGCCACCGGGGATGCGGCTGGCGACCGGGTTCTCCGGCTTCCAGGACGACGCGGCGGAGGCCAGCATCCTGATCGCGTCGCTGCCGGCGGAGGCCTATGCCGAGCTGAGCGCCGCCGACGACGCGAGGTTCGAGCAGGCGCAAGGCATCCGGATCGAACGGCGGCGGGCGTTGCAGCCCGGCGGCGTGCCGGCCGTGCTGCTGTCCGGCGCTCAGACGGTGCAGGGCGTGGAATACCGCAAGTGAATCCTGATTGCCGGTGCTGCGGCGTTGACGGCGCTGGTCACGGTGCAGGTGCCCGTTGCGGCCGCGGCCAAGTATCCGGATGCGGTTGTCGAGGCGGCGCTGGCGTCAGTCGCCTTCCGCGCCGCGCCGCCGACAGGGGACGCGCTGGCGGCGCTTCCGTTCGTGGTAGGCACTTGGCCGGGTTCCGGGTGTCGCGCGTCCTGACCGGCAACGTGCTGGGGCTGACGGAGGGGCCGCTGGACGCGGACGCGGACTCGACCCAGCCGCTGATTGTGATCGCTTGGGTGCGCCAGCCTGGGGTGCCGCCGGGCTTGCAGGACAACTATGCCCGGCGCAGCCTGGCCGTGACGCGGCTGCGCTCGCCCAAGGTTTCGACCGGGGCGATGCTGCGCGGGGCAGGCGGCAACTGGCTGGTGCTGGAAGCGACGGGACCCGATGTGGGCAGCGGGCGGGAGATGTATGCCTACCAGGCCCTGCACTTCGCGCGGGACAGCGTAATGCAGGTTCTTGGCCTGGCACGGGCCGAGGGGTGGGCGGCGCTGGCACCGCGGTTCCGGCAAGTCGCGGCGTCGGTCCGTGTTAGGTAGTAGGGAGAAACCGATATGAGGCACTCGTTGGGATCACGTGCCAGCACGGCTGTGGGCTTGCGGCTTGTGGCGGTCCTTTGCGTCGGGCTGGCGCTGCATCCTGGCGTTGCCCATGCCAAGGTGGGCGGCTGCACTTTGCAGGTGGACGGACGCACCTACCTGGACGGGCCGTGCAACATAGACCTGGAGTCAGGCGGCAGCTTCTCCATCGGCACTGGGAACGACCGGACCCGTAGCCGCTATTTTGCCTACGTCGCGGTGGAAAAGGACGCCGGCACGGCCGAGGGGTCCTGGAACGGCGCCGATCCACGCAGCACCCACGCCCATTCCCCCCTGGGCGCCCTGCGGCGCGAGGGAGCGTGCTGGGTGAACGAGCGCGCCCGGGTGTGCGCCCGCGCGGCGCCATGATCCCGCGGGGCTGACGCGGGCACAATGTGCGAGCTGCTGGGCATGAGCGCCAACGTGCCGACCGACATCTGCTTCAGCTTTGCCGGGCTGGTGCCGCGGGGCGGCGGCACGGCGCCCCATGCCGATGGCTGGGGCATCACGTTCTACGAGGGCCGGGGCTGCCGGGCGTTCCACGATCCAACGCCCAGCGCGCACAGCGAGATCGCGCGGTTCCTGATCGGGCATCCCATCCGCAGCCGCGTGGTGATCTCGCATATCCGAAGGGCCAACCGGGGCGGGGTGTCACTGGAAAACACGCATCCCTTCACGCGGGAGCTGTGGGGCCGGGCTTGGACGTTCGCGCATAACGGGCAGTTGCGCGGCGTGAAGCGGTGGCCGCTGGGGATGCATCGGCCGATCGGGACCACGGACAGCGAGCATGCGTTCTGCTGGATGCTGGCGCAGTTGCGGGAGCGTTGGCCGGCGCCGCCGTCCGACCGGGCGCTGGCGGTGCATGTGGCCGACCTGGCCGGGCAGTTGTCCGGCCTGGGCGTGTTCAACATGCTGATGAGCGATGGGCGGCAGTTGTTTTGCTTTTGCGGCACCAAGCTCGCGTGGATCACGCGCCGCGCGCCGTTCGGCCCGGCGACGCTGGTGGACGAGGACCTGACGGCCGACTTCAGCCAGTTGACGACGCCGGGGGACATCGTGAGCGTGATCGCGACGCGTCCACTGACGCGGGACGAGGCATGGACGACGATGCGGCGCGGCGAGTTCGTGGTGTTCCGGGGCGGAGTGGCCGCTGCAAGTCCAGCCCGTCGTGGCCTTCGGGCAGAGGCAGCCCAGCAGCCCTGAAGGCAGCATCTGGTCAAACGTTACCGCCCGCCCCGATGCCTTTTGGCCTGAGCGCCTATCAGAACCTCCATCGAGCACATTGTATCATACCAGTCCGCACAAGTCTTGATCTGGTGCCGACGCGGCTCGGCCTGCCCTTGGCAGCCGGGGCAAGCGGGTCAAAACTTGTGCGGGCCGGTATCAATGGCTTGATAAGGTTGCGACGGGCGCCCTCAACATCAACAAGCTGAGGCACGACCGGCGTTTCTGCCTGACCGGTCATGCCTCGGGGCGACTTCAAACACCGATGTGCTCCGGGCTGCTCAGGCCCGTTTCTCAGGCTGGACGCGCGCGGGCCGGGCTAGGCAGCAGCGCCACCGCGGCGGCGCAGGGTGGCCATGCCGGCCAGGCCCATGCCCAGCAGGGCGAGGCTCATCGGCTCCGGCACGGTTGACACGACCGCGAAGTCGGACACGCCGGACAGGCCGAAGTTGCCGGCCAGGGTGGTAGCGCCGGTGGTCAGGTTGATGGTGTAGAGGGACGTGCCCGTGGCGGCGTAGGCGGCATTGCCGTTGCCATCAATGTCGAAGCTGGTCAGCCCGGCCACGCCCAGGGCGGCGACCGTGTTCAAGGCGCCGCCGTTGGGCGGGTTCTGCGTCACGAGCCGGCTCGCGCCCGTGCCTGTGATGTCAATGTCGTACAGCACCGTAGCGGCCACGGTGCCCGAGACCTGATTGGTGTAGGCGGCGGCTTGCACGTTTGGCGTGGCGCCAGCGTTGGCGTCGCCCGCGGCATAGGCGAGCGGTGTGTCGGTCGTGACGGCACCGGTGTCCACGTTGATGCGCAGGTTCTGGCCGGTGTTGCTGACGACGCGCAGGCGGTCCACCGTTGGGTTGAACGCGATGTCGAAGCTGGCGCCGCTCAGCGCCATACTGAGCGTGGAGGCGACGGTGGCGGCCCCGGTCGCGGCGTTGATGGTGTAGAGCCGGCCGGTGCTGCCCAGGCCATACAGCGCGGCGTTGGACGGGCGGAAGTCCAGGCCGAACACGGTCTCACCAGCTTGCAAGCCGGTGATGGCGCGCTGGTTGGCAGCGGTGGGCGCTGCGGTGTCGAAGTCGAATAGGAAGTTGCTGCCCGTCAGGCCGATGGCCGGGACGGCGTGGGCGGTTGCGGTCAGGCCCATGAAGGCGAGGGTGGCAGCGAGCAGGCGGGTCCGTTCAAGCATTGTTTCTCTCCAGGTGCGAGGGTGGCAGGCGTGCAAGGGCCAGTGCGGGACGGCACTCATGCAGCGCTACGAGGGGAAGGCGGGACCGGATGGGGCAAACGTCAACAAAGGGTGCGCGCCCACGGTTTCGTGAACTCCGCCGATGTGACATCCAGGCGCGGGCGGCGCGCGTAGGGAGTCGTGCATGGAGGATGCAGCGCTTGAGGCTTTGCTGGCACGGGTGTCGCTGGGGGACCAGGCGGCCCTGCGCGCCATCTATGAGCAGGATGGCGCGCGGCTGTTTGGCACGGCGCTGGGCATCCTGCGGGACCGGGCCGCGGCGGCGGATGCGGTGCAGGATGCGTTCCTGCGCTTGTGGCAGCGCGCCGGGCAGTTCGATCCGGCGCGCGGCACGGCGCGGACCTGGATCGGCTCTGTCGTGCGCCATGCCGCCCTGGACCTGGCGCGTGCGCGCGGGCGGGAGCAGCCGACGGACGACCCGGCGCTGGGCGACCGCGCGGTTGCGCCCGATGCGCTGGACCGGCTGGCCGCCAGCGCCGACGGTATGCGCCTGCGGGACTGCCTACAGGCCTTGGATGTGCAGCATCGCGGGTTCATCGTCTTGGCCTTCGTGCACGGCCTGACGCACAGCCAGGTGGCGGCCCGCCTGGGCCTGCCACTGGGCACCGTGAAGACCTGGATACGGCGCGGGCTGATGCAGTTGCGGGCGTGCATGACATGAGCGGAACCGGTCTCCTGCCCGAGGCGGAGCGCGAGGCGCTGGCGGCCGACTACGTCCTGGGTCTGCTGGACGCCCGTGGGGCGGCGCTGGCGGCGGACGCCATGCAGGATGACCCGGCCCTGGCCGCCGCCGTTGCCGAGTGGGAGCGCCTGCTTGCCCCGCTGGCGGTGCTCGCGCCGTCCGAAGCACCGCCGGCCGGGTTATGGGAGCGGATCGAGCAACGGATCGCGCCGGGCCGGGCCGGTGCCCCGGTGGCGGTGCGCCCGTCCTGGCGCACGCGCCTGCTGGCGGGCTGGGCAGTGGGCGCGACGGTCGCCGCCGGGGTGCTGGCGGCGATGCTGGCGGGGCAGGGTAGCCCGGCGCCGGTGATGACGGTGCTGGTGTCCGACCGCACGCAACCGGCCTGGACGGCGACGGTCGCGCCGGGCGGCGGGCTGTTGCTGGCGGCCTTTCCGCCCGTAAGCGGCGCGCCGGAGCAGCCGCTGGCAGCGGATCGCGTTCTGCAACTCTGGGGATTGCCGCAGGGTGCCACGATGCCGACCAGCCTGGGCCTGTTGCCGCCCGGGCAGCGGAGCGTGGCCATTCCGGTGCCCGCGCTGCGACCTGTCGCGGGCATGTTGATCGAGATCAGCCTGGAGCCGCCGGGTGGTTCTGTGCTGGGGCGTCCGTCCGGCCCGGTGCTGTTCATCGGCCGCTTGAGCCAGCCGGGGCCGCCGTTCTAGGGCTAGGTATCTCCATACTTTTAAAGGAGGTCCTGGTCCGTGTCCCAAGGCGCACCTGCCGCTGCGAGGCGCACAGTCCCACAGCGCCTGGGGCTGCCAGTGCGGTTTTGCCGCCCTGTTGGTGTGGACGGCCTCCGCGCGGCATCTGGTGTGCCATGATGAGAGTGTTGTCTGTCATCAGAAGGAGGCCGCCCATGGAGAAGCTTATCCGCATTGGCATGGACACGTCCAAGCG
>Ga0123338_10004738_pt1 | contig 11804 bp, 11 predicted proteins | sample grotaG_FD_89793 | JGI IMG/M metagenome (GOLD analysis project Ga0123338, IMG submission 89793) | Glacier valley bacterial and archeal communities from Borup Fiord, Nunavut, Canada, to study Microbial Dark Matter (Phase II) -... | ecosystem: Environmental > Aquatic > Freshwater > Ice > Glacier ... | reverse complement strand
GCGATCCTCGCTGCCGAAGATGATCAGGTTTTCATCGGGCGCAATGGCGGGCGTCGCGGAAATGCCCTCGTGTGAGGCGAATTTCAGCTTCGGCTTGCCGTCCGCTGCGTTGAACGCATACAGGTTGTTGTCGTAGGTCCCGATGTAGACTGTCCCTTTGTAGTAGACAGGCGTAGACCGGATTTCGTCCTCGACTTTGATTTTCCAGACGGGCTTGACCCCGGTATCCACATCGTCCAGCGGTGCTGATTGCGCAAAGCCGCTGATCGTCTCGGTGAAGTAATTGGTCTCCGAGCGGGCGCGTCCACCCTGCGGAGCGCCGATTTTTTCCAGCGCCTCTTTCATTTCGAGCGCGGTCTGAAAGCGCTTGAGCGGGTCGGGGTCGAGCGCCTTGTTGACGAACGCTTCCATCTCGGCGGGGACGCGCGGATTGTACTGGCGGATTGGACGCTGCAAGAAGCTGTGCAGCAGCTCATGGCGCGGGTCGCGCCGGGTGAGGACGTGGTGCAGCGTTGCGCCCAGCGCATACACATCGACGGTCGGCGTGGACGCGCCATAGTGCTGTTCGGGTGCGGCGTAGCCTTCTGTGCCGATGCGCGTCCCGGCTTCCATCTTCAGGGGCTGGAAGGGCTTCGCGATCCCGAAGTCGATCAGGCGCACGCGCGCGCTGCGGTCGATCATGATGTTCGATGGCTTCATATCGCGGAAGATGATCGGGTCCGGCTGATGCGTGTGCAGGAATTGCAACACATCGCAGAGTTCAAGCGCCCACTTCAGAACGGTTTCGACGGGGATGAAATCCTGAGACTGGTCGAGGTAGGCTTCGAGGTCCTTGCCGTCGATATATTCCATCACCAGATAGGCGCGTTCCTTGCTCGCAAACACGTCGTAGATTTGCGGAATAGCCGGGTGCATCAGGCTTGCCAGCACGTCGGCCTCGCGTCCGAAGTTGCGGATCGTCTGCTCGCGAAGCTGTGGGTCGGTCTGGAGGTTGAGCATCTCCTTGACCGCGACATTGCGCACGACATTGGTGAAGCGCTGGTCGCGTGCCTGATAGACGGACCCCATGCCGCCCATACCAAGAACGTTCGTGATACGATAGCGGTTTTGTAGCACAAACCCGACCTGGAGCGCTCCTTCTACACTGAATGCTTTTGTTCCCGCGGAGTCCTGGGTTGTGCTGGCGTTCCCGCCTGGCACGAGCTGACCTGAGAAACGATAGGCTGAGTCTGTCATGATGGCCGCCCGGTAGAGATAAGAAGTCACGGACGAAGGGATGAAATGGGTTAATTATAGAACTGTGAGCATGTTTTCGCAACGCTAGTAGGCTGGCAGGTCGCTGCGTCACAAGCTAAACTATGCGTGGGACGAGGTGTTGGAATGAAATTGAGACGAGTTTATCTAATCGCGCTGCTGGCTGCCCTCTGCGGCCTGCTCCCGGCACGCGGAAGTGCCGCGCAGAGTATCGGTAACATAGTTCGGATGAGTGTCAGCGCGGGTTTTGACGGGCGTTTTCAGGTGCGCGAGTGGCTCCCTATCACAATCCGGATCGCCAACGACGGACCGCCCATCGAGGGTGAACTGCGCATCCGCCCCGATGCCGCGCTGCAACTCAACGCAGCGGGTTACGCGACCCCCATTTCGCTCCCCACGCAGTCCAGCAAACAGGTATTTCTCTACGCGGCGCTGAACAACTACAACGCTGTGATACAAATCGATCTGGTCGCCCCGGACGGTGCAGTCATCCAGAGCGCCAGTGCCCCGCTTACACAGCTTTCCGCGACCGACATCCTGATCGGCGTCCTGAGCGAAGCGCCCGGCGGTGTGCTGGACCTGAGCGCGTCGCGTTCCGGGTCCGGCGTAGCACAGGCCGCGCTCGCGCTCGATGAGTTGCCGCCCTTCGCGCAAGCGCTGCAAAGCCTCGATATTCTCTATTTCAACGACATCGATACCGGAAAGCTGCTGCTCGACCGCCGCCACGCTGTCGAGGACTGGGTATTGGCGGGCGGGCATCTGGTCGTCGGCGGTGGACCGAACTGGCAGAAAACGGCGGCGGCGTTCCCGACCTTACTTCCATTTATCCCATCCGGGACCGGAACGCTGACCAACCTCAACGCGGTCGCCGCCTTCGCTGGCTACGCTTCGGATGCGCTTGCCGCAGCGAGCATCCCCATCGCGCAGGGGACGCTTGTGCCAGGCGCGCGCGTCCTGCTCGAACAGGAAGGCAACCCGCTCATCATTCGCCGCGCGCTCGGCGCGGGAACCGTCGATTATCTGGCCTTCGACCCCGGCCTTGAGCCGATTCGCGGATGGGGACAGCGTGCGAGCCTGTGGACGAGCCTGTTCAGCACGCTGACGACGCGGCCCGGCTGGTCCAGAGGCGTGATCGACGAGAACAGCGCAACGCGCGCGATCACGACCACGCGCGGCCTGCGTTTGCCGGATGTCGCGCAGTTGGTGTTATTCCTGTTCCTGTATGTGGTGATCATTGGTCCGATCAACTACTTCGTCCTGCGCGCGCTGCGCCGTCTCGAATGGGCATGGGCGACGATCCCGTTGATTATCCTGCTCACGAGCGTGGGCGCGTATCTGGTCGGTGCGAACCTGCGCGGTACGCTGCCCACGATTAGCCGCTTGCAGATCGTGCAACAGTGGCCGGGTGAAGCGCGCTCGCGCGTCGATGGCGTGACGGGCGTACTTGCGCCTCGTCGCGGGACGTACAGCGTGGAGGCCGGGGAGGGTGTCGCGCTACGCCCGCTGTTCCAGAACGCCATCGACGCGATCCCGGTGGTCGAAGGGGCGCGCTTCAGCGCAAGCCGGATAGCCATCGATGCGGGGCTTTCCGCGAATTTCCACAGCAGCGCATATACGGCGGCGCTCCCATTGACGGGCAGCGCGCGGGTGACGCTCGTGCGTGAAAACCAGATCAGCATCACGGGCGAGGTGCAGAATACGAGCGCGGTGACGCTGACGGATGCGGTCGTGCTGTGCGTGAACACGGCGGTCAGCGTCGGCACGCTCGAACCCGGCGAAAAGCAAAGCTTCAACTTCACCGCGACACTACTCGATTACGCCGTGCCGTCGTTGCTGAATGGCGGCTTCGATCCCGTTGTACTGGTGAGTGCGCGTCCGACAAGCCTTCGTAATTCGCAGACGCGCGACACATCGCTCGCGGAATTGCTGCTCGCGGGTGGTGGGCAGCGCCGCGCGGATAACCTCGCCGATGTAGCACTGCGACGGCGGCAGGACGCCTTTGCGCACGCAGTCGCCTCCGATGCCGAACGCGGCACGGGGCGCGGCTTCGCGGTCTATTTTGCCGGGTGGGTTGCCAATGGTCCGGTGGTGGCCGATGCCCGCTTGCCAGAAGGCGGCTTCAACACCGAAGACCTGACGCTCTACGTCGCCACTTTGCAATCGCAAATCGCGCCGCCCGCGGGTACGCTCGATTTGGCTCCTGGTCAAACCATCTGGACGCCGCTCACACGGACGACACTGCGCGATTATTCGCCCTATTCGCTGTATATCATCGGTGGCGACAGTGCCGCTTTCCAATTCAACCCGCACCCGGCTTTCGCGCTCGCGAGCGTGAGCAGCGTTTCGATCAATGTGCGGCGGACGGCGAACGCAACGCAGGGCATCATCGCGCTGTGGGATTGGCAGGCGGGCAAGTGGGACGATCTCGCCACCCCAAGCGGCAACGGTTACACATTCACGAGCGCCGCCGATATTGCGCGCTATACCGGACCGGGCGCGGCGGTGCGTGTGCAGGTTCGCGCGCCGGGCAGCGCGGCCTCGTATGATCGAATTGATGTCTCGTTGAGCGGCATTCCCGCGACGAGTTGAAGGATTAATGTAATGGAAGACTCTCCGATTATCGAGACGCGCGACCTCGTGGTGCGCTACGACGGCAGGTTAACCGCCGTGAACGAACTCAACCTGAGCGTGCCGCGCGGCGCTGTCTTCGGCTTTGTCGGACCGAACGGCGCGGGAAAAACCAGCACGATGCGCGTTCTGACCACGCTCATGCTGCCCAAAAGCGGGTCGGCGACCGTCGCCGGGCTGGATGTGCGCAAGCAGTCGCTGGACGTGCGGCGCGTGATTGGCTATATGCCGGATGCGTTTGGCGTCTACGACGGCATGAAGGTCTGGGAATATCTGGATTATTTCGCGGCGTGCTACAGCATCCCGGAGCGCGATCGCAGTGGCCTGATCAACGACTTGCTGGCGCTGGTCGATCTGACGCCGCGCCGCGAGGATATGGTCGATAAACTCTCGCGCGGGATGAAGCAGCGGCTGTGCCTCGCGCGCACGCTCGTCCACGACCCACAGGTGCTGATCCTCGATGAACCCGCGTCCGGGCTGGACCCACGCGCCCGCGTCGAAATCCGCGCGCTGATGACCGAACTAGCGCGGCTCGGCAAGACGATCTTCTTCTCCTCGCATATTCTCGCGGATGTGGCCGAAATTTGTACGCATATCGGGATCATCGACTCCGGCAAGATGGTCATGCAGGGACCCATGGATCAGATTAGACGCCAGTTGATGCCCAACCGCGAAGTAATTATCACGCTGCTCGACAAAGTGGACGAGGCGAAGGCCGCGCTTGGCACGGTTCCCGGCGTGCTGAACGTCGCGGACCTGCCCGACGAAGCGGGACGCAAGCGCATTCGCGTCGATTTCACGGGTGAGGATACGGTCCTGAGTACGATGGTGCAAACACTGGCCGCGCAGGGCGTCCCGGCGATTAACTTTGCGGAACAGACGCAGGACCTCGAACAGGTCTTCATGCGCGTGACCAAAGGCATTGGGCAAGTCTGAGTATCTTGTCGCGCTCGTGCTAACGACATGCTGAAAGCCGTACAGGATGTGTATGGTTCTGACAGGGTGCAGTTTGAGATACCGCCTTCCGGCAATCTGCTCATCGATCAATCGTATCGGATGGATTATATCTACTGGCAAATCGCCTTCAAGCGCCTGTTCATCGAAACCTTGCAGCGCGGCGAACGGAACACCCTGCAAGGAGTCGAACTCCTTAGCGGTCTCGACCTGTTTGCGCCAGAAAGCTGACCCTCACCGCGAAGTAAGCTGTACCGAACCCGGTTGATAGGACAGGTTCGGGCAGGTCAAGCCCCTGCCCCTACACGTAAATGCCCATCTGTGTAGGGGTCGGGCTTGACCAACCTGTCATAGACCCATTATTGGCAGGTCTGAGCAGGTTTTCATCACTGCGGATTGACCGCAACCCTGCGCGCGTTTAGAATCAACGCACTATGTCATTCATCGATGAAGCGAAGATCACGATCAAGAGCGGCTCCGGCGGGGACGGCATGAAGCACTTCCGCAAGGAGAAATACGTGCCGCGCGGCGGTCCCGATGGGGGCGATGGCGGGCGCGGCGGCAATGTCGTCCTGGTCGCGACCGTGCATTTGAATACACTAAGCCGATTTTCCCGCGAGCATCATTTCGAGGCAGATAGCGGCAAGCGTGGCGACATTCAGAACATGACCGGGAAAAGTGGCCGCGACCTGACGATCATGGTTCCGGTCGGGACCATCGTGCGCGAAGCAGCGACAGGCACGCTCGTCGCGGACCTGACCGACGACGGGCAGGAATTTGCGATTGCCAAAGGTGGGCGCGGCGGGCATGGCAATAACTGGTTCGTAACCAGCACCAATCAGGCGACGGAGATGGTCGAGCGCGGCGAACCGGGTGAAGAGCGCGAACTCACGCTCGAACTGCGCCTGATCGCGGATGTGGGTATCGTCGGCGCGCCCAACGCGGGCAAATCGACGTTGCTCTCTGTGGTTAGCAACGCCACGCCCAAGATTGCGGCCTATCCGTTCACCACGCTTGAGCCGCAGCTTGGCGTCGTGCGCTTCGAGTCCGGCGCGGATATGATCGTTGCGGATATCCCCGGTCTGGTCGAAGGCGCGCACATGGGGATTGGCCTCGGCCATGCGTTTTTGCGCCACATCCAGCGCACGCGCGTCCTCATTCACCTGCTGGATGGAAGTGCCGAGTCGCCGCTCGCGGATTTCACGCAGATCAACTCCGAACTCGCGCTCTTCGATGAAAACCTTGCGCAGAAGCCGCAAATTGTCGTCCTGAACAAGATGGACCTGCCCGAAGCGCAGGAACGCTGGCCGTCTGTCCGCGAGAAGCTGGAAGCACGCGGCTACACCGTGATGAGCATGTCCGGCGTGACGGCACAAGGCACACGCGAAGTCATCAACAAGGTGCGCGAGGTCATCTCCAGGCTGCCCGCCGCCAAGCCGATGGAAGGCATTACGGTCTATTCGCTGCCGGAAGACGCCGGGGCCTTCGACATCGCGCAGGACGAACACGGCACATTCCACATCACGGGCAAGCGCATCGAGCGCGCGGCCAAGATGACCTATTGGGAAGTGGACGAGTCGGCGGCACGCTTCCAGCGCATCCTCGAAGCGCTGGGCATCACGAAGGAACTGGAAAAGCGCGGTGTACAACCGGGCGATGCAGTCTTCATCGGTGAATACGAGCTGGAATGGGGCGAGTGAGCGGACGGATCGGCGTCTTCGGCGGCACATTCGACCCGCCTCATCTCGGCCATCTGATCCTTGCCGAAAGTGCGCTCACCGGCTTTGATCTGACCTGTGTTCTATTCGTTCTGAATGGCGACCCGCCGCATAAAAAGGCACAAATTGTTACGCCTGTCGAACATCGGCTCGCAATGCTGCGCGCAGCGACGGAAGGCAACCCGCGATTTGAGATTTCGCGCATCGAGATCGACCGTCCGGGACCCTATTACACCTTCGAGACGCTGCGCCTTTTGCACGCGCAGTATGCGGGCGCGGAGATGATCTTCCTGATGGGCGCGGACGCGCTGCGCGATCTCCCGACCTGGCACAAGCCCGAAGAGATTTTGCAACACGCGGCGGTGGGCGTCATGCAGCGCCCCGGCGAACGGGTCTATCTGGATGTGCTGCTCGACCACCTCCCGGAACTGGAAGGCCGCGTCCGCATTATGGAAGCGCCAGAGATCGGGATCGCCGCGCGCACATTGCGGCGCAACGTCGCGCAGGGCAAGTCGATCCGCTATCAGGTCACGGAGCCAGTCCGCGCCTATATCGACGCCCACCAGTTGTACAGGGATATAGTGTAATGCTGAAAAAAATTCTCGCGGCACTTGTGATTTGTGCATGGACGCTCGCCACCCTGAGCAGCGCAATGCCAAATGCACTCCGCGCGCAAACCCCGCTGACGACGCTCGTGCCGCCGACGCCTTTCCAGACCAGCATTCCGCCGACCCCGATCAAGCCGCTTGAACAATCCGGGCTAGCGCGCATCACCGCCGACAAAGCCAAACCGCGCCTGACGATTGGTATTCCCTACAACGCGGAACCATTCGCCTCGCTCAACGAAAACGGTGAGGTAATCGGCTTCGAGGCCGATATTGGGCGCGCCATCGCGGAAGATTGGGGTATCCCGGTGGGTGGCGGCAACCCGCCCATCTTCCGGCAGGTGACGCGACAAGATGGCGTCGATCTGCTCCAGCGCGGCGAGATCGATTTGTTGATGGGGCAGGTTATCCATACCCGCGCAATGGAGAAAACGCTCGATTTCAGTGAGCCGTATTTCGTCAATACGCAGGTCGCGTTGACGCTCGGCTCCAATTCCGCGCAGGCACTTTCCAGCCTGGGCGGGCAAACCGTCGGCGTCGTGATTGGCTCCTCCTCGCAGCAGGCCGTCGAAGAATGGGCGAAGACGAGCGGCGCAAGCGTCACAATCAAGAAGCTGCTGATGTTCGATGATGGCATTCGCGCGCTCGTTGCGGGCGAGATTGCAGCGTTGGCGGGCGACCGCTGGGACCTCGATGCGCGCGTCGCTGGCAACGGCCTGAGCGGGTTGAAACTGCTCGATGGCGTGTTCCGCGACGAGCCGTACAGCGTCGCCATGCGTGCCAACGATTGGGCGCTGCGGATGCTCGTCAACCGCACCTTGCAAAAACTCGCCAGCGATGGACGGCTCGACAGCATCAACGAACAGTGGTTCCGTAAATCGCTGTTGCCAGCGGAGCGCCGCGTGAAGCCGACGGTCTGGAGCGACCTCGCTAAGGACAAACGCAGCATCTATGATTTCAACGTCAATATCACTGCGCCTGCGCAGCCTACGCTCGGCCTGCTCGCCCAATCCAAAATGCTGCGTGTTGCGGGTCTCGGCCAACCCGACGCGACGGGCAAACTCGGCGTGCTGGATAGCCTCGGCCAGGCGCTTGTGAATGAACTCGCGCGGCGCTGGGGCGTTGGCGTGCAGTTCGTCACGGGCAGCCCGGAAGATTTGCTGGCAAGCGGCGGCGCGGACCTTGCGCTCGGCATCGAGCCGCATTGGGGCAACAGCGACATCCCCGACCGCGTGGATTTCACGAGCATCTATGCCACGCATGGTAATCGGCTGCTGGTCGCGACCGCACGCAATATCAGCGGCTTTGCAGATTTGCTGTTCGGCAATGGAAAAAACCTCGGTATTTTCGCAAATGACGAAGCCAGCTTCACGGCTGCCGAAAACATTGGAAAAACAGCGGGCGTGGTCGGGCTGCGTAAAATCCTGATTCGCAGCGACGAGGATATTCAGCAATATGTCTCCGATGGTACGATGAGCGCCGTTTTCGGAGATAGCCTGCGCCTCGTCCCACTGGCTGCGAAGTATTCCAGCTTTATGAAGCTGCTCGACAAGGAATACACGAGCGAGTCGATTGCGTTTGCCGTGCCACGCGGCGACTCGGAATTTCGCGAAATGGTCGAGCAGACGATGCAGGATATGGCGAAAGACGGGACTTACGAGCGTATCTGGAAAGAGCAGTTCAATATCGGCACGCCCGTCAGCTTCATTGCGTGGCCGGAGTCGTGATATACTTGTAGATACACAATATCTACAGGTATGCCATGAAAACCGCAATCAAGAAGTGGGGCAACAGCTACGCGATCCGGCTCCCGAAATCAATCGTTGAAGAAATGGGTGTTGGGCTGGACACTGAACTCGACATCACCAGCAAAAATCGGACGATTGTGCTTACCGCTGCTGAAACACCCAGGTATACTTTTGAAGAAATGATGGCGAGCATCACTGATGAGACTATGCCAGAGCCATTCGACTGGGGTCCGTCGGTAGGCAAGGAGATTTGGGAGTGAGCTATACCCCGGATCGCCGCGATTTCATGTGGTTCGACTTCGACCCACAAGCTGGACATGAGCAAGCAGGGCGGCGACCTGCGCTCGTGCTCTCACCCCGTACTTACAATGAGCGGGTAGGACTCGTGATTGTTTGTCCCGTGACGAGCCGCATAAAAGGCCATCTCTTCGAGGTGCATATCCCTTCCGGGCTGCCAATCAGCGGCGTCGTGCTTTCGGATCAAATTCGGAGTCTTGACTTGAAAGCGCGTAACCCGGCCTTCATTGTTCAGGTCTCCGAAGCGTTTGTGAAAGATGTGCTGGCGCGCCTCGATACACTCCTGAGAGCATGAGCGGCACGCTGCGCATCGGCACGCGGCGCGGCGCACTCGCGACCTGGCAGGCGCAGCATATCGCGGACCTGCTCACACGCGCGCACCCCACTGTATCCACTGAATTGCATTTCATCGAGACCGAAGGCGACCGCGAAGCAACCCGTCCGCTCCCCGAAATTGGCGGCAAAGGTGTCTTCACGGCGGCCTTGGAAAGCGCACTGTTATCTGGTGCGATTCACATTGCGGTTCACAGCCTGAAGGATTTGCCGACCACGCCCGACGCGCGTTTCACGCTGGCCGCTATTCCCAAACGCGGTCCGGCGGCGGATGCGCTCATCAGCCGCGACGGTCACACGCTCGGAACGCTCCCACCCGCTGCGACCATTGGAACGAGCAGCACGCGCCGCGCCGCACAGCTACGCGCCTTCCGACCCGATTTGCAAATCCTGAACCTGCGCGGCAACATCACAACACGTCTGCAAAAGGCGCTCGCAGCGGAGAGCGGCTACGATGCGCTTGTGCTTGCGCTGGCCGGGCTGGAACGCTTGGCGCTGACTGATCAGGTTACACAGGTGCTGCCCTTTGCGCTGATGCTGCCTGCACCTGCGCAGGGTGCGCTCGTCGCGCAATGTCTCGCGGCAAATGAGGACGTGCAACGCTGGCTCGCGCCGCTCGATCACCCTGAGACGCGGCTGTGCGTGACAGCAGAGCGCGCTTTCCTGAGCGGTCTGGGGAGCGGCTGCACGCTGCCCGTCGCGGCGTTCGCGCAGTTCAGCAGCGGCGGGATGTTTCAGTTAATCGGGCGGGTCAGCGCGCATGATGGCTCGCAGATGATCACCGTCGAACGAGAGTTCATTGTGAACAATGTCGAAGCTGCGGTGTGTGCCGGAGCTGACCTCGCGCTGGAAGCTCTGGCACAGGGCGCGGCGGCGCTGCTCGGATGAGCGCACTCGAAGGGCAGCGCGTAGTCGTCACGCGACCAGCACATCAGGCTGAAAGTTTTGCGGCGGCGCTTCGTGCAGTGGGCGCGACCCCGATCCTGTTCCCGACAATTCAGATCGCGCCAATTGTCGATTTTGCGCCATTGGACTACGCGCTTCTGCATCTGGCTGAATACGATTGGCTGGTTTTTACCAGCACCAACGGCGTCCAAATCGCGGTTGAGCGGATGGCCGTACTTGGTCTCACGCGCGCCCGGTTCCCCACGACGCGCATCGCGGCAATTGGTCCCGCAACAGCCAACACGCTCGACAAGGCCGGGCTACATGCGGACCTTGTGCCGCCGGAATATGTCGCGGAGTCGCTCTTCAATGTTTTGAATAATACAGTGGCGCTCACTGGCCGCCGTGTACTGCTGCTAAGAGCAAGTGAGGCACGTCCGGCATTGCTGACACTGCTGCGCACGGCGGGCGCAATCGTCACTCAGGTTGATCTATACAATACGGTACGCGGTGCGCCACCCCCGGAAGTCTTCGCGGAACTGAATAACGCCATTGACACGGTGACGTTCACCAGCCCACTCACGGTACGCTACTTCGCGGAACTATTGGGCGCTGATGCAGCAAGTATCGCGCGAGGCACACTCGCCGCCACCATTGGACCCATTACGGCGCAGGCTTTGCAGCAAAGCGCGCTGCCCTTCCGCGCGCAGATCACCGCAAGGCGCTACACGACGGCGGGATTGATCGACGCGCTGCTTGCTGCCTATCCATAAACAAAACGACCCGCCGCAATCACGCCGGGTCGTTCAGTCCAAAAGACGGAAGGCTAGACCTTCGGCTCGTCCTCGATGTTGATTTCGACTTTCTTCTTCAGCGCATCGACGGGTCCATCGGTGCGCTCGATCTCGACCGTCACACGCGCAATCGCGCCTGCAATCGCACCGAGGATCGCAATCTGAGGAGCGATCAGCGCCGTGAGCGCGCCACCAACGGCAACAGCGGTCAGCGGCAGTTCGACGAAGGTGCGGCCATCATGCTTGAGGCGGATCGTGCGGATATTGCCTTCGTGCGTGAGTTCCTTCACACGCTCGACGACCTGATCTGCCGCGACTTCCATTTGTTCAGTGATGTTCTTGGCCGCGTTCTGCGCGGCGTTCTTGGCCTTCTCGAAATCGTCCGAGTCCGGGCGGGGTTCGTAATTCATGGCGGGTTACTCCTGTTGCATTCGATTCACACTGTATAGTACGCGCGACACAAAGGCGGGTTGCGTGACCACTCCCCACACCTAAAGGCGGGGGCTTCTGAGCAACGCATGTTCAGGGGCAACTACGTTAGCGCTCACGGATGTGACCCATCCGGCTCGTTTAAGAATGTTTATGGCT
>Ga0123338_10004737_pt1 | contig 11805 bp, 10 predicted proteins | sample grotaG_FD_89793 | JGI IMG/M metagenome (GOLD analysis project Ga0123338, IMG submission 89793) | Glacier valley bacterial and archeal communities from Borup Fiord, Nunavut, Canada, to study Microbial Dark Matter (Phase II) -... | ecosystem: Environmental > Aquatic > Freshwater > Ice > Glacier ... | reverse complement strand
GGAGGAACCCTATAAAAGTGTATTGGATAAAAAAATAAAATGCAATAGAAAATGTTTTGGAATAATGATTAATTGGGAATTTTCTGTATGAAGGAATTTTGCCAACGAACACTTGACACTAACGGAGCCTCCCAGTAACCAAATGCAACATTGACTTATCGATTATATTATGGTAGAATACAGAAAAATAATGCAAAATGCAATGAAAAGAAATAGTAGATATATCAGACTTATCAGAGAGAAGATGGTTGGTGCAAATCTTTAAGGATGAAATATTGAACCCATCTTGGAGCTGTGAACCGAACGGATATTGCAAGTAGGCTTCATCGGAATTTCCACCGTTATAGGAAGATCATACCCGGCATATTATATGCTTTGTATTGTATGAGTGCAGATCAAAGAATACTTCGTATTCTTCTCTGAAATTAGGTGGTAACACGGACTTGTTCGCCCTAAGTTGATTTATTTCAGCTTGGGCTTTTTTTATTTTCTATTTTTTTGCATTTAATATATACAATAATGTTTACTCATGAATTATTAAACAATATTAGAGGAGGTAGTTATATGAAGCTTAAAAATCTTGTAGGAGACAGGTTTAAAGAAAGACCATCTGATTGTGTGATAGACAGCCATGCGCTGATGGTGCGCGGTGGTTATATCAAATATGTTGCAAATGGAATCTATTCCACTTATCCTCCACTTAAGCGAATTACGAAAAAAATTGAGCAAATTATCCGAGAAGAGATGGACGCAATTGACGGCCAGGAAGTATTATTTCCGGTAGTTCTACCCGGTACCTTATGGGAAGAATCAGGCAGATTTTTAAGTGTTGGAAGTGAATTGTTAAGATTAAAGGATAGAAATGGCAGCTCCTTGGTGCTGGGAATGACACACGAAGAAGCAGCTGTCCATTTGGTACGTGAATACGCCCAGAGCTATGCGAAGTATCCTTTTATGATTTATCAGATACAGACAAAATTTAGAGATGAAGCCCGCCCGCGTGCTGGTTTAATACGTGTAAGGGAATTTACGATGAAAGATGCCTATTCCTTCCACACCTCTCAGGAGGATTTGGAGCAATATTACGAGTCTTGTTTCCATGCATATGAGAAGATATTTGCTAGAGCAGGGATTCCGGAAGTAATTACAGTCGCATCGGATTCCGGAATGATGGGTGGTAATATATCCCATGAGTATATGCTCCTTACTCCGGTTGGAGAAGATTCTCTGGCAATCTGCACGGAATGTGACTACAGAGCCAATATGGAAGCCGCTGAAAGTATAGTAAGTAATGACAACATTTTGCCTATCGATGAGATTAAGCTTGTTTCTACACCAAGTGTCTCCACAATTGAGGATATCGTAAATTGCTTAAAAATCCCAATTGAAAATACCTGTAAGGCAGTAGTCTACCAGAAGAATCTAAATGATGAATTTGTTATTGTATTCCTCCGGGGTGATTTGGATGTAAATGAAATGAAATTGACAAATTATCTATCTGAGGAAATCCATCCTGCCTTGATTACTGAGGAATGTGGCCTAAAAGCCGGATTTATTGGACCCTATAAACTGGAAGGCAATTATACCGTACTTATTGATCAATCATTAAGAAATATTAACAACCTTTCCTGCGGCGCTAATATCGCTGAGTATCATTACCTAGGCTTTCAAATTGAGCGTGATTATGGAAAAGTGGATTATTTGGATCTGGCTAAGATAAAAGAAGGCGGCATTTGTCCTAAATGTGGTAAATCTACCATTTCTCTTTCTAGGGGAATTGAGGTAGGTAATATTTTTCAACTTGGAACAAAGTATTCGAAAGCGATGAGCATGCAGTATAGTGATAAGGATGGTAATTTGCAATATCCTATTATGGGCTGTTATGGAATTGGCGTGGGTCGGTTAGCCGCTTCCGTTTGCGAAGCTCATCATGATGAGTATGGTCCAATCTGGCCGATTACGATTGCACCTTGGCAAGTACATCTTTGCTGTATTCGTGTGGACGATCCGGAAGCAAATGCTTGTGCTGACTCTTTGTATGCAAAAATGCAAAGCGAAAAGATTGAGGTTATTTATGATGATCGGAATGTAAGACCCGGTGTAATGTTTTCAGACGCTGATTTGTTAGGTGTTCCAATCAGAGTAATTGTAAGCCCACGTAACGTACAGGAATCATGTGTAGAACTTAGTACTAGAGATAAGACTGTTAATATAAAAGTAGATATTTCTGAAGTGATTGTAACCATAAAGAATTTAATAACCAAAATGATTGACGAGATAGATAGTAAAGCAAATTAAAACCTGATAGCATAACCTAATGGACCTAATGATATAGCTACATATCATTAGGTCCATTTACATACAATCTTATATTATTTGGCTAACTCCTGCTTTCCGGTTACACTACTACTTTCATCCATTGTAAACGATGATTGTATATCTTTGGAAGTAAAATATATATTTCCGTCAACGGTTGCATCGATTAACTTAAAGTTTATAACGGCAACGTAGAGATCACCTTTAAATGTCCCGTGCTGAATACTTGCTTCTGGGCTGTTAATCGTTAATTTTGGTGCGGTCAAGGTAAATCTGGCAGTTATATTTCGATTTTCATCTTGAGTATAAAGAGCGATTTTTCGTTGTATAATATCCTTTCCGCTATCATCTTTCTTACCGTTCTTAAATTCACCATCCAAAACCAAATCCTTATTAATTGTCAAATCCTTTAATATTGCAATAATCCACGTACCATTTTTGCTGATCGCATTCTCAAAAGCACTTTCTGTGTCAACGATTGAAGCTGTCGTTACTGCATCCGGGGCCGTTGTCGCTGTAGCTGCTGTTGTTGGTGCTGTGGTTGTAGCCGCCGTTGTTGGTGCCGTTGTTGGTGCCGTTACAGCCGTAGTTGGTGTTGGGGTTGCCTCATCTGTTCCGGTTTTCGCACAACCTGTAAATAATGCGATGAACAAACACAATGTCACTAAAATAGCTTTAACTTTCATCATAAATCCTCCTATATAAATCATTTTTATTATGACAAGTGAGATAGTCAAGCCTATTCGTAATGGCTAGACTGCCAATCAGCTTGTATTTACTATTACATTATTTCCATAATAATAAAAATAATTCAAAGTATGGATAAACAAGATGAATTACAATAAAGCACCTCCAAACACTGTGTTACAACCACAGCAATTTTGAGATGCTTCTTTAAGGACTCTGTATCTGTGATATATTATTTATGAATAAATTTTTCGAAATTGGTACTATATTTCATTTCTCCATTTTTAAAAACCCATAATGCTTCCGTATCCGGTAAGCTTTCAATTAGTTTTAGTCCTTGCTCATAAGACATATTAAATACAGAAGTTGAAAGAGCATCCGCCATTCCTGAATCCTTGCAGACAATCGATACCGATGTAAAATATTCGGAGGGCATTAGAGTCTTTGGATCGATAATGTGATGGTATTGTTTGTTATCCACTGTATAATATCTTTCATATACCCCACTGGTAACTAAAGATAGGTCTGTTAAACTTAATATATATAGATTTGTTTCTTCGCTTTCCAAATTAGGATTTTGTATGCCTATATTCCAGGCATTCCCGCTATCCGCTTTCGCACCTAAAGCACGAACATTACCTCCAACACTTAATGTGCCACTGGTAAAACCATTTTGTAGTGCAATGTTTGCAACCTTTTCAGTAGAATAACCCTTTGCTATGGCCCCAACGTCCAATCTCATCTGCGAATCCTCCAGATAAACGGTTGATTCTTCTTCATTTATTATTAACTTATTGATATCAGTATGTTTTTCTTTTTCTTGCAGGAGTTCCATCGGCGGCAACTTGGCATTGTCAGGATCGTCAATCCCCTCGGTACGATAATCGTGCCAAATCGAAAGTACTGCGCCGAAAGCGACATTTACTTTACCAGCAGTAAGTAGATAAGCTTCCTTAGAAAAAGTAAGTAAATCTATTATTCTTTGATCCACCTTAACCGGTTTCACACCGGCATTATCATTGATGGTTTTAATATTATTAATTCCTTCATAATTGTTGTATATATCATATAGCTCATGATATTCCTTTAAATTATCATAGATCACCTGAGCATACTCTGTAAACTCTTCCTTATTCTTGGTGTAACCTACAATTGTAGTAACTGTATCGAATAATTGCAGAAAGGTTGCTTCATAGCGTTCTTTCTTGGTGGTACCACATGCTGTTAGATTAAAGATAATTGCTATCATTAGTAAGAATACTATTATTTTTCTTTTCAAATTCTTCACCTCGTACTACATAAATTGACCTATAAGTAAATAAAATATAGGGGGTAGTATTACTACCTCCCTATATTTATGTTACACTACACAATTTGATTTGGCAAGCCAAATCAAATTGTATAGCTTATTTAGTGGTTTTAAAAGTTTAATAAATTACTTTCCTGCACTTGTAACTGCTTTATTAATATCTTCAACGAAAGCGGTTACATGAACTGTTACAGAACTTACTAAATCAGCATCAGTAGCATAGCCATCAGCAATTGCTATCTTGTTTACTTCATCTAGAGTCTTGCCTGTTACGTATTTAGCAAATGAATTTGCTTGCTCATACCATTCTTTGCTGATACCTGATTGAGCTTTCATTCCGTAAGCTTCCTTCAGCTCTTGCTTTGTCTGAGGAGCTACTGCTAAATCAGAAGTAACAACACCTGTTGCATTAAAGTTTACATTTCCTTGAGAAGCATCAATTACACAGCTTGAGATTTTTCCTTTTGCATTTGTTGTAGTAACAACATAATAGGAATATGCTTGTGCTAAACCATCAGCATCAGCAGCAGCATCTTTTGATTTTGCAATGTCAGTTGAAACGCCAAGGCCAATTTTGTCAGTGCTTTTTGCGCCTAAATCCTGTGCATTGTTAACTGCTTTCTCAACAACAGCAATAAAATCGCCAACATGAACTGTTACAGCGGAAGCTAAATCAGCATCTGTTGCTACGCCTTCTTCATTTACTGCAATTGCTTTTACTTCAGCAACAGTCTTACCAATTACATAAGCTGCAAATGCATCTGCCTGCTCGTTCCATTCTTTTTTAATGCCTGACTTTGCAAGCATGCCATATTCTGTGCCAAGTTCTTGCTTTGTTTTGTATGTAGTAGCTACGTCAGTGGTAAGTACACCTGCTACAGAGAAGTTTACCTTCGTTTGTGCAGCATCAATTTTACAATCTAAAATCTTGCCGTCTTTGCTAACTAATACAGCAGCAATAGCAGAGTCAACTTCAGCTAAACCTTCTGCGTCAGCAGCAGCAGCTGTTGATTTAGCGATGGAGGTATTTACTGCAAGACCTGTCTTTGCAGCTTCTTCTTTTTTACCGCATGCAGTAAGCATTGTCATTAATAATGATAGACAAAGTAATAGAGTTAATAATTTTTTCATAGTGTTTTTCTCCTCTTGTTTTTTGTTTTTTATTTTTTATTTTAAACCTAGCTTTTTAAAAGCCGGTAAAATAAACTTAAGTAAAGTTGATGTTGCTATTCCCGCTAATACACCGGTGATTAAAAGTACTGGAAGGTAAGCCCATATATAAATTGATGTAAATATAAATGATATTGCGAGCAGTTGCCCAATATTATGAAATACAGCGCCAGCAATACTAATTATCAAATAAGAAATCTTGTCTTTAAAAAGTGCTAACAAGATAATCATTATGATTAAGGAAAGTATTCCCCCCGACAAACTTAATAAAGAAGCTACAAATCCTCTTGTAAGGAATACAAACATTGCCTTTAATACAGCAATCGAAAAAGCTTGACTTTTATTCAAAAAAAACAGTGCATACATTACAGATATATTCGATAGGCCTAATTTTACGCCTGGTACGGCAACCATAATTGGTGGAAACGAATTTTCAACAATGGAAAGTACTATTGCGATGGAAAAGAGCAACCCCGCCAAAACCAAACTCTTTGTCTTGTTTAAACTTTTTGTAGCTTTATTTTCAACTTTCTGGTTGTACATAACAAACCTTTCTGTTAACCAACAATCATATCGGCAGCGTCATCATCATACCCGTCTTTGGGAATAATCTTAATAATTATTTTATTTGGTAAGCATGCTGCACTTTCTCCAACCATACCAATCTTACCAGCTCTAACGCATACTTGATCAGGACAATCTGATTCCTCAAAACGTATCGTACCATCTTTATCTAAGTGAATAAGGACATGCTCATTTTGCGGAATTCGAAAGGTTTGATCTACTCCGGTACCTAACTCTACTGTTTTGACTAATTGTGAATTATAATAAATTTCTGCTACTGCAGATTTATCGGAATTTATATATTTATAACCAATCGTAAACATGATAGAAAGAACAAGGATTAAGAAAATAATCATAATATCTGATTTTTTGAAGAACTTCATTCTAATACCGGTGCCTTTCTCTTTTGGTGTAATCATTATTTGGCAATTATTGCACTAATAAATATCATTAAAGTATTAGAACCCATAATGATTACATAATTCTTGACTGCTAAAACAAATGTAGTGGCTTTCTCTTGCTTTTTGAAAAATGTATTTAAATTCTTTTGCACAAGCACTATAGTGCATAAAGATAACAAACAGATTGGAGGTAAAATTTTAAAAATTACCATAGTAATTGTTGCGAGGTAGGTTAAATAATATAATCCGGCGTGTAAGTAAAGTGCCTTTCCCCCTATATAATATGGTAACGTATGTCTCTTTACTGCAATATCTTTATCCAAATCACAGATATTATTTGCTAACATGATATTCGCTGTTGTACTAAACGGAATAATGGAGAAAAGAAGCAAATATATGATTGGAGCAATTCTCAAATCTAGGGATATTGTCTTAAAATTAACACTCAAGCTTAAGAATGTACCACTCGGCATATTAATATACAAAATAATAAATGGTATTAATAAACCATAAAATATTCCCGATAGCACTTCTCCAAGTGGTTGTCTTGAGATTGGAACCGGTCCATAGGTGTAAAGCACACCACATAAAAAGCAAATTCCACCGGTAAGTAAAACAACAATATCTGTAAGATAAGCTAAATACAATCCAAGCGTTGCACTAATACCAAATAAGACATAGATAATAATAAGTGCTGTTCGCCTTTTAAACTGTAAAACCTGGTGGTTATTTTTCGTATCTATATAATTATTAATTGCCGTTGTTGCCAAATCAAATAAAAACATTGCGGCAAAGAAAAGTAATGTTAATCCCCAGTGAATCGTTTGCTTTCTATATACAAGAAAGGCTATTGTCATTAAGAAAGCAAACGTACTGGTAATCTTCGTCATAATCTCAACATAATCTAAAAATCTTTTCATTACAATGTTATCCATTCCATCCTACCAATCAATTTTCACTAACTAGTCACTAGCGCTGATTTTGTATATTCATTACGCTAAACGTGAGGCTTTATTTAACACGGCTTTAAGCTTTTCCTTTTTACTCTCTGAAACATTAATCTCATTGATAATCTTCATTGACTTATTATAATATTTTCTTACTAACATGCGTGTAAAATCTAAACCACCCGTTCTAGATACTGCATTATTAATTTCACTTCTAGTCACTTTGCCTTTATGTGCTTTGGTTTTAAAGTCACTCAAATTCTCTAATGCATGAATGAGTGGTAATGTTATGACACCTTGCTCATAATCCGACTGAACCGGTTTATTTGCTTTTTCTATTGTATCCTCAAAATCAATACAGTCGTCTATCAATTGAAATATCATTCCTACATAATAACCTAATAGTTTATATCTTTTCGCTATGTCGCTCGCCTCTTTGGAAAAAATTGCGCCTGCATAAAAGGAGGCTTCAAAAAGAGCTGCCGTCTTGCCTGATATAATTTTAAGATACTGGTAAAGTGATAAGTCTAAATTCGAGTTATTAATATGTTGATTTAGCTCACCAAGGCAAACCTTGCTTACGTAATCCGGCATATTTAGATTCAAATAATCTTCTTTGTTGGATACCTGCGCTGCCAACAGAAGCGATACACTTAGAAGATAATCCCCACAAATGACAGCTGTTCTCTTCCCATATTTCTTTTGCAGCGTTGTATCTCCCCTGCGTAAGTCTGCATTATCTATCACATCATCATGCACAAGTGTAGCAAGATGTAAAAGCTCGATAGCTGCAGCAATCTTAGTCGCATTCGGATGAACCCATCCATCTTTATCTTCTGCACATATTATCACAGAGACTGCTCGAATGAATTTACCATGTGAGGCCATTAAATGCTTCGTGTACTCACGAATAATGAGTGGAGATTTTGATAAGGCTTTATCAACTTCCATTTTCGCAAGTGCAAATGCCTCATCATAGTTAAGACCTTCTGTCTTTTCATTTAAATTTTTATTATCATCAATCATTGTAAATATACAACTTTCTTACAAACGGTAGTTTCTTCCACAGTTTCTTCAATTTAGGCATCACATAGTAATCAAGTCCTAAGGTTCTACCAGCTCCGATTAATACAGCGACTCCGGCGAAGAACATCCAGACTGTCCCCAAATACAAGCCAGTCGTACATACAAACATAAACTGTAGGATAAGTGAAAAGGCAGCTGCCGGAGTTGTAAATAATCCTCCGATGAATGCAAGTCCCATTAAGATTTCTGCAACAACTATAAAAATCTGCATAGCAATTTGTACGCCCTCATTAGGTAAAATCACTTTATCAACAAACCAATTCATAATAGGCATATCAAGCTTAAACGCTAAATCTCCAAGCGTTGATTCGGCTAATTTTTTACCACTTACAAAAATCACTTTAACGAAACCAAAGATATTCCAATTAATTAAGACCTGTCCAACGGCTTCTGCTACTCCACCTGCCGCATCTGCTGCTGCACCGGTTGCTGCCGATACCGCGTCCGCAACTGCTGCTGTTGTACCTGTTGCTGCTTTTACTGCATCTGGGTTTGTGCTGGTAATACCCAAGAGACTGTTATACCAAGCATTCGCTCCGCCAAAAAAGCCATCTAGTTTTGGTCCGGTCATCCAGCCCTCAACAATTTTCATAATTCCTTCAAATAGCCAAACTGCACCAAGCCAAACTCTTAAAGGCATTAACAAAAAGCTAGGCGTTTTATTCGATAAATGCCCACCAACAAAGCTTCTATCATTTCTTATGGTGAAAAATTCATGTCTTACATAGTTAAATACTTTGTTCCAGCCCAATACCTGAATGAAATAGATGATATTGATAAAATGTTTTGCAAACATAGCAAGGAAGGAGGGTAAACTAAAAAAGTGGTTTGGTAAACCAACGTGTGCAACAGCGTAACGTCCACCGATACTTACCATTACTCCATGGAATGCAGGCTTATATTCTTCCATTTTACCGTTTCCTGTAATAGCACACGCAATATTATGTGCTGCAGTGTCGGAGCTCTGTTCACAATTTTCAACCATCTGAGGAACAGGGCGTTCTTCCCCTTTTGGCACAAAATTCATGTTATCGCCGATAATATATACATTTTCATCTTTGGTAGAACGAAGATAAGAATCCACCTGGATACGTCCGCCGCGTGTCATTTCTAGCGTATTGCCTGCTTGCTGCGTTATGTCAGTACTCTGAATACCTGCCGCCCAAATGATAGTTCCTGCACTGTAGTGCTCTATTTTATCATCTTTTTTTAATTCAATAAAATCGCTGCCAATTTTAGCGACAAAAGCATTAAGAATAAGTTTAACGCCCATCTTTTCTAGACGTCTTGCTACCTTTTGTGAAAGTTTTTCCGTTAAATTAGGTATCGGTCTACTTAATCCATCTACGTTTACTAAGGTAACATCTCTTCTATTTATGTCGAATTTTTCACATAAAATAGGAACATATTCCGCTAATTCACCAATCATCTCTACACCGGTAAAACCAGCTCCAGCCACATAAAAGGTCAATAATCTTTTTCTTTCATCTGCATTTTGTTCACATGCTGCTTTTCTAAACGTATTATGAATATGATCTTTCAAAAGAACTGCATCATCATAGGACCATAACTTAAAAGAATATTCCTCTGCTCCTGGTACACCATAAAATGTAGGTTTTGAACCAGCGGACAATATTAAATAATCATATGGATAGGATTCATTTGATCCCGTCACAATTTTCTTTTCATAATCAATAGAAGTTACTATATCTAGCTTAACGTCAACTTTTCTACCTGCAAAAACTTTTTTTAAGCTAATTTTGATGCTATCCTCATCTACACGATTCGCTGCTACTTCATGAAGTTCAGTAAGCATTGTGTGAAAAGGGTTCTTATCGATAATAGTAATATTAACATCTTGATTTTTATTAAATTTCTTTGCTAGTTTCTTTGCTGTTAAGATACCGGAATATCCAGCGCCTATTATTACAATTCTATTTTTCATAGTTTCTCCTTAATGATTTACAACACGCTTCCCCGATATGATTGTTAACTTTATAACAATCGATAGCGTAATTATAAGCTAATGTTATTTTGCGCAAAATTTTATGGTGTCATTATATCACATTTAAATAGCCTTGAATAGATTATTTTAAAAAATAGTTATTTTGTTTACTAAAATGATGCCGTCTTTACGTTTTTTATGCAATTGTTATAAAATAGTTGTTGGATTATATCATCCCCCTATTTTTAATTTTTACCAATTTAATAAGAGAAAATTAATACTTGATATACCTTCCTTCAATCCTTATGCATTGTTCATCTCTGTCCTTAATTGGCTGCAAATTTCAACACCAAAAAAATGAGTTTCAGCGGAAACTCATCCTCTTGTTATATTTAAATTCTTTCACTTAAATGTTGTGGTTTCCTGTACAGGAATGTAACATAATAAAATTTTGATAATGACTTCTTTCCTCCGGACAGGATCGAAAATCACAATGTTTCATTCCTACTACTTCATGATATTCTATATCATAATTCAATTCCTTCAATCGGCTGACATAGGAATCGGATTGGCTAACCTTATTCACAAGAGTATCCGCGTACCCATGAACGATGTAGTACGGTATATGAGGCATTTTCTCGACCTGATGGATTGGAGAATGTAATTCCATAGCTATTTCAAGCGGTATATGGTAACCTCCATAGGCTGCATATATTGTCCTAGGCAGATCCTCCCGTTCCTTTATATGTAAAGGTAGATTACAAATAGGGCAGTTAGCAGCGCAGGCAATTGGAGTTCTGGCGGAATACAGTGTATAAATAAGGGCTGATAACCCTCCCATACTTTTCCCGAATACTATAATAGGAATGTTATCTGATAAAGCATATTGCTTTATATAAAAGCCCACAATGTCATCTATCAAGTTTATAGTTGGAAAGTTCATCCAACTCCATTCACTGTAATAAGGGTAAATACATAAAACATGGTTATTTGCTAATTCAGTTTCAAAATCAGTTATAGTATCCCTCATTTTGGATTCGTACCATCCGTGAAGAGATATTGTAATTGAATGAATAGGAAATTGCATTGCCTGTATATTTGAATAAGAGTATAGATTAACATTTTTTTCCGTAATCAAATTGATTTCCATAGGTTCCTCTTTCATAAACTTAGACTTCTGCCGAATTATTGACACAAGTCTAAGCGTAATGAAGTAATATTCCAGTAATTTTTAGTTATGATTCAGTAATGTTTAGTAATGACCTAGTGATGTTTAGTAATGATTCAGTATTGTTTAGTAATGATCTAGTTTTGTTTAGTAATGATCTAGTTTTGTTTAGTAATGATCTTGTAATGTTTAGTGATAATCTAGTAATGTTT
>Ga0123338_10004736_pt1 | contig 11806 bp, 12 predicted proteins | sample grotaG_FD_89793 | JGI IMG/M metagenome (GOLD analysis project Ga0123338, IMG submission 89793) | Glacier valley bacterial and archeal communities from Borup Fiord, Nunavut, Canada, to study Microbial Dark Matter (Phase II) -... | ecosystem: Environmental > Aquatic > Freshwater > Ice > Glacier ... | reverse complement strand
TTATTGAGTACTCTTTCGGGTAACATTTTTATAAAAATTGTCATCGTCTGGTCAACGTAACTTGAATTACCTATAACTTCAAACAAACAGCTGGTCAAAGTTTCAGAATCCTCTGCAAATACTTCTATCTCTGAAAAATTAGTTATACTTTTATTGTGTTGCATATTTCTCATATTTTACGACTTTTGTTTGTAATCACTTCAAATATAGATATTTATGTATAAATGTGATTCCTTGCTTAAAATGCAATTCGTTAAATATCAAACATTTAGTGTTATTTAATCATGATAGATATGTGCTGATTATCAAGAATTTAGCTCCTCCGAAATGTTAGTTATAAACAATAAAAAGAGACTGTTTTAAAAACAGTCTCTTTTTATTGTTTATAACTAACTGCTCTAAGTATTAATTTCGAACCTCCCAACATACATTAGGATAAACCCAATTTGGTTCTAAAACATGTACCCCAGAGAAAGGCCAAAACCAGTGTTCTTGAAGGAAGTCTTTTCTTCAGGATAGGTTGTATTATCTGCATTGATTTTGGCCATACCCAGTTGGGTATTGAGTTGCAAAGAAATACCGTTTGACAACTCGTATCCGAAGAAAAGGTTTCCTCCAAAGTCAAGGCGTTTAAAATATTGTCCGTATTGATCATTGCGTGTAAACTCATTATCAAACACGATGTCTTCTTTAGTAGAACCTATAGGAGTTTCAAATTTTGCTTTTCCACCAAGTCCATAAGCTATATAAGGGCCAAAACCCAGTAAGAGGTGCCCTGTTCCAAGCAATGGTTTATAAAGTAAGTTTAAAGGCAGCTCAAGATAGGAAAGTTTATATTCGACCGTAGTGACTGGTGCAAGGTAACCTTCAGGGGCTTTTGCACCTTTAGTAGTATAGAGTAACCCTGATTGGAAATAAAATTCAGGGGCAACAGGTATCTCTATTACAACACCTGCGTTGAAACGCGTTACCATATTAAGTTCGAGTTTATCTCCGTCAAATTGTTTACCATTAATGTTTTGAAAATTAACTCCGCCACGCAGTCCAAAAGAGATACCTTCGGTTTGTGACATTGCTGAAAATCCGAACATCATCAGGACAGCGATCATAAATAGATTTTTACTTTTCATGTAAGATTGAATTAAAGTGGTTAAAATTGATCTGTTTATTATGCATTTACAATACATTTACATAAATGCTTTACTCAGCTTCTTGTTTCATTTTTTCATTGGCTGTAATGGCAAATTCCACACGTCGATTTTGAGACATGTCTGATTCTGTATCGTTAGAGTATTTGGGCTGTGTTTCACCAAATCCCTTGGTTGTAAGGCGAGAAGAAGAAATATCCCGGCTGCCGAGGTAACTTGATACAGCACTGGCTCTTCTTTCAGAGAGTTTCTGGTTATAAGCTGTTGCTCCTTTACTGTCAGTATGTCCGTAAATGGCAATGTTAGTATCAGGATACTTATTCAAAATGGTAACCAATTTGCCAAGGTTTTCCTTTGCTTCAGAGGTAAGTGCAAAATTGTCGAAACCGAAAAGAATATTACTGGTGAATTCAACTACAATGCCTTCGCCAACACGTTCCACTTTCACTCCGGGTATTTCATTCTTTATTTCTGCAGCTTGCTTGTCCATTTTCCTTCCAATAACTGCACCTGATACTCCACCTACAGCAGCACCGATAATGGTTCCCATAGCAGTATTTCCTGACGCACGCCCGATTATGGCGCCTGCGGCTCCTCCAGCAACTGTTCCTATTCCTGCTCCTTTTTGAGTTTTGTTAAGTGATGAACAACCCGAAAATAAAAGGGTAGATACTAAGAGTGCGGGTAAAATAAATTTGATAATTTTCATAGATATTTGTTTTAAAATTTGATAGATTGAATTACTGATAAGGGCTTAATTGCCCAAATAATAATAGCGCAAAGTTGATTATATTCCTAATGCGTATTATTACACAATTTCAATAATAATTTACATAGTTCACACATTCTTATCTTACTCTTCATTGAATTTAGATGTTAAAGCTTTTTATTTTCTTCAGATTCATCGTTTTCAAAAAGGCGAAGTCTGTTTTTAAGAGCAGTAACTTCATCCTGAAGATCAATGATGTGATGCAATAAATGAGTAATAGTATCAATACCTTCTATATTAATGCCCAATTCATTGTATAAGCGTAAAATTTTTTCTAATTGTTGCAACTGACTTACCGCAATAAACCCAATATCTTCAATGGTCGTAATCTCTATGAGCCCGGTTTCCTCAAGAGACCGAATAAAGGAAATTTCAATATGGTGGCTGGCACAGAATTCATGGGCAGATATCAATTTTTTCATTTCCATCTAGTTGATATTTAAGAGGATGATTTAGAAAGTTCAGTAAATAATTCTTTTTGCTTCTCCGTTAAATTCGTTGGAATCTTCACTTCATAGGTTAAATATAGATCGCCCGATTGATCTGCTTTTTTATAAACAGGAAATCCTTTACCGCTTAGTTTTACTTTGCTGCCGTTTTGTGTTTCGGGTTTTACGTTTATCTTCACTTTCCCATTCAGAGTATCAATGGTGATTTGGCCACCCAAAACGGCAGTGTATAAATCCAAATCTACGGTCGTATATAAATTGTTTCCTAAACGTTTAAATCTGGGATGATTGGCTATTGAAAATGTAATGTATAGATCACCATTGGGGCCACCATTCATTCCCAAACCTCCATGCCCGGCAATTTTAATGGTTTGTCCATTTTCAATGCCGGCAGGAATAGTAATACGTATATTTTTACCATTTACCGTCAATGTTTGTTTGTGCGATTCATAAGCATCAATCAGATCGAGATTTATCTCTGATGTGTAATCTTCTCCTCTGTATTTTACCTGTCTGCTTCTGTCTGCACCTCCAAATCCTCCAAACATAGATTCAAAGAAATCTGAAAATCCTCCTTCACCGTGTCCGTCTGAATACTTTGCCCCCCGCGAACTGGATGATTGCTGTTGATATTGTTGTGCTCTTTCATATTCATCAGCATGTTTCCAATCTTTACCATGCTGATCGTATTTCTCACGCTTTACAGGATCGCTCAATACTTCATTTGCTTCATTGATCTGTTGAAATTTCGCTTTTGCTTCTTTATCATTTGGATGTAAATCGGGATGAAATTTCCTTGCCAATTTCCGATAAGCACTTTTAATCTCCTTTTCTGTTGCTTTTTGATTAATTCCTAATATTTTATAATAATCTACAAAATCCATGTTTTTAATGTGTTGTGCCCATCAGGCGTAACGTTTTAATCTATACCTGTATAACATTTGTTAAATCATAATGCAACTTAATTTCTTCTCACTCTTCACTGTGTATATCTCATTGCCTTATGCTACTATTGAGTTTAATAAGTTGAATACAAAGTTAATAAATAAGCTTCATACAGACATTTTTTAAGGACTATTTTTCTTTTGGTTTCATCTAAAATTAAGTTGAATTCCTTATCTCATCAAAATAGGGGGTGCTTTTTGATTCAACACACTTTGCCGCATACAGGTAAAGTGCTGCCGACCATGTTTGCCAGTCCTGTCCCTTGGGTAGTCCGTCTTGGGCTTTAATCCATTCATTAAAACCAAAGTCTACCTTTTCATAGTGCGCTGGTGTGATAAGTTTTGTAAGAGATACCAGCTTTTTTTCTGCTAATTTATACTTTTTGGCAGCCACCAGTGCAGCCACATAAAAGGCGCTGATAAAGGGCCATATACCTCCGTTGTGGTATTCCCCCGGATTGTTATAAATTGAATACCTTGCAAGCCAGTCTGGATCTTCTGGTTTAATATATGGGAAAAAATTGGGCGGCAGATCAACTGCCAATTTACCTTTTTCTCTCATATCTATACATTCTCCTTCAATCCACGAAATTATTTCTTCGGCTCTGGTGAGTGAGGCTATTCCCGAAAGAATGGCCATGCTGTTTCCGAGCAGATCAAATCGTTCGCTACTGTATACTTTATAGAACCACAACGCATAGTAGGGCTTATGTTTTACCAACAGCTCTTCGTGCACATGCCGATGAATAACTCCTTCAGTAATGGTAAAGCGACTCATAAGCTTGTGCATCCGCTCTGCTCTTTCATTCTGCCCATAAAGCCGCAGGTAGCTAAATACCAAGGTGTTTACAAATAGCCCATATCCCACAACCCATTGTTCATCGCGCCAATCAGAGGTAGGTTGCTGGGCTACCAGTTCCCGGTCGGAAGGACTTTGATACTCCATCCACGTCATGGCCCGGATGACTGCTTCCTGAAGAAACTCTTTTTTACCTGTGATCTTTCTGAAAATACCCACCCCCAGTATAAACAAAGGTGTTGAATCACTTGACCCCCGATTCTCCTTGTCGTGAACCAGCGAAGTAATATGACCATGTGCTGTCTGGTTGGTGGCAAGCGTTTCCAGTACTGTTTGTATACTGTCTATGAGTATTTTATTGCCCGTAACGGCAATTCCAAATATTGAAAGTAGCAAATCTCTGGTGTAGGGCTCCGGATATCCCCAACCTGCCGTTCGCGGAAGGTGATGAAATGGTCCGTGAGCATTGTGAAGTAACACTTCCAGGGCTGCCTTCTTTGCTGCCTCTATTTGTTGCCAGTTTATCGATTTCATATCAACCATTTTTTACAATTTTCTTTTTGACCATTGAATTTCGTATATCAGGAAATAAGGGTCTTAATTTGGATCAACTAATGAAAAACAAAAAACCAACATCCTTATTCTCCATTTTGTTTAAACACAGGGACTTTTCAATTCTTTCAACTAGTAACCTGAGTTCGGTATAAGCGTGAGTCAAGCCACTACTTTCATAAAACAGGTTTTAATCTTAGCAACAGCACAAACACTCCTGATATTTCAGACACCAATAGCACCCAAACCGACAAGAACGACAAGTGGCGAAGTTGTCGTTCTTGTCGTTCTTGTCGGTTTGGGTGCTATTTTCGGAAAATAGGGGTAAAATCTGTTTCATGAATATATTCGCTTATATCGAACTAACGTTAGTAGTATCGTTCTGTTATGACGTTAGTGTGTAAAATTCTTCAATCATTTTGCACTTTCCGGCAATCATACATCGTAGCATAGCAAATATGTTACCTCCTAAGTACTTTACATTCATCTTTGCCTTACGAAATAATCTTTTTCATTACATATAATATGGTATTGGTAGCTTGTTCAAAATATTATCGAATTCCCAATTTTTCATCCATTATTTGAATAAATCGTTTGGCCACAACCCGGTAATCAAAATGCTCGACTGCACGTTTTCTTCCCGCTTTTCCCATTTTGTCCCGCAAAGTCGCATTAGTCATCAACTCCATCAAATATTGGGCAATATCTTTCACATCTGCCCGGTAGTCTACCGTGCGTGGTGGATTAAATAAAACCTTCCGCTCTTCATACTCACCTTCCACGGCAAGGAGCACTTCGCTTACAACAATCTTCTGGGCCACTTTTGCCAATAAAGCAGTTTCACCTTGAACAAGTGTATCGCGCATTCCCATCGCGTTAATGCTTATAACTGGTTTGCCGCAGGCACCGGCTTCCACCTGGGGCATTCCGTAGCCTTCAAGTCTGGAGGGTGCTGCATAAATGTCGCAGGCGGATAATAGATAGGGCATGAATTCCCGGGAAATTATGTTGGTTGCATACGTAACCTTCTTTTCGATGCCCAGGTGGGTGGCCAATTCAAAGTCTAACTGGTTTTGGATAGTAGTTCGAGGCTGTGGCCATACTTTGCATACATATTTCCAGTCAGGAGCTTTGTTATCTATAAGGGCAAGGGCTTGCATTACCTCCTGTGCCCCTTTGGATGCCGCATCGCCACCTAATGTAAGGATCATGAGCTGATCGGAAGTGATGCCAAAATAGTTACGCACTGCCACTACTTTCGGATCATTCCTGTCATGGGGTATAAATGAATCGGTAGGACATCCAACAGGCAGTACTTCTATTTTATCTCCATTAATTCCATCTCTGACATACATGTCTTTCACCCAATTGGAGGTGACTAAAATCAATGGCAGCGCGTTCAAAACTTCCTGATAATTGGCTATATATCCATCTGCCACTAGCCATGGTACGGGTTGGACACCATGCCGCAGGGGGTGCAGCACCAATTGTGGGGTGTGGCCCCAATAGCCGATACCTACTACTACATCGGGTTTGAACCAATGATAATACCATTCCTTTTCCAGGGCTGATTCCAAATGTACTGCATGTGCATCAACGCCTAATTCCAGTAAGCCTTTGTATAGAAGGTCGCCCTGGGTAGCTAATCCACCGGGTGAAGGTGGATACTCATATAAAATCAATACTTTCATGATGCTGTGCAGTTATTTAGCCAATTCATTGCATCTAGCGGATTCGTAAATTGCCAGAAGCTCTCTGTCGTGGGGGTTGTTTGTGCCTCCCAACTACTTTTGTGGAAACCGTAAGTTTCCGTAATTAAACTGTATTTTTTTTGCCAGATGGGCAAGGTAAGCGAACGCACGATGTTGGCCCTTTCTATTGGTTTTGGATAATATTTTCGGCCCCCGTCTTCATACGCAAATGACCAAAGTTCACTGGCAGCTAATTTTCCTGCATTCCATAGCTTAATAACTGCCTTGCCTATTTCCTCATGCCTTAGATGTCTGGTATATTCACCTGATGGATTATGCGTAATGATCAAATCGTACTTGGTCGCAGGTAATATGTCAAGAATAGCCTGCTCCACTTCTTTATCGCTCAATGGTTTTAGCTCTGCGCTGTCATCAAGGTCTCCCATCTTTCCCTTGGCACCGATTACTTTTAGTGCTTTAAAGAACTTGGGGGCACGGTTAATGTCACTGGCCCGGCAAAGCGATCCTATAAATACATTCCATTCCCTATGGCTCAATATCGTTCCCCCTGTCCACAATGTTTCATCATCGGGATGGGCAATTATTACGGCCACAGTTTTTAAATTTTTCTGGTTCATTTTTAGTTAACGTTTTAACATCCCATGCAACTAACTTTCATGATTTGTTGAAATAATTGTTTTCCTTTTAGTACTATTTCTCATTTGATCTGCCAATTGTTTTCTGCCATGTTCACTTATCATGTATTTTTCAATGGTCATTCGAGCCATAAGGTAACTTACTGTTGATTCTGCCCCTTGATTTGGATTGATATGGTTTTCTTCTAACCCATCAAAACAGCCACCTGTGCAAGGATTGTATATGATTTGGTCCAAACGGTTGTTGCCTAAAAACCAATTGAAAGCAATTACCATTTTTCCCGCATAATCCGGATTTATAAATTCCTCATTGAATTTATTGAGGGTCATAATTGTGTAGGCCACGTCAATAGGTTGTTCGCCGTACGCCCCTGGTTCTTGTCCTTTAAATAGCCAACGTTTGTTGGAAATCACCTCTATTCCCCGTTCATTAAAAATTGATGAAAGAAGAAAGTTAAACGATTTAATGGCTATATCTTTATAGTGATCTTCGCCCGTAACAATTCCTGCGCATAACAATGCTTCAGGTAGCACACTGTTGGCATAGGTCATATAAGGTTCAAACCATTCCCAGCCTTCCTCCGATTCGTGCTTATACATTTGCACCAACCTGTTAGCAAGTATTTTTACTAACATTACTGCCTTTGCACTTTTAGTTTCAAGGTAATAAAAATACAGGCCTTTGATGACAAAGGCCATAGAGCGGGTCGAAAAGGTAGTGACAAACTGATGCAAGGCATTTCCCATGATAGCTTCAGCCGATGCAACCATGGTGGCCGGTAAGATTTTCTTCTTAGAAATCAGGTAGCCTAAAGCCCATATAGCCCTTCCATTGGAGTCATCCAGATTAACCGTTTGGTTCTGGGAAGTAAATGTTTTTTCAGTATCCACATAATTTAAGAAATTTCCATCAGGCTGCTGGCAAAATTTGATAAAATCCAGGTAAATTTGAAGGTATGTAAGATTCTTTTTATTATTTGTTAATTCATAATCCATACACATAGCAATTAAAGCTCTTGCATTATCATCTAAAGTATAGCCCGATTGCAGGTCGGGTTGACTGATGTTTGAAAATTGAATCATTGCAAAGTCGGTAGTCATTCTTTTCAGATGGTCAAGCTTCAACTTCGGAAGATTATAATTCAGGGTTAATTGTGTTATTTTCCTGAAAAGCTTGGCATGTGCAATAGCAGAGTTTTCCCAAGCTGTTGAAACTACTTTTTGCAGCGTATTTTTAATCATATTATTTCGCAGGGAGTCATCATTCATAAGTTTAATAACAGCTTCTGCCAATTGAGCGGAGTTGTTAAAATCAAAAATGATCCCCGTATCCTGTGTCAGCACTTCTTTGGCATGCGGAATAGGTGTTGAAATTATAGGACACCCGCAACTCATTGCGTATGCAAACGTTCCACTCACTGCCTGATTACGATCATTTGAGCTAAACACATAAATGTCCGTCAGTTGCAAATATTCCAGCAATTCGTCTAGCTCCAGGTAACGGTTGATAAATTTTACATTTTGGATTAACCCCAATTGTACCACTTTGGATTCAAGGAAGTGCCGATAAACTTCTCCTTCTTTCTTTACAACTTCAGGATGGGTCGCCCCTATTACCAAAAACAGGATCTCAGGATTGGTTTTGATGATTTCCGGCAAGGCATTCAGAGTGGTTTCTATACTTTTGCCCGAACTAAGCAATCCAAAGGTAGTAAGGACTTTACGATTAATCAGTCCATATTTTTCTTTTAGCAATGCTTCATCCAAATGATCTACCAGATGGGTACCATGTGCGATGACAGCTATTTTTTTCTCCGCGATGCCATAGTCATTGATTAATATCTGTTCCGAATTATGCGTCATTACCACAACTGACTCACATGCTGCAACCAGGCGTTGAACCTTTGCTTTAAATGTTTTATCCGGATGTGGCAATACGGTATGAAAAACACTTATTATAGATTTGTTGAGCTGATGTGTAAATTGAAGAAATGCAGTTTCCTGTTCATGAAATAATCCAAACTCATGTTGGATCAGCACTATTTTAATGTTTTTATCCTGATTGATCAACAATTTTATTTTGTCATACTCCGTAGCCTGCGAGGTGTTTAACTTGTATTTTACTTCAGGCGGATACTCAAAAGAGGAAGCTTCGGCTTCAAGGGCACAAACTTTGATGGTAAATGATTGATCGAATTTATGATTCAATGCCCTAATCAAATCCTGTGAATAGGTAGCTATACCACATTCCCGGGGAGGATAAGAAGTAATAACCAGAATTTCAGGTAAGGTTTGGTTAATTATTGTTTTCTCATTAATTTTACTCTTAATGGAAGTGATTCCGTCCGTTTCCTTATTTTCATATCCATACATCTCCTTGAGACGATCGGAACCATCAGATGCCTGATGGGTAATAGTTTTTGTTTTCATCATGCTCGTTATTTCGTTAAAAGTTCGGCTACCATCTACTCACTAATTCTTCCACCAACTCCGGTAAATTCACCGAAGCTACAGCTATACGCTCATGGGCAGCCCCATGATAGATATATAATGTGTCGCCAAACAGTGCTGTCCCTGTCGGAAATACTATATTATTTACTTCTCCTCTTTTTTCCCAATCGTATTCAGGTTTGAACAGGGCATAGGGTAGGCGGGAAATGAGTTTACACGGATTCTCTAAATTCAGCAGGGCCGCTGCACAGGCTGAGTATTCAATTCCATGGTTGGTTTCATCCGCTCCGTGATAAATTAACAACCACCCGTATGGTGTTTCAATGGGTGGACAACCACTGCCAACGTAACTTGACTCATGATCATACAATGGCTCCATCACGGTATGCTCTTCAAAGTGAAGAAAATAATAATTCCAGAATTCTTTTGTCAATTCCTTCAAGCTATCCACACTTACGATTTGTATCCCCGGCCTGATGCGATGAAGAAATACCAACTTGCCTTTGATTCTACGGAAAAAAAATACTACATCTTTGTCCCACAGCATCTGTGTTTCTCCCACTGCCAAATCATCGTGATAAAAGGACTGGTGGCGGTAGTATCGGTCGGTAATTGGACCATCGGTTTTAACCCCGGAAATAAATTCATCATAAGTAAAAGGGGGAGCCAGAATCCCAACTTTGTTAAAGTGCCATAAATCTTCTGAAATGGCCAATGCGGCACGCGCATTGTTGCCATCGTACCCTGTGTAAGAAAGATAGTAAAGATCGTCGATATTTACTATCCGTGGATCTTCACAACCACTTATTTCAAAATTTATTTCAGGAACTATCATAGGTCGATTCCAACGTTCGGCAACTTTTGTGGGGCCTTCAAGCCTACAATATCCAATGGTCGAACGATTTGTTTTCCCAATAGCCCTATAATAAAGGTGAACATTGTTACCTTCTTTGATGGCCGCAGGATTCAAAACCCCTTCGCTTTCAAATTCGTGGAATGTTTTTTCTAATATAATTCCTTCGTTAGTAACTTTGACCATAATTTCTGTGCATTGGATAAAGGCTTTTTGCTAATCTCGGTTCATTAACCGTGTTGCATTATCTTTGACACTGTCTTTAATGTCATTTATGGTGTCCTGTGCATAACCACCCAGATTTTCTGCTTTTTTGAGCAATGCCTTAACTTCTTTTTCAACCATCTCCCTGATGTCTTTTCCCAGGTATTTGGTTCTCAAAATAATCCTGTTACGCGTTCGTCCTCCTTTATAGGGGGCAAATAATAACCCCAATGCAGCACCCGTAAGAACTCCTGCTGCCAATGCTGCAAGTAATACTCCCGTGTCTTTTGATGTCTTCATCTTTGCATTTATTTAGTGTATATTAAATCTTATATACTGCAACTCAGAATACTGTTAATCTGCAAGAGTTGCAAGGCCAATTAATTTGAGTATAAAATTCACTATTTTTTGAATTGTACGTGTTACACTATTCCATTATTAATTTGTATAATTCACATGTTTTTTATTAACTGGCCTTCTTCTCCTGTGTAAAATCAGGAAGTAACTTCTTCCAAATTGATCTTAAAGTCATTCAGACTAACTGTTAAACTTACATTTTACGCAGAAATGAGTGTTTAGTTTGCCTTTTGTATTTTTTATTATTTGCCTTTACATGATTATTTGCCTTGGTACGATGGTAAGGCTTAAAACGGTGACCTGATTTCTGTTTGTTTTTTTTAACTGATAAATGTCTTTGGGGACTGGAGGTGGCAATGGTAGAACCATAACTAGTGACAAAAACGAAACCAATCATCAATATTACTAAGAAAATTGCCCTGAATTTTATCATTTTTTTAGTTATTGCATTTATATATTTACAATGGTACAAGTTTGCTACTTTAATTTTAAAAAGTATTACACAATTTAATTTGTAAATTACATGATTTCATCATGATAGGGATTTTAATAATCTTTCCAGTGAAAGATTTTAATTCCATTCAATTCTATCTTGCAAGCCAACTTGTTTTATAAGCATTCATTTGTATTGAAATACGACAATAAAGAGTTCCAATTACTTATAACTGAAACAGGGCTTGTTTTTTTAGTTTCTTTATTTAGTTTTTGTAATTAATAGATAACTCCTTATCAACTTAACCCCTATGGTGGAATATGGGTGCAAAGCAGCAAATTGAGATGAAAATGAATAAAACTACAAACGTGCAGTACGTCAACAATTCAGCTTATAGCATTTTTTATAAGGGCGAGCATATTCAGTTCACTTATGGCAATATGGTTCCAGTTGGTGGTGTTCACCGACATCGCATTTATTCATAAAATTTAATTTTCTGT
>Ga0123338_10004731_pt1 | contig 11816 bp, 12 predicted proteins | sample grotaG_FD_89793 | JGI IMG/M metagenome (GOLD analysis project Ga0123338, IMG submission 89793) | Glacier valley bacterial and archeal communities from Borup Fiord, Nunavut, Canada, to study Microbial Dark Matter (Phase II) -... | ecosystem: Environmental > Aquatic > Freshwater > Ice > Glacier ... | reverse complement strand
ATAAAACATACGACAGGAAATTTGCGGTTCCTTAAAAAAGTGCCGCAATTAAAGATGATCAAAGACTTATCAAAAAAAAACAGCAAACCCAAGTGAAAAATCATCTTTCGACCACCCCTGATTAAAAATCCGGTTGTAGTTGACGGCACGGTGATGTTCAGGCAGAAGGTCAGTAAAACAGGTCTGTATAAGATTTTTGGAACAATAAATCATAGTACGAGCGGTATGATCTATCCAAATACCCAGACAGGTGTAAAACAGGATATTCTACTGAATAGCAATATGATATATTTAAACAATACATACAACAGCATGTTGGGCAAAAAGTGGATGATTAAATCTGGCCTTGCTTTCAATTACGACCGTCAAAACATTGATATTGATAATGACCAGGTGGTTACCATTCAAAAGATGGTACAGGCAAAACTTAGCTTTAGCCATTTCCTGAATGAACAGACCGAATTGAAATTTGGTAGTGACCTGGTACATTTTGAGTATGGACAAAATATAAGAATGGACCAAAATTACAGGTTGCCATTTACCAATAATCAACTTTCAGGCTTTGCGGAAATAGAATATAAAATCTCGAAGAAATTTGCAACGCGAATTGGTACAAGGCTTGAGAACAGTTCATTGCTGAAGGAAACCTCTGTGGTTCCAAGATTATCCGCAGCCTATAAAACAGGAAAGCACAGCCAGGTTTCATTGGCAGGTGGTCAGTTTGATCAGAATCCTGAAAATGATTACCTAAAATTTGCACCTCAGTTGAAACCTGAAAAATCGCAACATGCAGTAATGACCTGGCAGTATCAGACAGAATTTCAAACATTCAGGGTGGAAGGTTACCTGAAAAAATATTCCAATCTGGTCAAATTCACTCAGCCATTGGCAACCAACCCACTTGATTACTCTAATTCTGGCAGTGGACATGCCGAAGGAGTTGACATTTTCTGGCGCGACAAGGAAACTTTCGACTTAACGGATTACTGGATTTCTTATTCGTGGATCAATGCACGACGCAATTACAAAGATTTTCCCACCGCTGCCATCCCCACTTTTGTATCAGAGCATAATCTATCGGTAGTTTACAAACGATTTCTGGAACCACTTCGGATCTATGCATCGGTCACTTATTCGTTTGCAAGCAGCCGTCCTTATCATGATCCTAATTTATCCGGCTTTATGAATGCGAAAACACGGAACTACAACGACATTAGCTTAAGCCTTACTTACCTGATGAAATTATTGGGAAAAGAATCCGTGCTGCATCTGATGGTGAATAACCTGGCAGGTTTCAATAATGTGTATGGCTACAACTTCTCAAATACACCCAATTCATCTGGAATATATGAGTCAACGCCTATCAAATCACCTTTTGTGCGGCAAATAATATTACTTGTTTCAATCATGTTATAAACTTTTAAATCTATCAAAATGAAAAATTTAACTATTGCCCTTGTTCTTTTATCGTTGTCATTCACAGGTTTTTCAAACGAAACCTATCAGAAAGCCATGAGCCAGTCAATTGAAAAATTATTTCAGGCAACTACCATTCCTGAGTATGTTGAAGTCGCCAATCAGTTCGAGCGTATTACACAAATTGAAAAGGCAGAATGGTTGCCATTATACTATGCTTCATACGCTTATATCATGATCAGCCTTCAGGAACCTGACAATGCTAAGAAAGATACTTATCTTGATCAGGCACAGAAATATATTGATCAGGCGTTTGTTATTGAACCCAACGAGTCTGAACTGTATATGCTGCAAGGTTTTATGTATCCTTCGCGCATTAACATTGACCCGATGAACCGTGGCATGGTTTACATGGGTAAAATGAATGCATCGCTCGACAAAGCACTGGAATTGAATCCTGACAATCCGCGTGTTTATTTTCTTCGCGCTACAATGACCTTTCACATGCCCGAAGCTTATGGTGGCGGAGCAGCCAAAGCGCTTCCATTTTACAGGACAGCAGACGACAAATTCAATGTTTACAAGCCCAAAACAGATCTTTTTCCTAACTGGGGAAAAGAAATTAATGATGCTGAATTAAAAAAAGTGCTTGAAGTAGTAAAAGAGTAATCTGGCACTCATTTATTCTGTACTTTCGGAAAAATCTAACTCTCATACCGACCAATGACAAAGATACAAACTCAAATCAAAAAACTTAACTGGCAGGTTCCTTTCATGATCCTAATCCTGATTACCATTGGAAACCTAATCTTACTATTAAGTCTTAAAGGTGAGGAATATTCATGGCAATGGTTTTTATACGGTTCCGCCAATTCAGTAATCATTGGAGGCACCTTCATTATCGTGATAAATTCATTGGTTTCAATCCTTGACCGGAAACTGCCGTGGTTGCATTTTCCAGTCAAACGATTGATATTTCAGGTATTGTGGACCATCGGATTGTCAATGATAATCATTGTATTTGCAATTTTATTAAACGCCGTTTACTGGCATAAGGAAATCACCTCCGATTTCTTCATCAGCCAGGGATTTTTCATGATGAAGGTAGCCTTCACATTTTTGTTTGTCAGTACGATGATAACCAATGCGATCATGTTTTTCAAGAACTGGAAAGAAGCTGCCGTTCAGCAGGAAAAATTGAAACGCGAACAATTGGCACTTCAATATGAAACATTGAAAAGTCAGGTAAACCCTCATTTCCTGTTCAACAACTTAAATTCACTCACTTCGCTGATCAGTTCCAATCCAGAGAAAGCAATTGATTTTGTAAAAAAACTGTCGGAAGTTTATCGCTACGTACTCGATCAGAAAGACTGTGAACTGGTTACGTTGGACACAGAACTTAAATTTCTGGAATCCTATGTGTATTTACAGCAGATAAGATTTGGAAACAACCTGGATGTGCAAATAAATATCAGCCATAAGCATTTCAAGGTCATTCCTTTGTCTGTACAGATGCTGGTTGAAAATGCCATCAAACACAATGAAATATCAGACCGCAATCCTTTGTCCATCAACATATTTTCTGCCGACGACCAATATTTGGTCATTGAAAACCGACTTCATAAGAAAGCCGGATCGGAAGGAAGCGGAACAGGAATTCAAAATATCAGTGACAGGTATGGATTTTTTACTGACAAGAAGGTGCTGATTTCATTTAATTCCGAGAAATTCAAGGTAAGTATTCCCCTTTTAACTGATTGAACAGATGTACAAAGTACTTTTGATTGAAGACGAAAAACCCGCTGCTGAATGGCTACAGCAACTGATACTGAAATTTGATCCTCAGATTTCAATACTTGCCGTGATTGATTCAGTGAGAGGGGCCGTGGAATGGTTTGGCCAGCATCCTGCTCCTGATCTGGTTTTTATGGACGTTCAATTGGCGGATGGACTTAGCTTCGAAATCTTTGAACGGGTAAAAGTGCCTTGCCCTGTAATTTTCACCACCGCTTACGAAGAATATGCCGTTAAAGCTTTCAAGGTCAACAGTATTGATTATCTGCTAAAACCCATTGCATGGAATGAACTGGAAGCCGCTTTTCATAAATTCAGGAACCAGACACAGAACCTTACTGCAACTCCATCTGTCACAATTGAACTTCTGAATAACGTAAAGAAAATGCTTCGCAAACAGTATAAAAACCGGTTTGTGATCAAGGTTGGTGAACATCTGAAATCCATTCCGGTAGAAGATATCCTGTTTTTTTACAGCCTCGAAAAAGCAACTTACCTGTGTACTGCTGATTTCAGAACCTACCTTGTAGATTATTCGCTCGACCATATTTCAGAAATGATTGACGAACAACGATTTTTCCGTATCAACCGTAAATATATACTTAGCAATCAATCAATTACCGACATTGTGGTTTATTCAAACAGCCGCTTGAAAATCAAACTAAAAAAGCCAGATGAGGAAAGCATCATTGTCAGCCGCGACAAAGTACAGAAGTTCAAAGAATGGCTTGATTTGTAAGACTTTGATATCTATTCATTCAGAGTTTCCTTGTTTAATGCCAGAAAGGTTCTGCAAGCAGATCCGTCTTTGCCACATACTTATGGATAGCTATACACCAAACGGGATAAATTAATATATTTTCGTTTTTTTTTAATCGAAATTACGCACATTCAAGAATAAATAAACTACACAGATGCCGGTTGTAGGTTGCACCCTTGTAATATTTTAAGCAACTGTAACTTGAATCATTTTTGGGTGCAACCAGAGATAGTAAAGATTTTAAAATTATTCAGGTTTCTGATTGCACCCATTTTCACTATAAACTATTCACATTCTGATTGTTACAGCCGTGCAACCTACAACCAACATCTTTCGGCGAATTGAATTTTATTCACTTCACAACTCTATTATCTGTAACGTGACATCACTTTTGTATGACAGCTAAAATGTGGTAATGGATTCCATTTTGGCGGATGCCAGAAGTGTAACAATAGCTTTTACACTACAATACGGATCCATATTAAGATTTCTTGTCCTGCAAAAGGTTTACTTTTTCTTAAATAAATTTCAACAAAAGTCAAACCCGCAATAACATCAAGTCCTTCCTGCTCCCTGCCCTTACACGTTAGCCTCTTTGATCTTTTCTTTCAAAATCTCCTGATATCTAAACATTTCATCACGAAGGCGGGCAGCTTCGTAGAAGTCGAGTTCTTTGGCAGCGAATTCCATTTCCTTTTTGATTTTGACAATGGCCTTTTCTAATGCTTCGGGTGTCATATATTGAACAACAGGATCAGCAGCCAGATTGGTAGGTTCATCGCCACTGTATCCATTCACTTTTACCTTCATCCCGATACTGGCATAGCCAACGATTTCGCGGGCTGCCTTGATGATTTGTGTTGGTGTAATATCGTTTTCGATGTTGTATTTCATTTGTTTCTCGCGCCGTAGATTCGTTGAATTGATGGTGCGCTGCATGGAGTTGGTTATTTTATCGGCATACATAATTACCATTCCGTTCAGGTTACGGGCAGCACGGCCAGCTGTTTGAGTCAGTGAACGCTCTGAACGCAAAAATCCTTCCTTGTCGGCATCCAGAATGGCTACCAGTGAAACTTCAGGCAAATCAAGTCCTTCGCGCAGCAGGTTGATTCCAACCAACACATCAAATTCACCTTTGCGCAGGTCCTCCAAAATCTGAATACGGTCGAGCGTGTCAACATCAGAGTGAATGTACCGGGTCTTGACACCCATGTTGGCCAGATAGGCGCTTAATTCTTCTGCCATCCGCTTGGTAAGGGTAGTTACCAACACACGTTCATTTCGTTCAATACGTAAATGAATTTCGTGCATCAGATTATCAATTTGATTGATGCTTGGACGAACTTCAATAATAGGATCGAGTAATCCGGTTGGACGGATGACCTGTTCGACTACAACACCTTCCGATTTGGCCAGTTCATAGTCAGCAGGTGTGGCGCTTACAAAAACAGTTTGATCCACCACACTTTCAAATTCATCGAAAGTTAAAGGGCGGTTGTCGATGGCAGCCGGAAGCCTCCAGCCATATTCAACCAGGTTGATTTTACGTGAACGATCCCCTCCGAACATGGCTTTTATCTGGGGCAAAGTAACATGACTTTCATCTATGATCGTTACAAAATCTTTTGGGAAATAATCGAGCAGGCAGAATGGTCTTGAACCTGCAATCCGACCGTCGAAATACCTGGAATAATTCTCAATTCCAGGACAATAGCCCAGTTCACGCATCATTTCAAGGTCATATTCTACCCGTTCCAGAATACGTTTGGCCTCCAGGGGCTTTCCTATTTCCTGGAAAAAATCAACTTGCTTCACCAAATCATCTTGAATTTGATGAATGGCATCTTGCGTTCGTTCTTTGGTAGTGACGAACATGTTGGCCGGATAAATTATAGCCATCTCCATTGATTCGATGGTTCCCCCGCCAATTGGATCGAAGGAATATATTTCTTCAACATCATCGCCCCAGAAAACAATCCGGATAGCTATATCAGCATAAGCCGGAAAGACATCGACAGAATCACCTTTCACCCTAAAATTTCCACGATTGAATTCTACTTCGTTGCGTGAATAAAGTGCATCGACCAGCTTGCGGAGAAATACATTGCGGCCAATGGTTTCACCTTTAGTGACGTTGGTCACATTGGCATGAAAATCAGCTGGATTACCAATTCCATATAAACATGAAACCGATGAAACCACAATCACATCGCGCCTTCCGGAGAGTAAAGAAGAAGTAGTACTAAGTCGCAGTTTTTCAATATCCTTATTAATCGAAAGATCTTTTTCAATATAGGTATTGCTTACCGGAAGATAGGCTTCTGGCTGGTAATAATCGTAATAGGAAACAAAATATTCAACGGCATTGTCAGGGAAAAACTGTTTCATCTCGCTGTACAGCTGTGCAGCAAGCGTTTTATTGTGACTTAATATCAGGGCAGGACGTTGCACCTGCTCAATTACATTGGCCATGGTAAATGTCTTCCCTGACCCTGTAACGCCCAGAAGGGTTTGATAGGTGGACCCATTTCGCAACCCTTCGCTCAGTTGCCGGATGGCTTCAGGCTGATCGCCTGTTGGCTGATATTCAGAAACTATTTTAAAATCCTTCATACACAATGTTCAAAGTTTCAAGTTTCAAATTCAAAGTTTCGTTCTTATCTAATTTGCAGGCGAATAAATTGGGTTTAGGGGAGCTGGTTAATTTTTCAATCCTTTGATCTTGTTAGGATTTTGACGAGAATCAAAAACCGTAATGATTACTATAAGATTATCATTACAACGATAAATGATTTTATAATTTTTGTATATTAGGTATTGGTATACATCTGGTCGATCGGATAACAAAGGTTCTTTAACTTTAACGAAGGAATTTGTTTCAAGAATCAACGTTTTCTGGAGAATTGCATTTACAAGATTACGTGCCACGATGATACTGGCTTTAGCTTGATAGTAATCGAATAATTCTTCAAGCTCAGCTAACGCGGTATCCGACAAAAGAATTTTCATTCCCATGTTTCAATGCGTTTAAGAACATCGTCTATTTCAGTAAATCTGCCGTTCTTAAAATCATCTTCCGATTGGTCAATTCTTTTATTGAATTCTTCCATTGTCATTTAAATAAATTCTTTGAAAATCTCTTTCTTCCTTTCTAAACCCAACAATTGTTCAAGTTTCCCGATTATTTCTTCGTCCGTTATACGAAGAAATTCCTGAATAAATCTCAGTTTTCGATCTACTGTATTCATCTGTTTATTTTTTATTCAAAGTTAATGAATTTGATGATCTGACAATTAAAATCACTTTAACGTCTTATATTGTTTACGTTATCATCAAATAACCAGCAACCAGATCATCTTTCTCATAACTTATTTTCCAATCATCACTTCGTAATATTGTGTCACATCTACCACCATCATTCCCGCTGTTTTTGCAGCCTCAAGGCCTAGGATTCCATCTTCAAAAACTTCGCAGTCAACAGGATCTATGCCCATCAGTTCTGCACATCTAACAAACGTATCGGGATGAGGTTTAAAATTGGATACATCTTCGCTAGTTACCAAAATATCAAAATAACCTTGCAGCCCGATAATTTCCAAGGACTTCAGTGACAATCTCCTTGATCCTCCTGTGCCAACGGCCATGGGCAATTTCCCGTGCCATCTGCGAACAAGTTCGGTTACAGGCTTTATCTCAGGAGTTAAGTGCATGTTCTTTTCAAACTCTGCTTCCTTAATATCGCCCATCTCACGGGGGTCAATGTTTCTACCAAATACCAGATTGAGTTTTTCTACAGTTGCATAAAGCGGAATGCCCGCAAGTTGATTAAACAATTCGATGGTAAAATCAATTCCGTATTTGGCAGCTGCATTTTTCCATGCAATATAATGAATAGGCATCGTGTCTGCCAAAGTTCCATCAAGATCAAAAATCAGTGCTTTTGCTTTAGGATTAACTTTCAAATCTGCTTTTATCATGGTCTATTTTTCTTATTCAGTGCAAAAATAGCCATTTTAAGCAAAAGTTGAATTGAATAGTTTTTTGTTTGGCTGAAAATTAACATTTTTGAGCAACCAAAATTTATTAGCATGATTTCAAATTCTTTGCTTGGTCTGACCAGTGTTTCGCAGTGGGGATTGTTTTTAGGAATTGTATTTATCCTTTTCGGGTTTGTAGAAAAGCGTGAAAAATTTGTATTGGCAGGTCAGCTGGCATTTTTACTGATTGGCTTTCTAACTTTGTGGATATTATTGACTGACCAGATAAAGGTGCCTGATAGTCAGGGAATCATCTCAAAACAAGGAAAAGTACTTGCTTATTTTAAAGGAATGGTCTGGTTTTCGGGATTGAATGTGGTAACCCTCCTACTGACCTTATTTAAAATTCGCTTTCATAAAATCAGCCTTTATATCCTGTTGTTTTTTGCTTTGATGCTGTTTTTTATGGTGTTCAGTATCCAACAAATGCCCAATTAACTGACAAGATATTAACAACAACGAGTCTGAAAACCGGAACAAGCACAATTAACCTGAGTTGTCTTAAGAGGATTATCAATATATTTGTGATCAACGGTTTCAGGGTGATTACCTATTGTCGTATGAGCAGATTGAGTACATTTGTGAGCTTGAATGAAGATTAATATTCAGGGTTGACATCATTTATTGCAAGGCTGGCTTAAGAAGTTGAAAGCTAGGCACCTTAAACATTTTTGAGAAAAACATGCCAACAAATATAATTTGGGGAATAGTGATTTGGTCAATTAATTATCATATATTTAAAATTAATCTTAATTCACAAAACATGGGAGTTAAAAATACATGGCACGAAAAACATCATCAATCATTGAGTTTGGGTGGTCGGGTGGCTGATGCAGTAGCGAATGGTATGGGTTCATGGAAATTCATTATCCTACAAACAATTTTAGTTGTACTTTGGATGGGATTAAATCTTGTTGGCTTCATGTTCCATTGGGATGTATATCCTTTCATTTTGCTCAATCTTCTTTTTTCAACACAGGCTGCTTATGCCGCGCCTATCATTATGATGTCTCAAAACAGGCAAAATGGAAGAGACAGGATGCATGCAGAAGAAGATTACAAAACTAATTTAGATGCAAAGCATGAAATAGAAGTTTTGTCCTTAAAATTGAAATCAATTGAGGTGGATAAATTAGATAAAATTATACAAATGCTACAAGAAATGAAAAGCAATTCATCGAAATAAATTTGCCATACTCAGCTGGTGACTCCAAGTCACAGCTGAGTAGTAATACATTCTTAATGAATTATTTAACCTCCGTAATTTCAATCACTGCGCTTGTTAGTTCGTTATTGTTTGGCAATGACAATCCAACTTTTATGAGGTAGTCGCCTGAAAAGGTTTTACCTTCCGAAGAAAACCCTGAACGTGAACCCGGCATCTTATTGGTTTCTTCCACTTTATATGATTTCTTCGGATCTAATCCTGTTAACCTCACCGGACTAAATTGATTGAATGCCCGTGGATGCAGGGAATAGGAGAAGAGCAACGACTTTGTTTTATCCTGATTGACGTACATCATCACAGCCCTTTCTTCTTCGTAAGGCGATACCAAACGGTATAAATCTCCGTTCCAAATTAGTTCTTTCAGGCGATTGTAATTTTGAACGGCCATTTTGCTGAATTCCAATTCTTCTGCGCTCATTTCATTGACACGTATATCATAACCCAATTTGCCCATCATAGCTACATCTGTTTTGTACTTGAGCGTTTGTTTTCCCATGGTGGTTATGTGGTTGCACGAAGTAATGCTTGGGAAGAAATAGGAATAGCCCCATTGGATGAATACCCTTTCGACTGCATCCGTATTGTCGCTTGGCCAGAATTCGGTAAAATATTTCAATGCACCATAATCAGTACGGCCTCCGCCACCCGAGCAAAGCATAATGGGCAAATGCGGATATTTTGTACGCAAACGTTCCATTACATGATAAAAACTACGGACATATTCAATCTGCACATGCGATTGTTTATCTTTCATGTAAGGTGAATAAGCATTGGTCATCATGCGGTTACAATCCCATTTGATAAAACCAATGCCTGGATTTTTGGTCATCATTTCATCCACTACATTGTAAACAAAATCCTGTACTTCAGGATTGGTCAAATCGAGCACCAATTGATTGCGGTAATAATGTTCATCGCGATTGGGTAATTTCAAAATCCAGTCGGGATGCTTTTCATACAATTCACTTTTAGGGTTCACCATCTCAGGTTCAATCCAAATACCAAATTTCACACCTTTGGCTTCGGCCTGCTCTACCAGATAACCTAATCCATGCGGTAATTTCTGTTTATTGGCCTGCCAGTCGCCCAACCCAGCCTGATCGTTGTTGCGGGGATATTTATTTCCAAACCACCCATCATCCAGTAAAAATACATCGACACCCAATTGCTTGGCTCCACCAAACAAGTCAGTCAGCTTCTTTTCATCAAAATCAAAATAAGTAGCTTCCCAGTTGTTCAGCAATGTCATACGATTCGCATGTCCGTCCATCACCCCGTAATTGCGCGCCCAACGATGTAAGTTGCGGCTGGCCAAACCTTTTCCCTGAGTGCTGAAGGTGAAAATAAATTCAGGAGTTACAAAGTTTTCATTGGGTTTCAGATGATATTCAGAAGCAAACGGATTCATCCCCGCAATCATACGCAACGAATTTGAATTATCAATTTCGAACGATAATTGGAAACTGCCAGTCCAGCCGAGCGTTCCGGCAATCACTTCTCCTGAATTTTCATCAGCCGCTTTATCTTTTGCCAGAAAAAAGACAGGTGTCTGGTATATATTTGCCCGTGTACCCAGTTTACTGTCGATGGTTTTTATCCCACTGGTCAGTTGACTCTCTTCCATCTTCATTTCTTTTGCCCAGTCGCCATGAAACTGTGTTAACCAGTAATGGCTGGCATCGAGATGAATCATGGATGAAGCAAAATTGCTCATGATGACAGGATTTTTTTCCTGATGAATGATTTCAGACCATGTTTTCACAATGTCTTCATCATAATAAGAAACAAAAATAAGCTTCACAGTAACAGGATATACCGGATCTTTCAAAACGATCGAAGTGGTAGTGAGATTACCATCGCGCACTGTTTTCTCTTCTACAAAAAGCAGTTCCAGCGAAGGGTTTCCATCGTTGTGAAGCATCTTGATGGCAGGTTCAAACAGGTTATCTGTTCCTGAAGGAATATAGGCTTCGTGGGTGTTTTTCAGTAATTTATAATCCGAAACATTGTTTAGCTTCTCGCCCAGATAAGCTTGGTACAGCTTTTTATTTTTTCCGATTGAATAAACCAAGGTCGAATGTTTGGTCTCAATTACAATCTGCTTTTCAGTTTCAATTGGGCGATCTTGCTGTGCAAAGATTTGAATTGTATAGAATAAAGACAAAATAAAAAGTAGGTTTTTTTTCATGGCAGATGATGGTTTAAGGTAAATATCTTGGCAAGGCGAAAGGTATACTTTTCAGAAGTATCAACCAAATATATAGTGCAATTTATTTTAATAAATATTCAGTTGTATACCTAAGCGTGTTTTAAATATCTCTCTGAAGCAGGGCTATTCAATTCTAATAGGTTAACCTATTAATATAATTAAAATGGAAATAATTTTATCCTTAAAGTTCACCCCAACTCCTCGTTATATAGTTGTTGCGCAAATTGAATGTTGATGTTTTTTTAAATATCCGTGCTCTGATTTTTGTTTAAATAAGTAAAATTTTGTAGCATCAAATGGGTTGGAACAATAACCAGAAAGTCCGCCGGAACTTAGAAAACTAACAAAACATCCTTCTTTCTTACT
>Ga0123338_10004730_pt1 | contig 11819 bp, 13 predicted proteins | sample grotaG_FD_89793 | JGI IMG/M metagenome (GOLD analysis project Ga0123338, IMG submission 89793) | Glacier valley bacterial and archeal communities from Borup Fiord, Nunavut, Canada, to study Microbial Dark Matter (Phase II) -... | ecosystem: Environmental > Aquatic > Freshwater > Ice > Glacier ... | reverse complement strand
CTGCATGACCCCGGCCACCGGCGCGGCGTGGCTTACAAGGACAAGGCAAACGCCCGTAAATTCGGACAACTCCCGGTACGCCAGGGGGGGACGCGTAGTGAATCACGGGGTTTCACCCCGTCAAGCCGTACCGGCCAGGGGGCGCGCAACAGCGGAGTTGTTTTAGACCGTGGACAGAAGAGTGCTGTTCCTCCCGTCAGAGCTGGAGAGACGGTCCGTAAAAGAAATGTTTTAGGCGGCAAACCCACGGTTCCTGAAACAAACCGTGAGAGCGTCTTTACAGGCGGCAACAGCGATGCCCAGCGAACCAGAAAGTCAAGTGAACGCGGCCGGCAGAGCGTCGGCGGCAGCAATGTGTACCGCGGTGGCAATACCACCCGACCTGTCAAAAATCCCGCTGTAGAAATCCCGCGCGTTGGAGGCGGCGATCGCAGCGGGGACAATGTGCAACGTAAGGGAAAACGCGGCGACGACAACCGCCGCTGACAGGCAGCAAACTGACGTCATACCACCTACAACTTAGTGGAGGAATAAATCATGTGCATCTTTAGATTTTATAAGTTGAGCACACCTCATTATCTCTTTGCCCTGCTGGCCTTTATTTTGGCCATGGCAACTGTTGAACCGGCCATTGCAGCTGCGGACAAAGCCCGGCAAAGCGGCTTTAATTCTCCGACAGAGGCGGTAAACAGTCTGGTTAAAGCGGTTAAGAGCAATGACAACAAGGCCCTTAAAAATATTCTTGGCCCCGGTTCTGGGAAACTCATTTCATCCGGAGATCCGGTGACAGACCAGTCAGACAGGGACCGATTCATACGGCTATATGATGAAAAAAACTCGCTTGAGCAGAAAAGCAGCAGCAAGGTGACACTTACTCTCGGCAAGGATGATTTTGTCTTTCCTATCCCGCTTGTGCGCAAGGGTGCTAAGTGGACGTTCGACACCAAGGCAGGAAGAACGGAGATTCTGAACCGGCGGATTGGCAGCAACGAACTGGCGTCAATAGAGGTACTGAAGAGCTACCTGGAAGCCCAGCGCGAATATGCAAGCAAGGATCATGATGACAATGGCGTACTGGAATTTGCACGAAGGCTGAGCAGCACCCCAGGCACACGTGATGGCCTTTATTGGGAGGCCAGGGAGGGTCAGGAGCCAAGCCCGTTCGGCCCGTTGGTAGCTAAGGCGGATTGCGAGGGGTACGGTGATCAGTTCAGGGCAGAACCGATTAAACCGTTTCACGGCTACTACTTCAAGGTTTTGATGAAACAGGGAATGAATGCAGAAGGTGGTGCGTTCGATTACCTGGCCAATGACAGAATGGTTCTCGGTTTCGCTCTGGTAGCTTATCCAGCCCGATACAGGGCTTCCGGAGTAATGACCTTTATTGTCAACCAGGGAGGAGTCATCTTCCAGAAAGACCTTGGCAGGACTACTGCCAGGATTGCGGAGGAAATGACACAATTCGATCCGGACAAATCCTGGAACAAAGTTGAACCGTAACGAGGCGAGTGCCTTGAATCCAACTTGCCAATGAAGTGGGTGAATCTGACACATAATATTTGTGGATTAGGAACATGGTGCTAGCCATATTGCAGGCGATTCACTCTGGGAAGGAGACGAGTTGAAGTGTTTGTATCTATCCAGACAATATGAGTAGGGGCAAAAAAGACATGAACAAGGGCTAGCTTTTTGAGCTAACCCTGACTACTTGACGTTTCTGCAACTGTCAAGCAGCCATCAACAACAAGCTTGACGTCTTCAACTTTAAATTCATTCGTAAAAAACTGATGCGAGATACTTTCCAATAGGCACCTCCTGTGTGATGGCAACTTTACCACACAGGAGGTGTCCACGTTTTCAGCCTACCTCATCTTACACATGTGTCGAATCAGCTTACATACCCTATAGCTCTGAGTATGATTCTATGAATAAAACACAGTTAATTAAGCATGTTATATCTCGGCATATATTTTGCGTTATCTGACACAATTGAATGCCTGCACCATATTTGACGGATATCAGGGAAATCCAGGAGTTCGTCTCCAACGACCTTCCGTCTCAGGGGATTGAGTCAATCAAACCGGTCGCCCAGACTGCGGTAACGGATGGCGATAAACTCAAAGAAACTATCAAGCCGGTGCTGACAGCCATTGACCAGGTCAAGGCAGATATGAACCAGGGCGGAATGAATAAAGAGCACGAGAGTAGTGGCGATCAGAAACAACGACCAAGGGAGATATGTAACAATGAAATCAAGTACAAAGGACAAGACAGAAGGCAAATTTCACGAAGTGAAGGGTAAGCTTAAGGAATTCGCCGGGAAATTAAGCAAAAATCCGGAGTTGGAAGAAGAAGGTACCGGTGAAAAGATTGCCGGCATGGTTCAGAAAAAAATCGGCGAAGTCAAGAAGGTTGCGGGTAAGTAGTGAGAGCGCCGTATCACGTGCGCTGGCGTGTCACGCTTCCGCGGTTGCGGGGTATGACAAAACACAAACCAGGAGGAACGTATGAAAAAAATAATACTTTCATTGTTGTTGACGATTGTTTTTGCAGTACCGGCTTTTTCAGAGATGGCGGATATGTCCATGAAGGGGCATGGCGAAGGTTATGGTCAGATGCAGGAAAAGGGTTATATGGACAATATGGGCGATATGATGGGTATGTGCCTCGAGCATTCAGACAAAATCAAACTTACTGATGAACAACTCATGAAAATGAGGCCAGTACACTTCGAAATGCTAAAAAGACATGCCCGGTTCAACGCGGACCTGAAGATTGCCGAGATTGAACTCATGGGAATCATGGATGTGAAAGATTTTGACCTGGAGAAGGCCAGCGCCGCAGTTAAAAAAGTTGCAGAGATAAAAACAGCCAATTACCTGGAAACGTTAAAGACCATGAAAGATATGCGGACTATTTTGACGGACGAGCAATTCAAAAAAATGAAGATGATGATGGCTATGAAGCCGGATCGGAAAGCACCGGCAAAGATGAAAATGAAGATGAAGAAATAACAATACCAAGGTCATGACGAAGCATGGGGTGGTCTCGTTGGATGGCAAGGCCGGCAGCGCAGCCGAGATGGACCTGGCTACCAAACTCGCCAACGACGTAAAAGGTGTGAAGGATGTAAAAAACCGGATGTCTGTCAAGTAGTGCCAGTCCAGAACAAAAGAAACTATATAGCTGGCTGAAGAATTAGCCACACTGAATACTGCTAACGCCAGACGTTGCCTGTATGGCACGTCGCATCCCGAATCTACCCATAGAGATTCACCTTGGGAGATCTCCCGGAAAGGAGAACACATCATGTTACAACTGCATCGAATTATGAAACTCCTGGCCTGTTGCGTAATGATAGCCTCATTCATGGGGTGTGCATCTACACAGAAGCAAGAAAGTGCCGGCCAGTACGTCGATGACTCCGTCATCACAACCAAGGTAAAAGCCGCAATTTTTGATGAATCAACGTTGAAAACACTGCAGATCAATGTCAAGACGTACAAAGGGGTTGTTCAGTTAAGCGGCTTTGTCGATTCGCCCCAGAGCGTTTCAAAGGCCGGTGAGGTTGCAGGACGCGTTGATGGTGTTAAAGAGGTAAAAAACGATCTGGTTGTAAAATAGCTGCGTAACTTGACAATGAAACAAAACAGCTTCGCCTGTTCAACTGTTTTTACAAGCAGCTGCAAACGGCAGTTACGCGGTAATTAACGTAAAATGCATCGGTCAATAAAGTCAGGAGGTAATCGACATGCTCTGGACAATCTGCGTGATTCTGATAGTGCTGTGGCTGTTAGGTATGGTTACTTCCTATACCATGGGCGGCCTGATCCACATTCTGCTCGTCATTGCTATTATAGTGGTACTGGTACGTGTCATCCAGGGGAGGAAAGTCCTGTAACACATTGAAATTACTTACTAACAACACAACAATACATCTTCTGAAATGATTATCCAGTTTCTCATCCGGAAACGCCGGATGAGAAACTGCTGGTTTCCTGATAACGCCGCTCGTCGTGATGAGGAGACAGGCAATTATGCGATGGAAGAAAACGGCGACCGGCAGATGAGGTGTCCTGTCAATCATGGACGTTCACATCTCAGGCGGCCGCCGCCAGTATATTGAAATTCTGTACGAACACGGCCGGCGCCAAATAGCTAAGACGCGAATGGCGCCGTTGGCGGTTGTAGAATATCTCTATGATCAAAAGGTCTTGTTGATGCGAGCAATCATCTCTTCCGCTCAACTGTCGCTTTTCCCTACATCGTTGCAGGTAGCCTCCCTACCTCTCAATATATCGATACAGAGCGTGGTGACGGTTACAGGAGATTCCGATGCCAACAACGGATAGTAAAGCGCTTCAGGAAGCAATAAGACGAACGCTTGAGCATCATTCCGGGGGTACCCGCGATGCGCGCTCGGTCGCTGAAGCCACACTCCGCACATGGCAGCTGATGGCTGATCGGCTCGCTCCGGTAATCGGCACGAAGGGCGTCGACACCCTCTTCAGCTATTCGCTGTACCTGACATGTGCCACTTACCGGTGGCTCGAAATCGCCGAGAATCATGGGGAAAACGCCGATCTGCCTGCAAGCATATTGGCTCGCCTGTCGAGCCGCGAAGCGGATGCCGCTGCCGAGGCGGGCTATACCCTGCTGGTGACCTTTACCGAACTTCTGGCAACCATGATTGGTGAATCCCTGACCGAGCGCCTGTTGCTGCCGGCCTGGGTACTCCCATCACTTGAGTCAAAACCGGGCACAAAACAGGAGACAAAACCATGAACTCCAAAGTTAAGATAAAACGGCTCGCCACCGGAGTGCCGGGACTTGACGAGATTCTGGGCGGCGGACTGCCGGAATTGTCATTCAACCTCATTGTGGGGCCTCCGGGTTCCGGCAAGACGACGCTGGCGCACCAGATCATGTTCTCCCTGGCGACACCGGAAAAGCCGGCGCTCTTCTTCACCGTGCTCGGCGAGCCGCCGTTCAAGATGCTGCGATATCAGCAGCAGTTCGAGTTCTTCGACCTCGACAAGATCAGTGAGTCGATTCGTTTCGTCAATTTGAGTGACGAATTCGCGGCGGGAAATTTCGATCAGGTGCTGGCGCAGATCACGCGGGAGGTTGAAACCTCCTCTCCGGCGCTGGTCTTTGTCGATTCATTCCGCGCGGTCATGGTGGAGACGCAGCAACAAGCGGGCGCCATCAGCAAACAACAGCTCATCCAGAGACTCGGGATACAGCTGAGCTGCTGGCAGGCAACGACCTTCCTGATCGGGGAATATCTGTCGACAAGCGCCCCCAATCCGCTCTTTACCGTGGCCGACGGCCTGCTGTCGATGGAGCAGAGCGTCCAGCGCAATTCGATGGTGCGCAAGATGCAGGTTCTGAAAATGCGCGGTCAGGCGACCCTCCCGGGGATGCATACCTTCCGCATCAGCAGTGCCGGGATCGAAGTATTTCCGGCGGCGATCATTTACGGCGATACCGGGAAAACGAAGGATACTTCCGGAGCATTGCGCAGCAAAAAGCGGCTGACCATGGGCATACCGCGCCTCGACGACATGCTGGGCGGCGGCTTGCCATCCGGCTATTCGCTGCTGGTCGCGGGGCCGTCCGGATCGGGCAAGACCATCCTCGCCACTGCCTTCCTGGCTGAAGGGGTACGCTTGGGCGAACCGGGCGTGATAGTTGCGTTTGAGCAAACGCCGAGTCAATCCTGGGTTCGCACGCTCGACGATATGATTCGCGCCGGGCAAATCGGCTTGATCAACACCCGTTCCCTGGATCTGTCGATCGACGAGATCGTGCAGCATCTGATTACCCTCATTCGTACGATGAAAGCAACCAGGGTGGTGATCGACTCGCTGTCCGGGTTCGAACTGGCGGTGGCTCCGACGTTCCGCGAGGACTTCCGCGAGTCGCTCTTTCGCATGGTCGCCGTGCTGTCCGGCCTCGGCGTGACGGTACTGATGACGTCGGAGCTCGAAGACCGCTATATCGATCTGCGCTTCAGCCCCTATGGAGCGGCATTTCTCACCGATGCCATCATTGTTCAGCGCTACATCGAGATAGGAAGCCGCTTACAGCGCGTCATGGCGGTCGTAAAAATACGTGCCAGCAATCATAGTATCGAGATTAGGCGCTTCGAAATCGATGATGGTGGTATCAACATCGGGGAGCCGGTGCTCGATTACGAGGGGATCCTCGGCGGGCAGCCGGCGCGGACTAAGGTGCATAAGATGGGCGATCGGGGGAAATTGTGATGAGCAAAAAGGTGCGTACCAACAGGAATGTCACGGCGGGGCAGCCGCCTGAGGCAAACAAAAACGTGCTCTCTGCCGCCCCGGAGGCCATTTACAACCTCGCACAGCGCGTGGGCGTGGTACGCGATGGCGAACAGGTCGCCACTGGTCATGAGAGAGATGCAGAACAACGCAAACAAGCCGCCGAGTTGCGCCAGAGGACCGCTGATCTGCGCAAAGAGGCCGCTGTCTTGCGGCACGGCAGCTCTGATCTGCGACTTGATACTGCCGATCAGCGCGAAGATATCGCCAATCAACGCGAAGATATCGCCGATCAGCGCGAAGATATCGCCGATCAGCGCGAAGAGGTCGCAAACTTGCAACAAGGTACCGCTAACCAGCGCCAAAACATCGCGGACCTGCGCGAGAAAGTCCAGCGCACCGAGAGAAGGGCAGCGAAGTCCAAAGCCCTTGGGAGCGCGCGCGCCGCGGCGAATATTCGCGATGCGAACGAATATCTCATCAGCGCAACGGTTCACGCCTTGAAGATGACCGAAGTCGCCGAGCAGGCCACTCAAAAGATGGCCCATATGGCCGAGCACGACTTTCTCACCGGCTTGCCGAACCGGGCACTGCTGACCGACCGCCTGGCCCAGTCTATTGCGCTTGCACAGCGTCATGGCAAGAAGGTGGCCCTGATGTACCTGGACCTTGATCACTTCAAACACATAAATGACTCGCTCGGGCATGCGGTCGGCGACCAGTTGCTTCAGTCGGTCGCAAAGCGATTGCACGCATGCGTCCGTCTCTCGGATACCGTCAGCCGCCAGGGAGGGGACGAATTCGTGGTACTACTTGATGATATCGAGGAGGTGCAGGACGCGACCCTCTCCGCCAAAAAGCTGATCGAGGCCGTGGGCCGCCCATATCTCGTCGGTGGCCATCGGCTTCACGTTACGCTGAGCATCGGCATCAGCCTCTATCCCGACGACGGCGAAGACGTTGAAACGGTATTCAGGAATGCAGACATCGCGATGTACCAGGCCAAAAGAAACGGACGCAACAATTACCAGATTTTCTCTCCGGACATGAATATCCGTGCGGTCGCGCGTCAATCCATCGAGGTGGCGCTGCACCACGCGCTCGATCAGCACGAGTTTGTGTTGCATTACCAGCCGAAGATGAATCTCAAGACCGGCACCATTACCGGTGCCGAAGCACTTCTCCGCTGGAAGCGATCCAGCCATCGGCTCACATTCCCGACGCAGTTCGTGAGCATCGCCGAAGAGTGCGGTCTCATCCTGCCGATCGGAAAATGGGTGTTGCGCGAAGCGTGCCGTCAGACCCAAGCCTGGCTGCAAGCCGGTCTCGACCTCGCCCAGATTGCAGTCAACGTTTCGTCGATCGAGTTCCACGGTAAGGATTTTCTCACCGATATCCGTGCCATCCTGAGCGAAACCGGCCTTGACCCGCACCGCCTTGAGTTCGAGCTGACCGAAAGCGGGGTCATGCAGGATACGCAACAGACAACGGAGATCCTGCATGCACTTAAAGAACTCGGCGTGAAGATTGCCATCGATGACTTTGGCACCGGCTATTCCAGCCTGAGCTATCTGTGGCGTTTTCCGATCGACGTACTCAAGATCGACCAATCATTTGTACAGGCCATAGAAGGCAATGGCGGCGATACCGGCAAGTCCATTGTCAGTGCCATCATCGCGATGGGGAAGAACCTCCAACAGCGAGTCGTGGCCGAAGGCATCGAAACGCAGAAACAGCTCACCTTCCTGCAATCCCATCGCTGCGAAGAGGGACAAGGGTATTACTTCAGCCGACCAGTGTCTGCAAAGAAATTTGCCACATTGCTCGGTGCGAATCAGCATTAGCCGGCCATTGAACGGTATATAACGCACGGGAGGAGAAGTCAGATGAAGACTCTTCTCGTATACCCCTATTATCCGGAGACCTTCTGGAGTTTTCGACATACTTTGGAATTCATCGGCAGAAAAGTGAGCGGAATTTGGATGTAGCCTTGCTGAAAAGCCAAATGAACCCGACAACCTGGAGAATAGCCACCTGTTCCTCCGCTCACTTGCCAGATTATAACTTCTTGGCCAGTACCCTGGCAGCTGTCACCACCGGGTCCCAGACCGGTGAGAACGGGGGGGCATAACCAAGGTCAAGATTAATCATCTCTTCCACTGTAAAGCCGGCATGCAGGGCGGTCGCCACCGTGTCGATCCGCTTGGCCGAACCCTCCATCCCGACGATCTGGCCACCCAGCAGACGACCACTCCCTTTTTCAGCAAGCAGCTTGACGGAAATCTCTCCGGCACCCGGATAGTACCCTGCTTTGGTTCGGCTCTTGATAACGGCGCTCACATGTTCGAGACCAAGTGCCGCTATTTCTTTCTCCTGGAGGCCGGTGCGGGCAATTTCTACCTGACAGATTTTTGTGACAGCCGTTCCCATTACTCCGGTAAAAGTGGCGTAGCCTCCTCCCAAGTTGATGCCGGCCACCCGGCCGTGACGGTTGGCTACCGTGCCGAGGGCAATATAGAAAGGTCGACGGCTTACCAGATGGAACGATTCGGCGCAATCACCCGCTGCCCAGATCCCGGCTATTCCGGTTTCCATCCGCTCGTTCACCCGGATCGAACCCTTTTCTCCCAGAGGGATGCCGGCTGCGGCGGCAAGCTCCGTGTTGGGTCGCACCCCGAGACCGAGGATTACGATGTCAGCCGGCAACGTCCGTTTATCGGTCACAACCCCTGTCACTCGCCCGTCTTTTGTGCTGAAGGAGGTCAAAGACTCCTCCAGATACAGTGTGACCCCGAAGTCGCGAAGAGCATTGGAAACCAGTGCACCCATGTCATCATCAAGGGTTCCCATGACTTGAGGAGACCTGTCAATCAGCGACACCTCAAGACCGTTTTTCACCAGAGCTTCCGCCATCTCCAGGCCGATGTAGCCCCCGCCAACGACTACCGCTCTTTTTATCGTTCCACCATCCAGCCTTTGCCGAATTTCCAGACCACTCTGGAGGGTATTTACTCCGCAAATCTCCAAGGCGTCTGAACCGGGCAGATCCGGACAGAGCGGCCGGGCGCCGGTAGCAATCAGCAGTTGATCATACGGTTCCCACCAGATCCTGCCGCTCTGCAGATCTCGGACACGAACTCTTTGTGCAGCCGGATCAATTTCCTCGACTTCATGGAGAATTCTGACGTCAATCCCGTCCCGCTCCCGGAATTTTTCCGGTGTGCGGATAATGAGAGATTCTTCTTTGTCGACAACCCGGCCGACGTAATAGGGGATCCCTCAAGCGGAAAATGAGGTGTGAGGACTCCGCTCGAAAACGACAATCTCAAGTTCCGGACAAATGCGCTTTGCCTGTGAGGCGGCGCTCATCCCCGCAGCATCTCCGCCGATAACTACAAGTTTTGTTCTGTTCATCTTTCTTCCTCCGATGAAGTTATGCATCATGCTAATCGTTGGTAATAATCACTTTCATGGCGTGCTCCTTCATCGCATTGCCAATTGTGAGAGTGATGTTGTTGAGTCAGGCCTAAGCAATGCGGATAATCAGTTTGCCGAAGTTCTTGCCTTCCAGCATTCCGATGAAAGCCTCGGGCGCATTCTCCAGACCATCAACAATGTCTTCACGGTACTTTATGCGTCCCTCTGACAGCCAGGCGCTCATTTGCTGATAAAATTCGCCGTAACGGTGGCCATAATCATCATATATGATGAACCCCTGCATTTTGATCCGTTTGGTCAGAATCGTGCGGGTCAGGAGCGCAAGACGGTCCGGACCTTGCGGCAGGCCGGTGTCGTTATAATGGGCGATCTGCCCGCATAGCGGGATTCGGGCGTGCACATTCAGCAGCGGCAGGACGGCTTCGAAGACCGCTCCCCCAACGCTTTCAAAGTAGACGTCAATTCCTTTCGGACATGCAATCGCCAATTGCTGAGGGAAATCGTCGCTGTGGCGGTTTATGCAGGCATCGAAACCGAGTACCTCGACAACAAACTGGCACTTGCTGGCACCGCCAGCTATACCAACCACCCGGCACCCCTTAAGTATCTTGGCGATCTGGCCCACCATGGAACCGACTGCTCCGCTTGCTGCGGCGACGACTATGGTTTCGCCTGCTTTCGGCCGACCGATGTCGAGCAAACCCATGTAGGCTGTAAAGCCGGGCATGCCTAGAACCCCGAGGGCCAGTGACGGATGTAATGCTGCCTGGTCATCAAGCTTGGTGAGATTAGTGCCATCTGAAATGGCATAGTCCTGCCAACCGCTGTAGCCGAGCACCAGGTCGCCGGAGTGGTAATCTTCGTGCCGGGAGACTTCTACACGCGAGACGGTGCCGCCGACCATCACTTCACCAATCGCTACCGGCTCTGCATAAGACGATACATCGCTCATTCGGCCACGCATGTAGGGGTCAAGTGAAAGATAAAGGGTCCGCAGAAGCACCTGCCCGTCCGAAGGGGCAGGAACGGAGAAATTTTCAAGCATGAAGCTATCAATGGTCGGGACGCCGACCGGTCGGGAGCTCAGAATGATTCGGCGATTGACTGATTTGCTATGCGGCATTATTCTCACCTCGCCTGAAACCAGGTAATGTGCTTTGTACGAAGCCTGTTCACACAATCTATTCTTCAATGATCATTTCTGCTTCTTCATCATTCTCTTGCCCGGTTTTTTCACGCCTTTTTGCAGTGGCATGATTTTCTGCATATTCTTAAACTGATCGTTAGTCAACATTGTCCGCATCTCTTTCATGGCTTGTAACATTTCCAGATGATGGGCTGTTTTTATCGCTTCAATTTTTTTGACTGCACTGTTTGCCTTATCAAGATCAAAATCCTTCACTTCCATAATTTCCATAAGTTCGATCTCGGCAATTTTCAAGTCTGCTTTGAATCTGACCTGCTTTTTCTGCATTTCTCGATGAGCCGGCTTCATTTTCATCAACTGATCGTCGGTAAGTCCGATCTTGTCTGCATGTACGATGCAGCCCCCCATCATATCGCCCATCCTGTCCATACCACCCATTTCAGTCATCTGCCCGCGTCCATCCATGTGCTGCTCATGCTTGGGCATATCCATCATCTGTGAATACGCCGGAGCAACAAAAACAACTGCCAACAATAACGAAAATACAAGTTTCTTCATGATCTTCTCCCTTTCGATAACAACGTATTTTTCATAAAGCACGACAGACCTCATACTAAGAAGTAAATGGCAATTAACATGCCAGTGAATGAATTATAAAATAGCTCGTGCAACAATCTGATAATACGAGGAAAATCGGTGGGGAAATATTCGTGGGGTTAAGAAAAATCGTTAACAGAATCCGTCATGTTTTAACATGGCCGCCGTATATAACAGAAACCGTTGTTGTTTAATTGCACTGTTTGGATGTCTTTCATTGATGACGGACAATGCCGTATTTCCGCATTCGGGCTCTAAGAGTGCTCGGGTTGAGTCCAAGGAGCACCGCTGCCCCCTTTTCTCCTTCGATGCGCCACAAGGTTCTCTGGAGTATCATAAGGATGTGG
>Ga0123338_10004729_pt1 | contig 11820 bp, 9 predicted proteins | sample grotaG_FD_89793 | JGI IMG/M metagenome (GOLD analysis project Ga0123338, IMG submission 89793) | Glacier valley bacterial and archeal communities from Borup Fiord, Nunavut, Canada, to study Microbial Dark Matter (Phase II) -... | ecosystem: Environmental > Aquatic > Freshwater > Ice > Glacier ... | reverse complement strand
TTTTGGCAAAACATAGCGCACTAAAAGCCATTCCTCTAGCAATATTCATCAATATTCATTCAGTCAAACGCTATTTTGACCTATCCTGAGCTGATACTTGAAAGTGCATAACAGGCTCTAGAACCTTTGTTATGGCTGACCGGTCATGTTAACGCACTGCCTGTCGTTCACGAACGTGCAGTACAGGTCGATATGTACGATCGTAAGCATAGCCAGCACCAGCCGACGGTGTTACGGCGTTGGCTATATTATTTTTGGGAAAGTTTGAAACCCATCGAAGTTGAATAAGGTTAGTGCATTATGTCCACACAATATCGAAATATCTGACACTGCTGCTGGAGAATAAAAATGGCTCGTTCTTTTTGTCCGCGCTGTGGTCGTCCCATTACCGGACGAATCGCGGTTCATTTTCCGTGTTTTCTGGCGCGTACTAAGTGGTTACTAGTGGGTGGCGTTGGTGGGGTTATTGGCAGCGTTAGTTTAGTGACTTTCGTTGTATTATCGGCGAACAACTCAGCTGATATCCAATATACGCCCTCCATTGTGCTGGCCGCTACAGCAGCGGATGTACTCACACCGAATGCACCAACACAGATTCAGCCCACCTTGACTACAATTTCGATTACGGTCACCGCTTCTGCGACTGAGCTGCCACCATCCACAGGGGTAATCGTTATGTTGGCTGCCACGGACAGCTCGACCCCTGTTCCATCAGTAACCTATCAAGAGTCGCCTGCTTCAACAATCAGGTCTAGCAGCACGCCAACGGTGACGATACAGTCAACGATCACGTTAATCCCATCTGATACACGCAACGCTAGCCGTACTGCGATTCCAACTCGCACCGCCATTTCTAGTCGTACGCCACGCCCAACTCGAACCAATATTCCTAGTGCTACTGCTGTCAACACGCATACGCCCAGCGCCACAAAAACACAGGCTGCTCCAAGCCCTGCTACAGGAGCACTGTCAAGCCAATTCGTCTCAGGACACAAAATTGTTTTTGTGTCCGAACGTACGGGGCGGCGGCAGATATATACCGCTAATACGGATGGTAGTAACGTTCGCCAACTTACTAACAGCGGCCTTAATTGGTATCCGACCTGGTCTCCAGACGGTCATTTAATCGCCTATATGTGTGCCCCGGTAGATACCACTCAGGCACAAATCAAAATATGCACGATAGATGAAAATGGTCGTAATCAGCATGTGTTACACACCGGCGCCAGTCCAGCATGGTCATGGGATAATAAGTATATCGCCTTTGTTGACGGCGATACCGAAATTTATATTATGAATGCTGATGGTACAAATGCTGTTAAAGTGACACAAGGCGTGACTGCGGTCGAACCAAGCTGGTCACCCAATGGACAGCAGCTTGTCTATACATTGGTACGTGATACTGAGAATGATATTTACATTATCAATGTCGATGGCTCAGGTAACCATCAGTTAGTTCCATCCCGCGCCGACGTTAAAAATCATTCGCCTAGCTGGTCTGCCACAGGTCAAAAAATCGCATTTTCTGCCAGGGAAAATGGCACAAATGTTATTTATGTCATTAATGCGGATGGCTCTAACATGACGCAACTCACGCGTGTAGACAACAGCGATGTGCCAAGCTGGTCACCAGATGATCGGTATATTCTTTTCGTACGGCGTGGTCAAATATATGTCATGAACGCGGATGGCAGCAATGCTCATAATTTGGTTAGCTTAGGCGTCCGAGATAATTCACCGAGTTGGCAGCCACTTCTACATTAATGAGCGATGTCGATTGTGACGAAATATGGTGGGTACTTCCCATGGGGATTGTGGATAAATCATTCCAGTGGTTGAATAATGGTCGCCATTCCCCTGCCTGTTCGGAACACGCTAATCCATATCCGAGATGCCGCCGTGCTCGGAGAGCTTAGGTCCGCTCGAATTTTTTTGAAATGCGATTTGCCAGCAAGGCACCGCTGACCAGCATCCACAGGAGGTGCAGCAAGCCTAAATTCGTCCCAACCATAAATCTTCAGTCAATAGCTCAACACATTTAGGGTATTATTGAACATGATCGCGCTTATCGTACTCTCTTCTTCGCAAATCAAGATTAGCACGTTTTGCCAACATATTAATTTTTGCTACCGCCCATTTAGCGGAAATTAAAGAACACATAGACGCTGTAAAGGAGTTTTTCTTGCCAATTCATGTGAATTCAAAAACAATCTTAGTACCAACCGCAAAAACGCCTAAAGTAACCAAAGGGAGGATCAGCATTCCTAACCTAAAGGCAGATCGTTTGGGAACGCTCTCCTTTTTATCTTGGTGGAAACGTGAAACGGTGCAGGACGCCCACATCATGGTTGTGGGTGCAGGCGCGCTTGGTAATGAAGTCCTCAAAAATTTGGCGCTGATGGGCATCGGTCACATCTTCATTGTTGATTTCGATACGATCGAAATGTCTAATCTTTCGCGCTCGGTTCTCTTTCGTCAGGACGATGCGGGGCATTCCAAGGCGGAAACGGCTACCCGCCGTTTGCGCGATATCAATCCTGATATTGATATTCAATATATAGAAGGCAATATCAATGTTGATGTTGGCGCAGGCTTATTCAGACGAATGGATGCTGTCATTGGTTGTTTAGATAACCGACGCGCGCGCTGGCGCATCAACGAATTATGCTATCGGGTCGGGGTGCCCTGGGTTGAAGGTGCCATCGAAAACTTATGGGGCAAAATGGAAGTTTTCGACCCACGAACTGAGCACGCTTGTTACAATTGCAGCCTGAAAGATGTAGACTTCCGTGAGATGAACGCCCGCCGCTCATGTCAAATTTATGCTCAGCGTGATGTCGCATCTGGCAAAGTGCCAACGACCTCAACTGCCAGTTCGATCATTGGTGCAATGCAGGTACAGGAAGCGCTCAAGCTCATTCACAACATGTATACCCAACCAGGGGCGCGTTTCATGTTCAATGGCTTTAACAACGATCAGACCATTTCGCAGGATACACGTAACCCGGATTGCGAACACCACTATCGCTATCCGAAACCGGTGGCTATCGAAAATGCGACGCACGACCAAACTTATATGATCGACTTGCTCGATTTCATTCAGGGTGAAATGGGTGGCCCGGCAACGATCCTGCTTGGCTATGATTTCGTGCTTAAAGGCACCTGTTCGTACTGCGAAGTCACCCGTGAAATCATGAAGCCGCTCGAACACCTGAATGCTGCCGATCACACCTGCCCACAGTGCGGACAAGCTGAAACGCTTCAAATCAACGAGTTTGAAGATATCATCAACCGTATTACGGGCCGCGAGCCATTTTTAGAGCGCACCTTGAATGCTTTTGGTGTCCCGCCGCTGACAATCCTGGATGCGGTTGATTATGCAGGCAACAGTCAATCCTTCGAACTGACTGGTGATGCGGCTCGTTATGGTTTGACCTAACAAAGCGTTATTATGCGCTTATGAACAAAAACACGCCGGGATGGATGAATGACGGTGCTTGATAAATGCCAAAGAAGATAAAAATCACAGTAAAATCAAAAACTGCTGCGCCACGTACACAAATCAACGTGAAACCACCAAAACGTATCAAAATCGTTAAAGATCTCAGTTCACACGGTGGCGGTAGCATAAAACCAGGAAGAATTATCGAGGATAGATGTACGCTTTGTCACAACCTAATTTCAGAGGGTGAGGCCTATGTAATTTGCCCTAGCTGTCATTGTTCAACCCATGATCCGTGTTGGGATTTCAATGGTGGTTGCGGAACACTCGGCAAAGGATGTACGGCTTGACCCTGCGATGTCAGCACGGGCTTCAACGAGCTTGCGTGCACCGTCTTTGCACCAATGAGCACTGGCCGCTTGAAACGTTTAAGCCAATTCTTGAACAACTGGCCTGGCGGGTCAAGTGGGACGCATTTTGGCATAAAGGCGCGGTAGAATGGCTTGTGGCAAAATAGGTGAGCGAAACGGACAGAGGTAATAAGCCTGTGGGGGTCACTTAATCAATCCAGCCTGATTTTCTACTCAAAATTGGTATCATCAGTAAGTAAACGGTACGGATGATGTCGTGGAGAAAAAATCAAATGCTGCTGCTGAAAATTTTGAATCAGGTCTCAAAAATCGTTCAACCTATTGTTGATCGGGTTGAACTCAAACTGAAAGCGTGGACCAAACCGGTATCCGAGACCTTGGTAACCGGTACAGTCAGCGACTTGCTAAGAAGCAAGCCTGCGCTGGTTGCTGAAAACGCATTTCTGAGACAGCAGTTGGTAGTTCTTAAGCGGCAGGTCAAGCAACCTAAACTAACAGATATGGATCGCGGGCTGTTGGTAGTGCTAGCCAGTCGAGTCTGTAATTGGAAAAACGCACTGCTGATTGTCAAACCGGACACGCTCTTGCGCTCGCATAAGCAAGGGTTCAAGCTGTTTTGGCATTTGAAATCGAAAAGTGGCTCCCGTAAAGCACGGATTGCGGAAGAAGCGATTGCTCTGATCAAACAGATGGCGATTGCCAATCGACGCTGGGGCACCAAGCGTATTCAAGGAGAACTCTTGAAACTTGGCATCGAAGTGAACCGAGGAACGATTCGACGGTACATGCAGCAGGCTCGGCGAAGCTTACCGCCGCAGCCTCACGGGCAAGCCTGGGTCACGTTTCTGAAGAACCATTCGCCCGATATCTAGGCGTGTGATTTTGTCCAGACCTACGATTTATTTTTCCGGCCGATGTTTCTGTTTTTCCTGATTGAACACCGCTCGCGGCGGGTGGTCCACGTCGGTGTGACCCGAAACCCGACCGATGCATGGCTCGCCCAACAGGTGCGCGACGCAACACCCTTCGGAGTCGGACCACGCTTCTTGATTTGCGACAATGATGCCAAATATGGCCTGCAATTCACCCATGCGGCCGAAGGCGCAGGGATCGAAATCATCCATACCCCGTACTTCACCCCGAAAGCTAACGCCATTTGTGAGCGATTCATCGGGAGCGTCCGGCGCGAATGCCTGGATTTCATCCTAATTCTACAACCGGAGTTGCAAAAAGAGGGTAGATTGAGGATACTTGACAGTCAATGGAGGAGGCGAGCTGATGGAACTGACAAACGAGACGAGTTGGCAAACGGCATTTGCAAGCTTTATGGAACCGTTTGGGCAGTTCTTCAAGCGGTCTGAAAGTCGAGCGAGTGCGGGGCAGTATGTGCGCGGTCTGTTGGCGGAAGTGAAGCGGAAGAACTGCTGGCAACTGGCGGAAGTGATGGGTGAGGTCCATCCGGATGGGCTACAACATCTGTTGTATGGGGCGGACTGGAATGCCGACGCGGTGTGTCAGCAGCTGCGGGCGATAGTTGCCCAGCAGATGGGCTATGAACCCGGGATTGGGGTCATTGACGAGAGCGGATTCGTCAAAAAAGGGGTGTGCTCGGCAGGGGTAAAACGGCAGTATTGTGGACGGGTGGGGAAAATCGAGAACTGTCAGGTAGGCGTCTACCTGGGCTACATCGCGCCGCACGGACATGCGTTGCTCGACCGCGAATTGTATGTACCCCAGGAGTGGTGTGAGGATGCGGTACGGCGCGCTAAGGCCAAAATACCAGACGAGTTGACCTTCCAAACCAAGCCAGCACTCGCCTTGCAAATGCTCCAGCGGGCGTGGGCCGAAGGCATTCCGTTGCAGTGGGTAGTCGGCGACAGCGCCTATGGCAATGCGTCTACCTTGCGCGAAGCAATTGCGGCGGCGGGACGCTACTATGCCCTGGAAATTCCCAAGTCAGCCCGCATCCGCAGTCCGATGGGTGTGCTTGAAACGGTCGAAACCTTCAGCTTGTCGCTGCCGATGGCAGCCTGGACACGCTATGCGCTCAGTTTGAGTGAGCAGGGTTTGCGTGAGTCAGACTGGACCGCCCAGCGCATTGTGTCGGCCACCGATGACCTGGGCGAACAATGGTTATTAGTGCGTCGCTCGCTGAGCAACCCCGCCGACATCACCTATTTCTTGTCCAATGCGCCTGCGCACACCGACCTGGATACGCTGGCTGCCGTCGCTGGCGCACGCTATCACGTCGAACATCTCTTGGAAGAGGCCAACGGCACGGCGGGTCTGGGTCACTACGAGGTTCGCCATTGGCATAGTTGGTACCGCCATATGACCCTCGCCCTGCTCGCTCACGCCTGGTTAACCACCCTCCGTCACCGCGATGCCCAAAAAAAGTCCGCTTCCGCTGCCCTTTTGGCTGCTGCTCAGTCTGGCTGAATTGGCTTGCTTACTCAACATTTGTCATCCGACACCCACCCTGAGCCGTGCCTTCCGCTTACGCTGGTGGCTTTGGCGACGTGCTAAGCGTATGGCCGCTGTCCGTTCCCGTTATCGTCACGAACCCGCCCTGCTCGCTTGGCTTGCCCCCTTTATACAACTCCGGTTGTAGAATTAAGCAGCTCACCTGCGTTTGAGTCGAACAGATCATCTTTCATGAAATTTTCGACGGCCAACGTTAGCACAATAGGCTGAGTTTGTGCGCGTGTAGCACTGGGAGAGAAATTCATTCCGACTAAACTAATACAGATGATGAACAACGCACCACGTTTCAAGCTCATTAAATTTTGCTCCTGTTAAAAAGTCAATGTACTTGATACACCCGTTTACGACAAATTCCTCACGAGTTAGTGTGTGGGATTAGGGTGATCAATTTGGTGCATCTTGGTATGCTGCGGTGGACAATCTTAAGCTCATTGTCCGGTTGGAGTTGTCTTTTGTCACGCCACTGAAAAGCAATTGCTTGGTCAGTTTGACCCTTGAAGGCGGCTATGTTTACCTCCAAGGCTTGACCTGGCCAGCAGAATAGCTTCAACACGCCCTGAGCATCAAACTCAAAAGACCTTCTTTTGCCTAAAGCGAAAGTCCTGGTTATATAAAAACATCCGACACAAGACCGAACAGATATTAAATCAGCAAATGAGCGATTACCAACTTTCCGCCTAAATGTGCAGTATAATTCCAAACAATTCCCTAAACAGCCGCATTCAGGGTAAACAAGCCCTTCAGAAAGGTTTTTATGAAAGTTGAGGAACGTGAAGTCAAATCTGTCTTGACTGAGCAAAAAAATGGCTTTTTGGCAACAGCACCTTACCCTTATACACATACGTTATCTGCGTATACAGGCTGTGGATTTGGCAAAACGTCATGTGGCACTTATTGTTACGCTCAATTTATGCCAAATTGGATACATTTTGCGCAAGAGGGTACGGGATGGGGCGGGTTGGTCTCTGCTAAAACAAATGCGCCACAGGTGCTTGAACAAACGCTTAGCGGGTTCTCCTTATCGAAACGCAGTAGCTTGCGAATTTTTATGTCTTCGACCACTGATCCGTATCAACCATTAGAAGCTAAATATCAACTCACTCAACACTGCTTGAAAATCTTTCAACAGTTTACTGACCTCGACCTGCTTGTAATCCAGACTCGCTCGCCACTTGCAATGCGCGATTTGGAATTGATGAGGCAAATACAGTATGCCTGGTTATCGGTCACGATAGAAACCGATCAGCAAGCCATATTAACACGCATGGGTGGTGGTTCACTGCTCACCAAACGGTTCGAGTTAATCCAGCAAGCGGCTGCCCTTGGGATGCCCTGCCAGATCGTGATCAGCCCGTGTTTACCCTACACGCCTGCTTTTGCCGATATTCTGGTGAACAGCGGCGCTCGTCGGATTGTGGTCGATAATTTTGTGGCTGGTGATGGATCAGGTGGCAACCGCACCGCACGTAGCCCGTTAGGTAAAGAGAACTGGTTTGATTGGCGCGACGAGCAACCTTCACTGACTTTGTTCAACATACTCAAAGCGCGTGGCACAGACGTAAGTTGGAGTGCCGAGGGCTTTTGTGGCATCCCACCGCGCCAACGGCTCCCCTCCGCAGCGCAACCCGAACAACTCAAGCTGTTGTAGCCGCTAAAACAGCAAAGTGAGCACACTGCTTTATTGGTATTTGGCGGTGACATGCCGCACATCAGCAACATAAGTTGTAGTATACTCGCTTGAATTTCCACGCGTCCAGCGTGACCCAGGCGGAGTGCTGTAAGACACGCTTTTCACAGCATCACTCCCCCAATTTTCGGTAGACCATTCAATATTCGTAGGAATGTCCTCAAACGCGCGTTGAATGATGGTGCCCAGTTGAACGGCGCGCTGTACATAATGTGGACTAGAGGCGGCGGCAATCGTCATAAAAGTAGCATCACTGGGTTGCAGTGCCTCACAAAGCGCAGTGTACCATTCGGCAACGCCTGCCCCAAATGAACGTGCGGACATCTCTTCTCGGTGCTGCTTATCCAAAAATGAAACGATATTCACCTCGGCTAATAACAATTGAGGATGTTTGACTTGCCAATGGCGTGTTTCGTGACGGATGAGCTGGGCATACTGTAAGGTGTCACAAGGCACACCATCTCGAATCAGGGCATATAGCAACTCAATACGCTTTCCAGGCAATGTTGCAAGCTGTCTTTGCAAAGCCAAGAGAAACTGCTCGTAGATATGCAGTGCCTCTTGATTGGGGTCCATGCCTACGCATAAGATGTGCGAGACGGGTGGTAATCGTTCAACCTTGCCAGAACTGAGCAATGTGCTTATGAGGGCTGCCGTCGCAGCGCCACCGCCACAACCAACATCGATAAAAATAAGATATTCCGAGCCAGTTGTCATCCCAAACCTATTTTGTTGGATTAATTCTGCTAAGGTCTGCTGTACCTTAAATGCGTGACCAGGCATGTAGGTATCAAATTGAGCGGCGGTGTTGAGTGCATCCGTGCCTTTCAGATCAATTTGTCTTGGGCTTTGAATGTTGCGAAAACCTTGAGCTGGTGCGTAATCAGCCAGCCATTTTTGAACGTCACTATAAGCATCAGCGACTAACGGGTGAAATTTCAGTTTGTCAGACATTTGTTTTTGGTTTATGCTCATCAGCATAGCTTACCTGTAAATAAAGGGCTGTCAAGGTGACTCAACACATTAATCCGTCTTCGTTATCCGCCGAACGATTCAAAGGACCATTAAGCGTGCACGAACGCGCTTTACTAGATGTACTCAAAAAACATTTGCCAGAATCTTGGGAAATCTATGAGCGGCCCTACTTGAACGGTGATTTTCCAGATATGGTGCTGCTCCATCCACGTATTGGTTTTCAGATTATTAACCTTGTGTTGTGGGAAGAAGGTGAAGTTCACATTGATTCGACTGATACACATAGTGATCGCACCCTGACTTATGTGCGAGCGCGTGCAGACCTAAAAGAAGTAGTTGCTAACCCAATCACGCGCCTGCGCAGCCATCGAAACAATATTTTGAACAACTATATTCCAGAACTAGGTGAAAGTGTCGATAAAAATACGGCTTTGCTCAAGTTGTTGACGTTAGCGCTCTATTTTCCGCTAATGAAAACTGATGAAGCCCGTATGCTTGTGCAAGACAGGTACATTGTTGTGTTCGGGTCTGATGGAATACAGGAACATCATAGCTTTAGACATATAGTTCCTAACATAACTTTTACACCTAGAACCGATTTGACGCTGCCGCCTGATTGGGCTGATAAAGCCCGCGCGTGGCTTGCTCCTTCTATACATCACAAAGAAATGAACGATCCGCTGCCACTCAATAAAGAACAGCGTCGCTACGCTACCAATGCTGATAATGCCCGTCGTCAACGTATACGAGGCGTCTCCGGCAGTGGAAAATCGCTGATCGTGGCGCAGCGTGCAGCGAATTTGGCTGAACAAGGGAAGCAGGTCTTGATCATGACCTACAACGTAACTCTGTGTAATTACTTATTGGCACTGACCGAACGTACGCAAAACAATTTTGAGCGCACACTGCTTGAATTCCGCCATTTTCACGGCTTTTGCAGCAGCGTCATTCATGCAGCAGACCGCATCTGGCCGCAATTATCGAGTGATGATGAGCAGACTAAATCGGATATGTTTGATACGCTCATCCCGGCGATGCTCATCCAAATTGCGCAAAAAGATGCGACGCGCCGCCGCTATGGCGCAATCCTGATCGATGAAGGTCAGGATTTTATTCAAGCATGGTTCGATGCACTGCTGCCTTTCCTAGCAGAAGATGGGCAAATTCTGCTTGTTGCAGATGAAAATCAAAATATCTACGAGCGTGCGGTACGGTGGACCGATCATAAGATGATTGGCGGCGACTTTGGCAAGTGGGCCGAATTGAAAGTGAGTTATCGAGTTCCACCCGCCATTTTGAATAAGATGATTCAGTTCCTTAAAACATTTATGCCGGATTTTGAACGAACCGGCCTGATTCCAATTCCACCTGAGATGTCGCAAACGAAATTCGGCTGGAACCCACACCATGTCTGGAAAGAGGTGCGGTCATATGCTGAGACGGCATATGCTTTACTCATGGCAGTTCAATGGTTGCAAAAACAAGGAAGAACGCTCGATACGATGGTCATTTTGGTGACTACGAATGGTGAAGGGACGGCATTGGTAGAGCACTTCCAACACGCACATATTCCAGTCAATCACATTTTCAAGGCTGATGAGCACGAGTGGAACAGCGTCAAAACTCAAAATAAGCGTAACTTCTATGTTGGCGATCCACGTTTGAAAATTTGCACCTACCACAGCTTCAAAGGATGGGAAGCGAACAACATATTCGTCGTTGTGTCTGAAAAGCACGTCGATCATTCTTTGCTCTATGTTGCGCTAACCCGTACCACGGAAAACTTGTTTGTATTGAACCGTAATCCGGTTTATCAGGAGTATGGCAGCCGCTGGCCGCGCGATTGGGACGGCACAGACATTTTTGACGATTCAACAACAGGTTGATCCAAAGCTGTGTTACCCATTCGTAAGCCTGCTTAGGGACAGTTAGTAGCCCTGCGAAAGTGAAAAACGCTCTAGCCGCTCGATCTGGACACGCAGCCGACCGCTTTTATCCGACAACGCGGCTTGCCGCAGCCGGGGTAAAATAATGTCGCGCAGGTAATTGATGGAACGGTATCGCTTGAACTTCTCGTCTTTTATTTCGAGATGCAGCAAGCACAGGGTTTCGAGTAGTAACACACTCAGATCGACTTGATCCCGTTTCTCCAGCAGTTTGAGCGCATCGGCGTAACTCTCCTGCTGATAAAGCGTCAACGCGCTCACCCACTCCGGCGGGACGCTTTGCGCCGCTTCCGAGGCCAGCCAATCGTTGAGGGCGATCAATGGCTGCGCTGACGGTGACGCCTGAACCGACGAACTGAACAGCAGCTGTCCACTCTTGAGTGTGTTCCATAGCGATGTGATGGAAGAGGTCATTGAGCACTCCTCAAATTGAGCGTCCTTTAATTTTAATTTCACCAGCTATTGGCGGCTTTACGCCGACGCTGCCATTGCCGCCACTGGTGAGGCCCTCATATCTTTTAGCCGCTTGTTGATAAACATCCGGGTTGCTGACTGACAAATCTGCCAAAAGCTGCGCCGCCCATGCCTTGATCCCACCGCCTTTTTTGTCGTAATGAGGATTGGCTAAGTACATTAGTTGAATGTAACCCCACAGCGCAAAGTCATCGTTCGCGCGTGGCAGCGCTTGTTCGATATAGCTTTTCAATTCACTTTGGCCGCTCGTAGGCATTTTGACCGCAGTGCTCAGCGCTTGCCACCAATAGCGCGATAATAATTCTAACTTGTACTGCGCGACTATATCGCTCCAGGTCGCAATCTGATCAGCGTTTTGGGCAATCTGATCGGCCACAGCGCCTTCAAAAAAGAACTCGACTGCTTTCACTTTAGAACCGCGCGAATTGCGCGTTTCCTGCT
>Ga0123338_10004728_pt1 | contig 11820 bp, 10 predicted proteins | sample grotaG_FD_89793 | JGI IMG/M metagenome (GOLD analysis project Ga0123338, IMG submission 89793) | Glacier valley bacterial and archeal communities from Borup Fiord, Nunavut, Canada, to study Microbial Dark Matter (Phase II) -... | ecosystem: Environmental > Aquatic > Freshwater > Ice > Glacier ... | reverse complement strand
TGCGCGAATACCAGCGCGCGTTCGACGCGCCATCCGCGCACCGGAGCCCATTCGGGGGCGGGATAACGCGCCGACATCGGCGCATCGGCGCCGAGCGGCGGATGCTGCGCCAGCCAATATTGCGTTGCCGGAAGGTTCAGCTTCGCCGCGAGCCGGAGCAGCGGCTCATAGTCGGTGGTATCAGTGGTCGCGCCGAGATATTTGAGCTCGCGGTCGGCAAGGCCAAGCTGCCCGATCTCGACGAGCGCCGCCGCGCGGTGCGCGCCCGCGAGGCTGCCGATGGTGTTCCAGTCGGCGGTGATGAAGTCAGGCTCGGTCCAGTCGAGCGACGGTGAGATACCAAGCGTTCGCACCGCAAGCAGACCGTAAAAACTAGTCGACTTCGCCGCCGCCGCTTCGAGCCGCGGTGCCGACAGCTCGGGCCGGCCGGCACCGAGCCACGCGCGGCTCGCCCAATAAGCGGCGGCCGCAATCAGGTCATCGCTCGCATAGGCCTTGTTGACGCTGTCGAAATCGCCTGCTGCGCCCGCATAGTCGCCGCTGCGGAACCCGGCCAGTCCGGCGACCCAGTTGCCGAGTGCGGCCCATTCGCCGCTGCCCTTGGCGGCCGCGCGTCCCATGCGGATCGCCGCACCGTCGTTGCCTGCCCCGTAAAAGCTCCACGCCGTCCGCTCGGCCCATTCGGCGGCGACATCCGGCGCGCAGTCGCTGTGCAGGCGCGCCCATGCCGCTTCGGCATCCGCATTGCGATTGGCGGCGAGCAGCGGCTTGAGCGTGGCGGCGATTTCGGCGTCCGACGCGCTGCTGCCAAAGCTGCTGCGCGGACTCATCGCGGGCTTGTAGGTGACGGTTCGCAACGTCCGCGCCATCGGAAAGGCAAAGCCGATCGCGCCCGGCCCGAGCCGTTGTGCGAGCAGTGGAGCCTGGGGCAGGTCGAGGTTTTTTTCGAGCCACGCACCGAGCGCTTCGGGCGATTGGCGCGAGCCGCCGCGCGCCAGCAGCAGCTGCGCCTGCGCCGCGCCGTTCAGAATGCCGTCGCCGACCGTCGCCAACGCTGCCTCTGCCGCGCTCAGCCGGCCCGCATCGATGTCGAGGAAGATCTGGCGGTAGGCCGCACGCTGCGCCGGGGCAAGCTGCGTCGGCACCCGGCGCTGCGCTGCCGTGATACCGTCGCCGCGCACGCCGGTGACGGTGATCTGGCCGGGGTCGCTGGGTTCGGCCCGCGCGGCGGCGCTCGCCATCACCAAGGCCAGGAGCAGCACCCTCATGCGTCGATCCGCGCGCGGAAAGCGCAAAGGTCGGCCCATGCCAGCGCCTTGTGGGCCGGTTGGCGCAACAGATAGGCAGGGTGAAATGTCGGCAACACCGGAATCTCGAGGTCGCCGATGCGCGCCACCTGCCAGCGACCGCGCAGCCGGTTGATGCCCTCGCTCGAACCGCACAGCGCTGCCGTCGCGACGCCGCCAAGCGCGAGGATCGCGCGCGGCCTGACCAGTTGCAACTGGCGATCGCGCCAAACGGTCGCGTCGGTGCCGTCCGCCCAATAGCTGGCATTGGTCAGATAGGCAGCCGTCCGGTCGCGCCCGATGCTTGCGAGCATCCGGTCGAGCAATGCGCCCGCGTCGTCGGCAAACACCCGGCCGGCCGCAATATCACCTGGGGTGGGTGCATCGCCGACCAGCATCACGCCCGATGTCGCAACGCCATCGGTGATCAGGCTACCAGCGCGGAATGCCTCGACGGCAGCCGCCAGCGTTTCGAGGCTGTCGACACCGGCGGCAAGCTGCGGTGCAGCAGCGGCGGCAGGCTTTGGCACGGGCCGCACGACCGGCGGCAGCAGGGTTGCGACGTCCGCCAGCCAGTCGTGCGCGCCGTCGCCGACCAGCGTATCGACGCCGGCCTCGACCAGCCAGCCCAGTGCCGACGCCAGTTCGCCGCGTGTAACCTCTACCCCGATGCTCATTGCCCGATAGCTTGTGCGTCACCCTAAGCTCTGGTCAAGCGGGCTGCTGCTCCGTATCTGATGAAGCAGTGCAATCGTGCGACGGGCTGGTGGAATGACAACACGCGAATCGATGCCTTACGACATCGTCATCGTCGGCGGCGGCCCGGCGGGACTTGCAGCGGCGATCCGCGCCAAACAGGCGGCGGCCGATGCCGGTATCGAGCTTGCGGTGTGCGTACTCGAAAAAGGCTCGGAGATTGGTGCGCACATCCTGTCGGGTGCAGTCGTCGACCCGATCGCGCTGGACGAGCTGCTGGCGAACTGGCGCGACCTCGACAGCCCGATGACGGTGCCGGTGGTGGAGAACCATCACTGGATCATGACCAAGGACAAGCAGTACGAATTTCCGCACGCGCTGATGCCGCCATTTATGAACAACAAGGGCTGCTACACCGTCAGCCTCGGCAATCTGTGCCGCTGGCTGGCGGCCCAGGCGGAGGCGCTCGGCGTCGAGATCTTTCCCGGCTTTGCAGCAGCCGAAGTGCTGTTCAACGACGACGGCTCGGTCAAGGGCGTCGCCACCGGTGACATGGGCATCGCCAAGGACGGCACGCACAAGGACAGTTATCAACCCGGCCTCGAGCTCCACGCCAAATACACGTTTTTCGCCGAGGGCGTCCGCGGGCACCTGTCGAAGCAGCTGATCCGCCAGTTCGCGCTCGACAAGGACAGCCAGCCGCAGGTTTACGGCATCGGCATCAAGGAGCTGTGGGACATCGATCCGGCGCTGCATATGCCGGGCCGCGTCATCCACACGCAGGGCTGGCCGCTCGACGAGGCGAATGGCGGCGGGTTCATCTATCATCAGGCGAACAATCAGGTCGCGCTCGGCTTCGTCACCTGGCTCAACTATTCGAACCCGTATCTGTCGCCGTTCGATGAAATGCAGCGGTGGAAGACGCATCCGGCGATCAAGGCGATCCTGACCGGCGGGCGGCGGGTCAGCTACGGCGCGCGCGCGATCAACGACGGCGGCTGGCAGTCGGTGCCAAAGCTGACCTTCCCCGGTGGCGCGCTGATCGGGTGCTCGGCCGGCTTCGTCAACGTGCCGCGCATCAAGGGCAGCCACACCGCGATGAAGACCGGCATGATGGCGGCCGATGCCGCCGTCGCTGCGATCACCGCACAGCGCGCCGGCGACGAGCTGACGGCGTATGCCGATGCCTATCAGGCGAGCTGGGTCGAGAAAGAGCTGCGCGGGGTCCGCAACACGCTGCCGGCGGTCGAAAAGTTCGGCAACGTCATCGGCACCGGCATAGCCGGCGTGACGATGTGGGCCGAGCATCTTGGCCTGCGCATGCCGTTCACCTTTGGGCATCACAAGGACAACGAGCAGCTCCGCCGCAAGGAGCATGTCCGCAAGATCGACTACCCCAAGCCCGACGGCGTTTTCAGCTTCGACAAGCTAACCTCGGTGTTCCTGTCGAACACCAATCACGAGGAGGATCAGCCGGTCCACCTGACGCTCAAGGATGCGTCGGTGCCGATCGAAATCAACCTGCCGCTGTACGACGAGCCCGCGCAACGCTATTGCCCGGCAGGCGTGTACGAGATCGTCGGGCTGGAAACGGAGACGCCGCGGCTGCAAATCAACGCGCAGAACTGCGTCCACTGCAAGACCTGTGATATCAAGGACCCGACGCAAAACATCAACTGGGTGGTTCCCGAAGGCGGCGGCGGTCCCAATTACCCGAACATGTAGGCGACTGGTTTGACCACGGAAATGAAGCGATGACGCCGGGCCTGCGGTATCTGATCGCGGTTGCCGTGCTGGCGACTGCCATCGAGGCGGCGGCGGTGCCGCGCCCGGCGCGTGGTCCGGAACTGAGCTATGTGCTCGGGCGCTTTGCCGCCGCGACCGATGACCTGCCCGAGGCAGCGCGCTATTTCGATGCCGCGCGGCGGCAGGATGCCGTCGACCCGGCGCTGACGCGGCGGACGTTCGAGCTGGCAGTGGCGGCCGGCAACGCGCCGCTGGCCATCCTGCTGGCCAACCAGCTTGCCGCAGCCCACCAGAGCGACCCGACCGTCGCGCTTATTCGCCTGACCGATGCGCTGCAGCGCCGCGACTGGAACGCTGCCGACGCCGCGCGCGCCGGACTTGCCGATGCCGGATATGCCGCCGTCGTCGCGCCGATCGTGACGGCGTGGACGCTGCAGGGACGGGGCCATACCGACGAGGCAATCGCGGCGGTCGATCCGGAAAAATTCCAGGGTTTTGCGCGCAGCTATGTCACCGAACATCGCGCGATGCTGCTCGCCACCGCTGGCCGGTCAGATGCAGCAGCGGCTGATTACGCCGCGCTGCTCGCCGGTGCCGGGGCGAATGTCGTGCGGCTGCGCGTCGCGGCAGCGGCGGCACAACAGGCCGGTGGGCACGCCGCCGAAGCGGCAAAGACGCTGGGCAGCGAGGCCGAACCGCAACTCGCGGCTGCGCGCATCAGGCTGGCATCGGGGAAGCCGATCGCCGATCCGCTGACTACGCCGCGGCAGGGCGTGGCATGGCTCGCATCACGCCTCGCGACCGATCTGGCACGCGAGAAGCCGGTGCCGCTGGCGCTCATTTTTGCGCGCGTGGCAACCTTCCTCGCGCCCGAAACGCCCGAAACGTGGTTGATCGCGGGCGATGTGCTGGCGCGGAACCGGCGCGACGATGCCGCGATCGCCGCCTATGCGCATGTCACCACGGGCGACCTTGCGCCCGCCGCGCGAGCCCGCCGCGCGCAGGTTCTCGCCGACGCCGGGCGCGACGCCGAAGCGCGCGTGTTGCTCGAGGCGGCCGCTGCCGCAAAGGGTGCCACGGCCGAGGACTGGGCGCGGCTGGGCGATCTCGATCGCAAGGGGTTGCGCTACGCCGATGCGGCGCACGCCTATGACCGGGGCATCGCGCTTGCCCACGGGCGCGCGGAGGCCGGCTGGACGCTCTATTTCCTGCGCGGCAGTGCCTATGAGCAGGCGGGCGACTGGCTGCATGCCGAGCCCGACCTGCGCACGGCGCTCGAACTGTCGCCGCAGCAGCCGGTGGTGCTCAACTATCTCGGCTATTCGCTGCTCGATCGTGGCCTGAAGCTGGGCGAGGCGCAGGCATTGATCGAAACGGCGGCAAAGCTGCGACCCGATGATGGCTCGATCATCGATTCGCTCGGCTGGGCCTATTATCGCACCGGGCAATACGACAAGGCAGCGGCCACCCTCGAACGTGCGGTCGTTGCCGAACCCGGCGACCCGGCGATCAACGACCATCTCGGCGATGCCGAATGGCGCATCGGGCGTCAGCTTGACGCGCGGTTCCGGTGGCGCGCGGCGCTCGACCTCGGCATTGCGCCTGCACAGGCCGCGGCCGTCCGGGCAAAGCTCGACTTCGGTCTCGATGTCGCGCTCGCACAGGCGGCGGTGGTACCGCGACGTTGACGCTTCATGAGGACGCGCCGGCAAAACTCAATCTGGCGCTGCACGTCCGGCTGCGCCGCGCCGACGGCTATCATGATCTCGAAACGATCTTCGCCTTCACCGAGTTCGGCGACTCGCTTTCCGCAACACGCGCCGACGACACGACGCTGACCGTCGAGGGTCCGTTCGCGCCCATCATCGACACCGTCGACAATCTCATCCTGCGTGCCGCCAGCGCGCTACGGGCTGCATCGGGAGTCGGCAACGGCGCGGCGCTCCATCTCGTCAAGCGCATTCCGGTCGCGGCCGGGCTCGGCGGCGGTTCGGCGGATGCGGCGGCGGCGCTGCGGCTGCTCAACCGGCTGTGGCGGCTTGACTGGCCACTCGCGCGGCTTGCAGCGCTCGGTGCAGCGCTTGGGGCGGATGTGCCGGCGTGCGTGCTCGGCGGCATGTTGCTGGGGGAGGGGCGCGGCGAGGTGCTTACCCCGATCGATACCATGACGCTGGCCGGAACGCCGGTGCTGCTGGTCAACCCGCGGGTGCCGATGCCGACCGGCCCGGTGTTTGCCGGCTGGGACGGGCACGACCGTGGCCGACTCGATCCCGCCGCTGCGTTGCATGTGCTACGCAATGATCTGCAAATTCCGGCGCTGGCGATCGCGCCGATCGTTGGAATAGTCATTGATGCGCTGGAACGTACCGGCGCAACACTTGTCCGGATGTCGGGGTCCGGAGCGACGTGCCTCGCGCTGTTCGACACCCTCGAACACCGGGATTCTGCAAGCGTTTCAATCGGGTTAGCCTATCCCGATTGGTGGATAGCGCCAACTAAATTGCAATAAGCCCGCATATTCTGTTGCACTGCAGCATGAGCCGTGCTCAAATAAGTTTGACCGGCACTCAGTTTCCGCTTGACGTGGCAACTGAGTCTGACTTAAAGCACCACTCAGTTGTTCTGAGTAACGCTCACTTCGGGTTTTCCCCGGTAAACGCAGGAGAGACATCATGTTCACTCGTTTCCTCATCGCCGCCCCGATCGCCCTCGTTGTCAGCGCCGGCTTCCTCGGTGCCGCTGCCGGCCCGGCTGCTGCCGCGCCTGTCGCCAATTGCGCGACGACCCCGGTCCAGCTGCGCGCTGCCGCCGCATCGGCGACCGACGCAAACGCGCAGCGCAAGGCGCTGATGTTCGTCACCACCGGTGAAAAGCTGTGTGTCGACAACGCCAAGTTCGAAGCCGCGCAGAAGTTCGCCGCTGCTGCCAAGGCGCTCAACGTCGATCTCGCATCGCTGCCGGCCGCGTCGGTTTCGGCGCAGTAATCTCCTACCCTCGACCCCGAGGCTCTTGGGCCGCGCAGCGCCCGCTGCGCGGCCCTTTTCTTGTCAAGCGGAGCGGTTGCCGCCACTAAGGGCGCATGACGGATCATCTCGAACTATCGGTCGCCGACGGTGTCGCGCGGCTGTCGATCAACCGCCCGCAGCGCCGCAATGCGTTCAATCAGGCGATGTGGGCGGCGTTTCCGGCGCTGGTCGATCGCGCGATGGCTGATTCCGCGGTCCGCGTCCTGATCGTACAGGCTGCCGTGCCTGGCCCGTTTTGCGCCGGCGCCGACATTGCCGAATTTGCCGAACGCTCGGGCGATCCAGCGTGGCGTTCGGTCAACCAGACGGCGATCCGCGCGACGCAAACCACACTGGCACGCGCGCCGAAGCCGACGGTCGCTATGATCGAGGGCGATTGCATCGGTGGCGGCTGCGGGATTGCGCTGGCATGCGACATGCGTGTCGCATCGCCGGCAGCGCGCTTCGGCATCACCCCCGCGAAGCTCGGGCTGGTCTATCCGCTTCACGATACGAAGCTGCTCGTCGATCTGGTCGGCCCGGGGCAGGCGAGGCGCATCCTGTTCACCGGTCAGCTGCTCGACGCCGCCGAAGCCGCGCGGATCGGCCTGATCGAAATGCTCAGCGACGACCCGGCGACCACGGTCGGCGAGCTTGTCAAAAATATCATCGCCACGTCCCCGTACACCCAGCGCGCTGCAAAAGCCGTCGTGCGCCGCATTCTCGACGGCGTGGTCGATGACGATCCAAGCTCGGCCGCGCAGTTCGATGCCGCGTTCGAAGGCGCGGATTTTGCCGAAGGCGTCGCCGCATTTCTCGCCAAGCGACCGCCGAGGTTCGGCGCATGACGCTGTTGTTCGTCGCCGACCATGCCTCGGCGCACGTCCCGCCGGACATCGACCTCGGTATCCCCGACGCATGGCTCGCCGACCATATCGCAGTCGATATCGGCACCGCCGCGTTGACGGCTGCATTGCAGGCGCAGTTCGCTGCGCCGGCGGTGGTCGCCGCGGTTTCGCGGCTGGTGATCGACCTCAACCGCGAACCCGAACGCGTCGATCTGATCCCGGTCCTCAGCGACGGCAGGCGGATTGACGGCAATGTCGGGCTGACGCCGGCCGAGCGGCAGCGACGCATCGACACCTATTTCACGCCCTATCATGCGGCGGTCAGTGCTGCGATCGCGCGCCACCGCCCGCTGCTGATCGTGTCGGTACACAGCTTCACACCCGCGCTTGCCAGCCGCGATGAGGCGCGGCCGTGGCCGTGGCCGATCGGCATCCTGTACAACCATGATGACCGTGCGGCGAGGACCGCGCTGGCGTGGCTGAGCGAGCGGCAGGTGAACGTCGGAGACAACCTGCCGTATTCGGGGCGTGATCTCAACTACACGATGAACCGCCACGCAGAAGCCAATGGAATTGCCTATCTCGGCATCGAAATTCGTCAGGATCTCCTGGCTGATGTGGACGGCATTGCGAAGTGGACCGCGCGGCTTGCAGCGCTAATCGAGCATGTTCGGTTGACGCTCATGGCCCCGGTCGGCCAAGACAGCGACCGAAGCGGGGAAGCAGCATGACATCGTTCGACAAAAGCAAATTGCCCAGCCGCCATGTCACCGTCGGTCCGGAGCGGGCACCGCACCGGTCCTATTATTATGCGATGGGCCTGACCGCCGAAGACATTGCCAAGCCGTTCGTCGGCGTGGTGTCGTGCTGGAACGAAGCCGCGCCGTGCAATACCGCGCTCGACCGGCAGGCGCGCGTCGCCAAGGACGGCGTCATCGCCGGCGGCGGAACGCCGCGCATGTTCACCACGATCACAGTGACCGACGGCATTGCGATGGGCCATCAGGGCATGAAGTCGTCGCTGGTGTCGCGCGATGTCATCGCCGACTCGGTCGAACTGACGATGCGCGGCCACAGCTACGACGCGCTGGTCGGCATCGCGGGGTGCGACAAGTCGTTGCCCGGCTTGATGATGGCGATGCTGCGCCTGAACGTGCCCAGTGTGTTCATGTACGGCGGTTCGATCTTGCCCGGGCGGTTTCAGGGCAAGGATGTCACCGTTGTCGATGTGTTCGAAGCGGTCGGGCGGCACGCGGCGGGAACCTGCCCGCTGGCCGAGCTGATCGCGCTCGAAAAGGTCGCCTGCCCCGGCGACGGCGCGTGCGGCGGGCAGTTCACCGCAAATACGATGGCGTGTGTTTCGGAGGCAATCGGTCTGGCGCTGCCGGGCTCGGCGGGCGCGCCCGCGCCGTATGTCAGCCGCGACGAATATGCCCGCGCCAGCGGCGAGGCCGTCATGCGCCTGATCGCCAGTCAGCTGAGGCCGCGTGACATCTGCACACGCAAAGCCTTTGAGAATGCTGCGACCGTCGTTGCGGCAACCGGTGGATCGACAAACGCCGCGCTGCATTTGCCGGCGATGGCGGCCGAGGCGGGAATCGTGTTCGACCTGTTCGACGTTGCCGAGATTTTCAAGCGCACGCCGTATATCGCCGACCTCAAACCCGGAGGACGCTATGTTGCCAAGGACCTGTTCGAGGCCGGCGGCGTACAGATGGTGATGAAGACGCTGCTCGAAGGCGGGTTTCTGCACGGCGACTGCATGACCGTTACCGGGCACACGATCGCCGAAAACCTCGAGGCGACGGCGTGGCATGCCGATCAGGACGTCGTGCGCCGTGTCAGCAACCCGATCACGCCGACCGGCGGCGTCGTCGGTCTGCGCGGGAACCTTGCCCCCGAGGGTGCGATCGTCAAAGTCGCCGGCATGGCGGTGCAACATTTCGCCGGCCCGGCGCGCGTGTTCGATTGCGAGGAAGACTGTTTCGCCGCGGTCGAAGCCAAGCAGTTCGCCGAGGGCGATGTGCTCGTGATCCGCTACGAGGGGCCGCGCGGTGGGCCAGGCATGCGCGAGATGCTATCGACGACGGCGGCGCTGTACGGGCAGGGCATGGGCGACAAGGTCGCGCTGATCACCGATGGGCGGTTTTCGGGCGCAACGCGCGGCTTTTGCATCGGCCATGTCGGTCCCGAAGCGGCGGTCGGCGGGCCGATCGCACTCATCGAGAACGGCGACATGATCCGCATCGATGCCGTCGAGGGGACGATCGAGCTCGAGGTCGACGATGCCGAACTGGCACGGCGGCGGGCCGCATGGCAGCCGCGCGAGACAAACTATCAGTCGGGCGCGCTATGGAAATATGCGCAGGGTGTCGGCCCGGCACGATTCGGCGCGCTGACGCATCCGGGAGCGTCGGCCGAGCGCCATATGTACGCCGATATCTAGAACAGCCCGAACCAGTGTCCCGACCGGTGGCGGCGCGGCGGCTTGGCCGTGGCCGGTGAAGCGGCGACGCCGGGCATGGGGCGAACTGCCGACAGCACCGGCTCGCCGCGCGCATCGCGAGGGACTTCAGCCCCCGGTGCTTCGCGGCGAACGCCGGTATACAGCGGCGACGGCACGCAGGCACCGAGCAGCGCGAATGCAGTTCCGGCGATCAATATGGTACGGATCATGCCCCGCCTGTTACATCAGCGCGCGATCATGGCAAGTAAGATGACCCTGCACCCGATCCTGACCGTCGCCGAAATGCGCGCTGCCGAGGCCGCCGTCATGGCTGCTGGTGTCGATGAATTCGCGTTGATGGACCGTGCCTGCTCGGCCGCAGCGACCGCAATCATGGCATTCGGCGTGCCGCGCGACGTGCTGGTCGTGTGCGGCCCGGGCAATAATGGCGGCGACGGCTACGGCGTGGCGCGTTGCCTTGCTGCGGCAGGCCATGCCGTTCGTGTCGCGGCGGTGAACCCTGCTGCGACGCCGGCCGCCGCAGCGATGGCGGCGCGCTGGCATGGCCCGGTCGAGACGCTGACCGACGCCGCGCCGGCTGCCACTGTCGTCGATGCAGTGTTCGGCATCGGACTGACGCGCGCGCTCGGCCCGGCGCTGCGGGCCCCGCTGCTCCGGCTGGCGCAGGGTGCGCGGCGGTGTGTGGCGCTCGATGTGCCAAGCGGCATTGCCACCGACGACGCGGCCGACCTTGGGGCGTTTGCGCGGGCCGACCTGACCGTGGCGTTCGGCGCATTGAAGCCGGCGCATGTGCTCGAGCCGGGGCGGTCATGGTGCGGCCGCGTCGTCGTCGCCGACATCGGCTTGGGCAGCGTCCCCTCGACGCTCCACCGGATCGGCGCGCCGCGCTTTGCGTCGCTTTCGGCAACGGCACACAAATATTCGCGCGGCAGCTTACTGGTGCTTGGCGGGCCGCCGGGACATGGCGGGGCGGCACGACTGGCGGCGCGCGCGGCGCTGCGTAGCGGGGCAGGGCTGGCGATGCTCGCTGTATCACCCGAGGCGCTCGCCGAGAACGCCGCGCGCCTCGATGCGGTGATGCTGGCGGCGGTGGCGGATCCGGCCGCGCTCGAGACGCTGCTGCTGGCGCGACGCTTCACGGCGGTGGCAGCGGGGCCGGGACTGGGCGCGGCCGCGCGGCCGCTGCTCGAGGCGCTATTGGCCCACGGCTTGCCGGCGGTGCTCGATGCCGATGTCTTCACGCTGTTCGCGGGCGATCCTGACGCGTTGCGAACGGCGCTGCGCGGTCCGGCCGTACTGACCCCGCACGAAGGCGAATTCGGACGGCTGTTCGGCGCGCTGCCGGGGTCGAAGGTCGACCGCGTCCGCGCCGCTGCGCAGCGTGTCGGTGCCGTCGTGCTGCTCAAGGGGGCCGACACGGTGATCGCCGCACCCGATGGTCGCGCCGCGGTCAATACCCATGCGAGCGCGTGGCTGGCCACGGCAGGGTCGGGCGATGTGCTGACCGGGGTGATTGCCGGCCTGCTGGCGCAGGGGCAGGCACCGTTCGAAGCGGCGTGCGTGGGCGCGTGGCTGCACGGCGATGCCGGCCTGCGCGGCGGGGCTGGGCTGATCGCCGACGACCTGCCCGAACTAATTGCGGCGGCGCTGGCATGAGCGACTGGATTCCCATCGTCCGGCTCGCGTCGCGCGGCGACGGGGTCACTGCCGACGGGCGCTTCGTCGCCGCGACCGTGCCCGGCGACGCGGTGCGCTTCGACCCGTTCGAGCTG
>Ga0123338_10004727_pt1 | contig 11822 bp, 13 predicted proteins | sample grotaG_FD_89793 | JGI IMG/M metagenome (GOLD analysis project Ga0123338, IMG submission 89793) | Glacier valley bacterial and archeal communities from Borup Fiord, Nunavut, Canada, to study Microbial Dark Matter (Phase II) -... | ecosystem: Environmental > Aquatic > Freshwater > Ice > Glacier ... | reverse complement strand
GCCATCGGCCAGCCAGTCGAGCAGGCGGGCGTCGGCGGCGGGGTCGTGCGCAACGACGGCGAGTTCGGGAACGCGCGCGCGGGCATCGGCAAGAGTCAGCCCGGCGATACCGAGCGCCGCCGCCGCCGGCGAAACGGCAGCGATGCGCATTGCGCCGCCCGACTTGGCGACGAGTGCGAAGGCTGCGTCAGGCGGCGCGGCGTTCGCCCGGATCGCCCGTTCGGCGGGCAGCCACGGCAGGAACAGCGCCACGAAGCGGCGGGTCGCAGAAACGCTGCTGGTCACGATCCCACTCCACCCGGGCGGTGAACCCGGCGATTCCGCGCCGATTGCGCAACAGATTGATTTCAAACGCCGTATACCCCGGCGCCTGCGCCGCGAGCGCGGTCGACGGCGCGGCGGTGACGTGCCACCGGGTCGCGGCCGCACTCGCCACCGGATCGACCCCGATGCGAACCACGAGGGTGAAAACCCGCGACCGTTCGGCGCGCAGCGCGAGCCGGCGCGATGCGGTCAGGTCGACGACGGGGGCGCCCCGCCACGGCGCGAACACGACCGCGCCGATGCCCGAACAGGCGACCGCGTCGGCGGCGACGCGCAGCGCGGCGGTGTCGTCGGGGCTATGGACGAGGATGACATCGCTGGCCCGAAGACCAAGTTCGACAAGGCCTTCGCCGTACAGACGGCCGAGATCGGCGACGCTGCGATCGGTGCGGACGATGACGATCGGGCGCGCCGCCGCCGCCCGGTGCGCGAGCAGCAGCGCGAACCCGGTCGCCGCCGAGGCGTCGATGTCGTCGCCGTACACCTCATGGACAGCCCCGCGCACCAGCCCCGACACCAGCCGGTCATCGACCGCATCGGCACCAAGGCGGATATTATCGGCAAGGCGACTCAGTGTGTTCATTGTTTGTTCTATTCAGGCCGTGACACGTGTGAGTCAAGCAGCCGAATCGTCGTGGACAGCGTCCCGACACTTGCCCGCTCACAGGAAGCTGTATGGATCGATGTCGACCGTCACCCGTACGCTCGCCGGCACGGGCACCGCCTCGAGCCACGCGGCGATGACCGCCTGCAGCTCGACGCTCCGCCGCGCGTGGACGAGCAGCCGCATGCGGTGGCGCCCGCGCAGCATCGCCAGCGGGGCCGGAGCGGGGCCGAGCACCGCCAGCCCGTCGCCGCGCGGCGCGTTCCGACCGAGCGCGCGCGCGACCGTGGTGACTGCCGCAGCGTCCTCCCCCGACACGACCACCCCCGCCAGCCGCCCGAACGGCGGCAGGCCGAGGTCGCGGCGCGCGTCGGTCTCGGCGGCATAAAATCCGTCGGCGTCGTACTCGACCAGCGCGCGCATGATCCGCGCCTCGGGCTGGTACGTCTGGAGCAGCACGCGTCCGGGACGGCTCCCGCGCCCGGCGCGCCCGGCGACCTGCGAGATCTGCTGGAACGTCCGCTCGCCCGCCCGCAGGTCGCCACCGGCGAGCCCGAGGTCGGCGTCGACCACGCCGACCAGCGTCAGCCCGGGGAAATGATAGCCCTTCGTTACCAGCTGCGTCCCGATCAGCAGGTCGACCTCGCGGGCATCGACCGCGTCGACCAGCGCGGCGGCACGCGCGGGCGAGAAGATCGTATCCGACGTCACCAGCGCGACCCTCAGCTCGGGCAGCAGCCGCGCGACCTCCTCGGCGACCCGCTCGACGCCGGGGCCGCACGGTACGAGGCTGGACTCGTCGCCGCACGCCGGGCACAGCTTCGGCACCGGCAGCGTGTAGCCGCAGTGATGGCACTGCAGCCGCGCCGTCAGCCGGTGCTCGACCAGCCACGCGGTGCACTGCGGGCATTCGATGCGTTCGCCGCACGTCCGGCACAGCGTCAGCGGGGCATAGCCGCGGCGGTTGAGGAACAGCAGCGACTGCTCCCCGGCGACCGCGGTCTCGCGCAGCGCCGCGACCAGCGGCGGACTCAGCCAGTTTCCGCGCGGCGGCGGGTCGGCGCGCAGGTCGATCGTCGCGATTTTTGGCAGCGTCGCGCCGCCGAAGCGCGCCGGCAGCCGCAGCTCGGCATAGCGACCGCGCTCGACCTGCACCCGCGTCTCGATCGCCGGGGTCGCGGTCGCCAGCACGACCGTCGCGTCTTCGAGGTGAGCGCGCATCACCGCGACGTCGCGACCGTGGTACTGGACGCCGTCGTCCTGCTTGAAGCTGCTGTCGTGCGCCTCGTCGACGACGATCAGGCGCAGACGCGCGAACGGCAGGAACAGCGCCGAGCGCGCGCCGACGACGACGCGCGCGTCGCCACTCGCGACCGCGCGCCATGCCCGGCGGCGCTCGCTGCCGCGCAGGTCGGAGTGCCATGCGACCGGCAGGCACCCGAAGCGCGCGGCGAAGCGCGCGAGCCACGGCGCAGTCAGCGCGATCTCGGGGACGAGGACGAGCGCCTGGCCGCCGTCGGCGAGTGCGGCGGCGATCCCCTCGAAATACACCTCGGTCTTGCCCGAGCCCGTGACGCCGTCGAGGACGAACGGGCTGAACGCTTGCCGCGCGACCGCGCGCGCGATGTCCCCGGCAGCGACCGCCTGCGCGTCGCTCAGCACCGGCGGCGCGAAGGCGGGATCGGGAACCGGCGGCGGCGCGTCGGGGCTGACGGCGATCGGCACCAGCAGCCCGGCCTTGACCATGCCGCGGACGACGCCGTCGGACACCTGCGCATGCCGCGCGAGCTCGCGCACCGAGCCCTGCCGGCCGCCGAGCCGATCGACCGCTGCAGCGCGCTGCGGGGTGAGCTTGGGCGTCAGCGCCGCGGCGAGCCGGTATTCGGTGACGTCGGCTGCCGCGGTCAGCGCCGACGGCACCGACAGCGCCATCCGCAGCACAGCGGCGGGCGGTGCCATGTAATAGGACCCGGTCCACTCGATCAGCCGGCGCAGCGCGGGCGTGACCGGCGGCACGTCGAAGCGGCGGACGACCGCGCGCAGCTTGGCGTCGGCTACCTCGCGCGCGGCCCAGCGCTCGGCCTCCCACACCACCCCGATGATCGTCCGGGGCCCGAGCGGCACCTCGACGACATCGCCCGGGGCGAGGTCGAGATCCGGCGGCACGGCATAGTCGAGCGCGCCGAGGCCGTGCTGGAGGACGAGGACGCGGACGCGGGCCATGGCCTCGACATAGGGCGCGCGGAACGCCGGCGCATCCCGTGCATTCGGGCGTCAGAGGAGAACGACGATGGCCGAGAAGAAGGAAGGCAACGGAAGCGACACCGCCAAGAAGGCAACCGCCAAGGCGCACGCCGAGGGCGAGAAGAACCCACGCAAGTCGAGCGCGGCGCAGGCCGAACTCGGCAAGAAGGGCGCGGCGGCCAAGAAGAAGTAACCGCCGCCGCGCGAAAGCCTCAAGCGGCGAACGTCGTCCGCCGGCGCCGCACGGCGGTACCGACAATACCGAAGCCGGCGAGCATCATCACCCACGCCGCCGGCTCGGGCACGCCGCCCGCGCTGCCGGCGAGGAAAACGCCGGAGTCGGAAGTGAAGGTGACACCGGTCGGCAACCCGAGCGCGATTTTCGCCGTGTTCTCGAAATTGCAGACATAGGCCTGGCACGGCATGTTCGCGCTCAGGGCGACGGCGATATCGCCACTTGCGCCGGTCAGGAAATAGGTTTCGGTGTAGACGTTGCGCGTCAGGCCGGCGTTCGAAGTCCAAACCCCGGGGGCCCCGGACGGGTACGTATCGAGGTAACCGACCGTGGTAACGTATCCGGTGCTGAGGTTGCTCTTGAGGTCGAAGCGCGCAGCGCTGTGGCCGAAGTTCAGCCCGCCAAAGATTTCGCCGCTGGCACCGCCGTCGCCTTCGGTGAACGGGTTGGTGAACGATCCTTCGACGGTGAGGACCAGATTGATCGCCGTCCGGGTGTCTGCCGCCGCACCCGGGACGGTGAAGTGGAGCGTATCGGCCAATGTCGCGTAGGTGTTGGTTCCGCCGCACGCAAGCTCCGCCGAACTGCAGTTACCCGTCCGGCTCGAGTCGGCCCCGTAGAGGTGAAGGCTGCCGGTGCGAAGGTCGGACACGACGCGGCTGGTCGCCGTCGCCCCGCCACCGCCGCCCGATGTCGCCGCGCGCGCACTGGTCGCCGAGCCGTCGCCGCCGAGCGGGTCGACCGTCGCCGACGCGACGCCGCCGTAATAGGCAAAACCCGTCGCGCAGTGACCGCCAAACCCTGCCCCGCCGCCATCGTTGTACCCGCAACCTGCGGTGCCGTGGTCGTAAATATTGCCGGCGGACGCGCGCGACTGGACCGTCACGTTGTACGCGGCATGAGCCGGGGACGCTGCGGCGATTGCGGCGGTGGCGGTGAGCAACAGCGTGCCGAGCCGGCTTCCGCGGGACGTCAAGGTGTCGGTCATGGTGTGCCCTCCTTCGAAGCTGTTGCCGCCCCCGGTCGTGTACCGTCGGCGTTTGCCAGCCGGTGGTACGGCGACGTGACCGGCAGCGGTATCGCCCGGATGGGGGACGCAGACGGGGGACGGGCGAAACGGTGTTTGACCCCCCGCCGCGCCCGCGCGAAGGTCTGCTGGCGATGCGCGCTTCTCCGCTCCTGCCCCCGGAAACGCCGGCCGACCGCGCCTATGCCGTCAGCCACCCGCTGCGCCCGCTGCTGACCGCCGGGATCCTGTCGCTGTTCCTGTTCGTGCTGTCGGTCGGGATAAGCCTCGCGGCCGTCCGCCGCGCGCCGCCACCGCTGACGATACCGCTGGTCGGCCTTACCGCGGCGTTCGTCGTCGCTTGGATCGCGGGCATGGCGGCGATGGCGCTCCGGCGTCCGGGGCCCGCCGAACGGGTCCGCGTCTGGGGCCGCCTTGCCGCCGCGATCATCATCGGGAGCCACGCCGCGTGTATCGGCCTCGTCTGGGCGATCATGCCGTTCGTCCCTGCACCGACACAGTGGCTGATGGCGATCCCCTTGATTGGCTGCGTTCCGGTCCAGTTGATCTGCAGCCCAGAGAACAGTGTCGCCAACCGCACCGGCGTGATCGCCGTGATCGGCTCGCTTGCACTGTTCTTCGCGACGCGCGGCGGCGAGCTGGCGACCTTTGCCGCGATTTACATCGCGGGCTTAGGCGTCGTGCTGCTGGTACTGGGCGACCGCGTCGCCGCGACGGTCCGCGCGACCGTCGCCGCGCGACTGGCGAGCGACGACACTGCGCGCCGGCTCGACCAGATGCTCGTCGAGGTCGCCGCCGAGCGCGATGCCAAGACGCGATTCATGGCGGCGGCGTCGCACGACCTCGGCCAGCCGCTCGCCGCCGCCGCACTGTTCTTCGACCAGAGCCTGCGCGCGCGCGACGATCTTGCCCGCGCGCGCGCCGCCGACGGCGTCCGTCGCGCCTTCGCCGCCGCCGACCAGCTGTTGTCGCACCTGCTCGGCCACCTCCGGCTCGAGGCCGACGCGGTCGAGGCGCATGCGTCGCCGGTCGCCGCCGGCCCGCTGCTCGCCCGTATCGTCGCACAACACGTGCCGGCGGCGGCGGCCGCCGGCATCGACCTGCGCGTCGCCAGGGGCAGTGCCGACCTGCTGCTCGACCCGTCGCTGATCGAGCGCGCGATCGGCAACCTGATCGACAACGCGATCCGGCACAGCCGCGGCCGGCGGCTGGTCTGCGGCATCCGCCGCCGCGGCAGCATGGTGCGGCTGTGGTTCATCGACGACGGCATCGGCGTCGCACCGATCGACGCACCGCACATCTTCGACGATTATTATCAGGCCGATGCCGGGCGCGGTGCGACGCGGAGCGGCTTCGGCCTCGGCCTCGCGTCGGTCCGCCGGCTGGCCGCGCTGATGGGCGGCTGTGCCGACCTCGACCCACGCTGGCTGCGCGGGGCGGCGTTTTACCTCGAGTTCCCCGCCGCGCCGGAGCGAACGGTTCACGCGCGCGAGGTCGCGGCATGAACGCGCGCGAAGTCGCGGCATGAGAACCTGCCTCGTCGCCGACGATCACGTCCTGATGCGCGCGGCACTGGCGGGCGCGGTCCACCTCGGCTGGCCTGACGCGGAGATCGTCGAGGCGGCCGATTTCCCCGCCGCATGGCTCGCGGCGCGGCGCCGTCCCGACGTCGCCATCGTCGACCTGATGATGCCCGGCGCGACCCCGCGCGACGGCGTCCGTGCGCTGCGCGAGGCGAGTCCCGCGACCGCGATCCTGGTCGTCACCGGCACCGACGACGACCGGTTGATGCTCGACCTGCTCGACCTCGGCATCGCCGGCTTCGCGGCCAAGACGGCGAGCGGCGCGGTGATCGAGGCGGCGCTCCACCTGATCGTCGCGGGCGGACGCTATCTGCCGCCGCGCCTTGCCGAGATCGCCGCCGCGCGCCAGGTCGCGGCACCGGTCGCGACCGCAACGCTGACCGATCGCCAGCGTGATGTCCTGCGCCTGGTCGCGCGCGGCCTGTCGAACAAGGAGATCGCCAACGCGCTGAACGTCGCGCCCGAGACGATCAAGACCCACCTCGCCCGACTCCAGTCGGTCCTGGGGGCGAAGAACCGGACCGATGCCGCGACGCGGGCGCGCGACCTGTTGTAGGCGGATGACGCGCCGCCGTCGATCGGCTAGAGGGGCGGCCGAGCCAGCAGGGTGCATGCCATGAAGTTCTTCGTCGACACCGCCGACACGGCCGAGATCGAGGCGTTGGCCGCCACGGGCCTGCTCGACGGCGTGACGACGAATCCGACCCTGATCGCGAAATCGGGCCGCAATTTCCTCGAGGTGATCGCCGAGATCGCGCGTCTTGTCGACGGGCCGGTGTCGGCCGAGGTTGTCGCGACCGACACCGACGGGATGCTGCGCGAGGCGGCCAAGCTGCTGACGCTGGGCGACAACATCACGGTCAAGGTGCCGCTGACGATGGACGGCCTGCGCGCGTGCAAGACACTTAGCGACGACGGGGTGATGGTCAACGTCACGCTGTGCTTCTCGGCGGTGCAGGCGCTGCTCGCGGCGAAGGCGGGGGCGGCATTCGTCTCGCCGTTCGTCGGCCGCCACGACGATGCCGGGTTCGACGGCATGAGCCTGATCGCCGACATCCGCACGATCTTCGACAATTACGCCTTCGACACCGAGATCCTCGTGGCGAGCGTCCGCCATCCGGTCCATGTCCTGCAGGCGGCCAAGATCGGAGCCGACGTCGCGACGATGCCGGCCGCCGTCATCCGCGCGCTCGCCGGGCATCCGCTGACCGATCGCGGGCTCGAGGGTTTCGCGCGCGACTGGGCGGCGAGCGGCCAGACGATCCTGTGACCGGCGGCGCGGCGACGGCGCTCGTCGTGGCGTGGAGCGCGAGCCTTGCCGACGTCCGCCGCCTGTCGCCGCTGACGGTGACCGCCTATACCGCGACGCTCCACCGCTTCGTCGCGTTCGTCGCCGGGCACGTCGGCGGGCCGGTCGACGCCGCGGTCCTGTCGCAGCTGAGTGCCGCCGACTTCCGCGCCTACCTTGCGCTGCGGCGCACCGGCGGGCTCGGCAACGCGTCGGTCGCGCGCGAGTTCGCGGCGCTTCGCACCTTCTTCGCCTTCGCCCGCACGCACGGCGTCACCGGCGAAGGGCTCGCCGGCGTGATCAGCCCGCGCCGCGCCGCGCGCGTGCCTCGCCCGGTCTCGCCTGCCGATGCGCGCGCGCTGCTCGACGACATCGGCGACGGTGCGCGCGCGCCGTGGGTCGCGGCGCGCGATACCGCGGTGCTGCTGCTGCTGTACGGCGCGGGCCTGCGCATCGCCGAGGCGCTCGCGCTCACCGGCAACGCGCTCCCGCTGGGGCCGACGCTCACCGTCACCGGCAAACGGTCGAAGACGCGGGTGGTGCCGCTGCTGCCCGTCGTGCGCGCCGGCATCGACGCCTATGCCGCTGCCTGCCCGTGGTCGATCACGCCGGGCACGCCGCTGTTCCGCGGCGTCCGCGGCGGAGCGCTCGACGCGGCGCTGATCCGCCGCGCGGTGGCGGCGGCGCGGGCCGGTCTCGGCCTTCCCGCGAGCGCGACGCCGCATGCGCTGCGCCACAGCTTCGCCACGCACCTGCTCGCGCGCGGAGCGGACCTGCGCGCGATCCAGGAACTGCTCGGCCACGCCAGCCTGTCGTCGACGCAGGTCTACACCGCCGTCGACGCCGCCCACCTGCTCGACGTCTACCGCCACGCCCATCCGCGCGCGCAGGTTCAGCCCGGATAAAGCCGCCACGGCCGATGGGGCGGATATGAAACCGACAATCCTGACCCTCGCCCTGCTGATCGCCGCACCGGCCGTCGCCGCCCCGGCGACGCTCGACAACGTCCGCGCCTCGCTGAAGGCGACCACGACGATGACCGCGAGCTTCATCCAGACCGCGGCGAACGGCGGCGTGCTGACGGGCAAGCTGCTCCTCGCGCGGCCCGGGCGCATCCGCTTCCAGTACGACCGCGCGCCGCTGCTCGTCGTCGCCGACGGCAAGCGGCTGAGCGTCGTCGACTACGAGGTCGGGCAGGTGTCGCAGTGGCCGATCCGGTCGACCCCGCTCGGCGTGCTCCTCGATGCCGACGCCGACCTCGCGCGCTTCGCCCGCGTTTCCGGACAGGTGGCGAACGCGACCGAGGTCGAGGCGCGCGACCCGCGCCGCCCGGAATTCGGCGCGATCACCCTGACCTTTGCCGCCGATGCGTCTGCGCCCGGCGGGCTGACGCTGAGCGGATGGACGGTGCTCGACGCGCAGCACAACCGGACGACGATCGCGCTCCGCGACGTTCGCTACAATGTCGAAATCGCGCGGTCGAGCTTCGGCTTCCGCGATCCTCGCACGCGCGCCGTGCCGGGAAAAAACTAGCAGGGTTCGTTCAGGCGCGGTCAATGTCGCGGCCCTATAACAACGAAGCGATCGATGTTCGCCGCCGGGAATTTGCCCCCTGTTGTTCCGGCGGAGGAGCGCGGTCGCTGCGTGACGAGCGCAAACGGGCCCCCGCTCCATGCCCCCGGAGCGGGGGCCTAAATCGTTTGGGGATCGGCGTTCGCGTCCCTAGATGGCATTCGGATGCCGCTTTCCATCGCCTCGTGGAACATCAATTCGGTCCGCTTCCGGCTGGACATCATCGAGCGGTTCCTCACCGATCACGCGCCCGACGTGCTGTGCCTGCAGGAGACGAAGGTCATCGACGACGCCTTTCCGCACGCCGCCTTCGAGCGGCTGGGCTACCGCCACCGGCTGGTCTGCGGGCAGAAGATGCACCACGGTGTCGCGACGCTGTCGAAGGTTCCGCTCACCGAGGAGCGGCGCTTCGACTGGCAGGACAATGGCGAGGCCCGGCATGTCGGGGCGCGGCTGCCGAACGGACTGCTGCTCGAGAACGTCTACGTTCCTGCCGGAGGTGACGTGCCCGACCCGGCCGCGAACCCGAAGTTCGCGCAGAAGCTCGCCTTTGTCGACCGCATGACGCGCTGGTCGGACAGCCTGCGCGACGACACCGTGATCGTCGGCGACTTCAACATCGCCCCGCTCGAATGCGATGTGTGGAGCCATACGGCGCTGCTGAACGTCGTCAGCCATACACCCGTCGAGGTAGACCGGCTGAACAGCCTCGCCGCGAGCCACGACTGGGTCGACATCGGCCGCGCCTTCGTGCCGCCGCCCGAGCGGCTGTACACCTGGTGGAGTTACCGGAACGCCGACCACACGGTCAATGACCGCGGGCGGCGGCTCGACCATATCTGGGCGTCGCCCGCTGTCGGCCGCGCGGCGACCGGCTTCACGGTGCTCGAGGACGCGCGGCTGTGGGGCAAGCCGTCCGACCACATCCCTCAGATCGCGACCTTCGCCCTATGACTGCCGATGCGACCACCGTCGCGCGAGCCGTCGACGAGCTCCGGCGCGGGCAGGTCGTTCGGGTGACGAGCGACGGGGGTGACCTCGACGTTCTCGCAGTCGAGCTCGCGGACGCGCCGACGCTCGCCGCACTCGAGGGGGCAGAGCGCGCGGCGCTGATCCTGACGCCCCGCCGCGCGGCGGTCCTCCACCTGATCAACCAGCCGGCGGCCGCGGGGGCCGATGCGGTGTGGGTCGCGCGTCCCGCGTGGCTCGACCTCGCCGCGTCGGTGGCGACCGCCGATCCCGTCGACGATCTGCGGACGCCGCTCAAGGGGCCGTTCCGCACTCTCGATCCCGGCGGGCGCGCGCCCGCGGCCGCCGCGGCAATCCGGATGGCAAAGCTCGGCGGGGTCTTGCCGGCGGTCTTTGCAGTCGTGGCTCACACCCGTGACGCCCTCGTCGTTCCCGCCGCCGCCGTCCTCGCCTACGCCCGCGCCGACCGGCTGCGGATCGTGACGCGCGCGCGGCTGCCCCTCGACGGCGCGCCCGACACCGAGATCGTCGCCTTCCGCCCGCACGAGGGGGGACCCGAACACCTCGCGCTCGTCATCGGCGCGCGCGCGACCGAGGTTCCGGTCCTGACGCGGCTGCACTCGGCCTGCCTGACCGGCGACGTGCTCGGCAGCCTGAAGTGCGACTGCGGACCCCAGCTGCGCGCCGGTATCGCCGCGATCGCTGCGGCGGGTGGCGGCGTGCTCCTCTACCTGCAGCAGGAAGGGCGCGGGATCGGCCTGATCAACAAGCTTCGCGCCTATGCGCTGCAGGACCAGGGGTTCGACACGGTCGACGCCAATCTTCGGCTCGGCTTCGAGCCCGACGAGCGCGACTTCGCCGTCGCCGCGACGATGCTCCGCCTGCTCGGGATCGGCAGCGTCCGGCTGCTGACCAACAACCCCGACAAGGTCGCCAGCCTTCAAGGCCACGGGGTCGCGGTCGTCGAGCGCGTCGCCCACGCGATGCCGCCCAACCCGCACAACGCCGCCTATCTCGACACCAAGCGCGACCGCAGCGGGCATTATCTGTGATCCTCCACGTCGATACCGCGTCGCTGACCCTGACCGCCGACGGCGTCACGACCCCGTGCCTAATCGGCCGCGCGGGACCGATCGCCGCCGACCGCAAGCGCGAAGGCGACGGCCATACGCCGCTCGGCACTTTCGCCCTGCGCCGCGTGCTGCTGCGCCCCGACCGCGGGCTCGGCGTGCCGTCGGGCGGGCTGCCGTGGCGCTGGCTGACGCCGGCCGACGGCTGGTCGGACGATCCCGCCGACCCCGCGTACAACCGCGAGGTCCCGCATCCGCATGCGTTCTCCGCCGAGCGGCTATGGCGCGACGACGGGCAGTACGATGTCATCGTCCCGGTCGGCTTCAACGACGCGCCGTCCGCGCCCGGGCGCGGCAGCGCGATCTTCCTTCACTGCACCGCAGCCGGCCACCCCGCGACGGCGGGCTGCGTCGCGGTTGCACGCGAGGCGCTCGTCGCGCTGCTGCCATTCCTCACACAAGATAGCCGGATCGCAATCGTATGACGTGGCGACGCGTGCTCTTCGCGATTGTCTGGCTGTTCACGCTGGCGGCGGCGCTCGCCCCGGCGCGGCATGCGCCGACGCTCGGCATGAGCGACAAGGTCAACCACATCGCGGCATTCCTGACGCTGGCGGTGTTCGCGGCATGGGCGTGGCCGCGCGCACGCCTGATTGTCGTCGCCATTGCGCTGTCGGCATTCGGTGCGGCGATCGAGGGCCTCCAGGCACTGCCGGTCATTGCCCGCGACGCCGAATGGGCGGACTGGTTCGCCGACACCGCCGCGGTGACCGTTGCGCTCCTCGCTGTCCACGTGGTGCGCTCGGTCAGACGCCGTGCCGGCTGAGCGGTCGCCCCGTTCGCCGGCCGCGTGGCTCGACGGGGCGGCGGTATCGGCGTCCGTACTGTGCCTCGTCCACTGCCTCG
>Ga0123338_10004726_pt1 | contig 11824 bp, 19 predicted proteins | sample grotaG_FD_89793 | JGI IMG/M metagenome (GOLD analysis project Ga0123338, IMG submission 89793) | Glacier valley bacterial and archeal communities from Borup Fiord, Nunavut, Canada, to study Microbial Dark Matter (Phase II) -... | ecosystem: Environmental > Aquatic > Freshwater > Ice > Glacier ... | reverse complement strand
TGAATTTATATTTTTCATCTGATTGGGTTTTGATACGATGTTTTGATTTCTCATTAGCTAAACAATTAATTAAAAACATAATTATTTTATTTCCACCATCGTATTCAAAATTTTCAATCAATATGGTATTTTTATCTTTGAATCTTATAGCTAAGATTTTAGTAGATTTTAACTTTTCTAAGATAGGATTAGCAATAAGGGAACTGTTATTTATTGTAAAACTTAGCCAACCTTCACAGTTGTTGTAATTGTTACTTTTTAACAACATAGTGCTTTCGTCTTCAAACAAAAAAATTGCTTCTGTTTTATTACTAAAACATTGTCGACAAAATTCACCTGAATTATCGTTTAAACATGGATTAGGTGGAAAATGCATGTCAAGTCTAAATGATGCTGTATCAATAAACCCAAATTGAAAAGCTATGTGATGAAGTGAGTCTGGATATATTTTATTAATTATTCTAGACGTATCCTTTGTAAATTTATCAATAGAATAATGGATCCATGTTTCACAACTTAATTCAGATTTTGCTTGAGAATCTTGCGATTTTGAATCTTTGTTTTCACATGAACTAAGAATCAAAAAAAATATAAATAAACTTTTTTTCATAATCAAGACTATAAATAACTTTAGGTTAATAAGATTAACTCTACTATGGCAATTCAATTTTTCAATTATTGCAATATTAAAAGGAGAATTTCGATTGTTAAAAAAATAAGATAATGAATAGAAATAATAGTTACTATATTATATATGAAAGTTAAGAACCCTTATCCATCTTTTACAATATTAGGATAAATTAAAAGAAAGTACAAAAACCGTCACGACTTCGCTGTAATAAATTTTCTTTTGCCTAACACCGATTATTGAATTCTCATGGGCTTTAGGTTTCTGAGGTCATTTAAATCAAGAATAAATTTACTACAACATTTAAGGCTTAGAATTCCAATGAGATAAATGGCCTTATAATGGCTCTAAAATGGATCAAAAATGGCCTTATAATCCTTACCTATCCTAGTAATAAGCCTCTATATTAGTAGACAAATACGTTGCATTTTATAATCGAGATATAGAAATGGCAAAGCAAACTTGATTATGGTTGTTAAAATTGAAAAGACAATAGTTATCACTCGCTCAAACAAATCTAAGTGCCTACCTATACATTAAAGCTAACTGGTTAGGCTTTTTAAATGATAAAATAATCTAATCTCGGTAGTAACACTTCCTTTTTCTTTCCCAATTCCCCAACTATAAAAAACAAGACATGAATAAATAAATAGAAATTATAGAAAAAAAGAGAAAATTATAGAAAAAGACAAAAAAAGAGAGAAAATTATAGAAAAGATAGGAAGAGAAATTAACTATAATTAGCTATAATAAACCATGCTGTTCGAGATGTTAGCGGGAGCGCATGTCGAACGAAAGATAAAATAGGATTTGCAATCCGTTGAAGTAAAAAAGATCAGTTCTAGTAAACGCTTATCCTGAACCCTACAACTGAAATACAGACCAATGTGCCCAGTGGTTTCCTTGTGAACATTCCCTTTTATGATAAATACGGCAGGGTGGTACAAACCCAGTCTGGTAATATCATGGGTGGTACGGAGTTAAACTGTACCTTATATGACTTTCAGGGAAGGCAATGGAGCACAGGACTTTTCATAACAGGCAGGCAGGTGTTGCTTCCAAAACCATCCTTAATAAAAGTACTTATGATCATGCAGGTAGGGTACTGAAAACCACCATGCAGGTTGACAAGGAAAATGAAGAAGAAATTGGAACCTATAAATACAATTCCTTAGGACAACTGCTCAACAAGAATTTAAACAATGCTTTAGATCAAATTAATTATAGTTACAATATTAGGGGTTGGATGGCGAATATGGGAGGCAAGCTTTTTGGCATGAGCCTTGGCTATGAGTACAATGGAAATATTTCAGTCCAATTCTTTAGTAGTTCTATCTCTGGTGATGGTATGCATTTTAATTATAACTATGATGGTCTTAACCGCTTGGGGGAAGCCAATTATGCAAATTATAACAACGGTACACAATCTTTCTATACAGGTGCCAGATATGATGACAATGGGAACATGACTTACCTGCCACGGGCTAACCTAATCAGTATTACGAACGGAATAAAATATTATAACTATGTTGACGCGCTTTATTATAGTTATTCTGGCAACCGCCTGCAGGCAGTAACTGATTACTCAGGCTATGTAAAACCGGGTGATGCCATCGCTGATGATTTTTATAGGGCTGACAGGTTGACGGCAAGTGGAACAAGTAATATCCATTATGATTATGATGCAAATGGGAGTTTAATCAGGGATGACAACAAAGATATCAGCACTATCACATACAATCATTTGAACCTTCCTGAGAAGATACTTTGGACAAATGGCAATGAGATTGATAATATATACGATGCCTCAGGGACCAAGCTGCAAAGCAGGGTAACTATTCAGGGCAGTCCAAATAAACAAACCAGTTATGTGAGTGGTTTTGTTTATGAATCTTCCTCTCATGGTCAAATATATGAAGCTGATCTTCAGTTTTTCCCAAGTGCAGAAGGAAGGGTACTTACTCCTACTGCCCTAGGGAAACAGGTGCATGTTTACGAGTACCATTATAAAGATCATTTAGGGAATTTAAGGGTGGCTTTCAGGCAAGGGAACAACAACCACTTTACTGCTACCATGGAAACCGTAAACCTTACTGCAGAAACAGGACAATGGAATGCTGAATATTTAAAAACAAGGGACAATGGCCAGGCTTGTACGGGTAACTTTTCTGCCAAAGTTGATAAGAACAATCCTATTGGCCCATGGATGACAAGAAAGATCACAAAGGGTGATAACCTTACTTTCTCTGCAAGGCCTATTTATTTAACTAAGCCTACAGCATGGAGGAATAATCTTACCAATGCTTTCCTACAAACCATTGGTTTTGGTTTATTAAAATCAGCTGCTGGGCCTACAGGTTTAGATCCTACAGCCAGTCAGATAAGTACTTTGGGGGTAGGGTTACAAACCCCTATTACAAATTTCTTAAATGGAATTTCGTTTAATGGGCAGGTGATAAAAGCTTATATCATGTATATTGTCTTTGACAAGGATATGCGTTATATTAGCAGCGATAAGAGGCTGGTAACGGCAGCAAGTCAAGGCAATTGCTCCAGTTTGTTGCAATTGAATTACAATGCTACGGATGATGGGTATGTGCAGGTGATGGTGGTGAATGAAAGTGACACGCCTGTTTGGTTTGATGACATTGACTTGCAAATTCAGGAATCTCTCATCGTTCAGGAAAATCATTACGATCCTTGGGGAGTAGGACTCGCAGGAGTGGATAAACAAGGAACGCCCGATGATAAGTTTAAATTTACCGGAAAGGAAAGTGTTGATGACCTGGGTTTAAATTTAATAGACTTTGGGGCAAGGATGTATGACCCGGTTTTGGGCAGGTGGCATGTTGTTGATCCTCTAGCTGATATTAGCAGAAAGTGGTCTCCATACACATATGCTTTTGATAACCCTATCCGTTTTATTGATCCTGACGGAATGAAAGTAATTGAAGGCGCAGATCGGACTACTTATACGGGAGCAGATGCCCAAGACGCATTTAAGCAATTACAACAAAAATATAACAATAACGACGACGATAAAAATAAGGGAAAGAAAAAGAGTGATACTAAAGCCGCAAGCAGTGAAGAGCCAAGCCTGGCAAGAAAAACAGCAGAAAATGTGCCTGTAGCAGGCACTGCACTCAGAAGCGGAAGGAAACTGGTAAATGGTGATTATGTAGGTTCTGGTATTGATTTTTTATGGGCACTAGGTGAAGCATTTAGCTTTGGAGGTCTTTATGAATACAGGTTAGGGTTAGAAGCCACTGTTGTTGCAACCGAGGCTCTTGAGCAAGTGGCTGCTAAAGAAGCCACTACAAACGTAGAGACTGTGGCCGCCAATGAAGGGTTTAGTTCATTTTCTGCATTTAAAAGAGTTTTTGGCTCTGCAGGAGCCGGAAAGGCCTGGCATCATATAGTAGAACAAAATCCATCAAATTTAGTTAAGTTTGGAGCGAATTCTATCCATAATCCATATAATTTAATTAAGCTTGAACATGGTGCCGGTTCTATTCATGCGCAAGTTTCGGGGTATTATAGTTCTAAATTAGCAGGAACAAATATGCTTGTGAGAGATTATGTTAAAACACTATCTTTCCAAGAACAATATCAATATGGAGTGAATACTTTACAAAGGTTTGGATGGCGACCTTAAAATAATAGATTGTAATATGTCAGATACAAAAAATATTTTTATTGATCTTGCCATCAAACATGGAGAAGCAATAGAATCGGGTGATTATAAATTAGCTAATAAAATACATACAAAATTGACAAGTACTTATCAAGAGATAAAGAGAGATAATAAGTGGCAAGAGCTAAAGGAAATTACTCAACATCTTAATGAAAATGTCAAACTGTGGTCAGCTACATTTTTATTAAATTATGATACGGACACTGCGTTAAAAGTTTTAAACGAAGTGTCAAAATCAAATAAAATATTTGGATTGTCTGCCTCAACTACTATTGATATGTGGAATAAGGGCATGTTGCAATTATAATCACAACTCAGTCGTGGTTTAAGACTTCGGTCTTAAATCGGTTATGAAAAGCAGGACTCTGTCCGAAGAAGTGTTAGTGTAGTAGTAAAGGGAAAGAATCCCTGCTTGGAGAAGTAGGGCTTTGTGTTTGTTATTAAAGTTTATGTGGATCAACAACTTGAAGGCTTGCAATATTTTTAAAGTCCGAAAAATTCCTAGTTACCAGTACTAAGTCATGTATTAGCGCAGTAGCAGCGATTATAGCATCACCTAATTTTAACTTTTTATATTTTCTGCGCAAAATAATTGCTTGCCTAGTAATGGGTTCGTCCAAAGGAAAAACAGAAGCCAATCCAATAAATTCTTCCATACCCATTAGTTTGTTTGGCAAATCATCAAAGCCTAATACTTCAATCTTAACAACAACAGAAATTAAAAAATCAGAATTAAAAATTTGTTCTACAAAATCACTACCATTTTCTGGCATACGTAAGGCGGTATAATCAATAATAACGTTACTATCAATTAAATGTCTCTGTCCCATTCAGTACGCGCTTGTTTGAGATGTGCATGATATTTTTCGGCTTCCTCATCAGTAAGCAAACCTTTAAAACGAGCCACATTATTGATTTTGGTATTTTTTTCCTTTTCCTCTACTAATTCATCTTTTGCATAAAGCAAAACCTCAATCTCTTTTCCTATGTAACTATTGGGAATAGATAAATAGAGTTTATTATCTAATGGAACTACAATGGTTTTTATCATAAAGTATTAATTTAAAATAGCCTGCATTTTGTTTTTGGCAATGAAAGCATCAAGCATTGCAAACACATGTTCTTTTTCACTAGCCGCTAGTTTTTCAATATCTTGCAAGCGTTTAACGGTCTTTTTATCAAACTTACTGTTAATGCCTTCTCCAACCAAATAATCTAAAGACACTTCAAAAGCATCAGCAATTTTTTTAGCAGCTTCGATAGAAGGTACGGCATCACCCCTTTCATATTTACCAATCATCTCCCTTGAGACGCCACTTTTAGAAGCTAATTCAGTTTGCGACCAATCTTTTTCTTTCCGTAGGGATGTAATAATACTACCTGTTTCCATTGCTTAAAATCACTTTTTATGTCTTTTAATCGTATGATATAGCAAATTTATGTAAATAAAAGACATAAAAAAATAGTATAGTGCTTGTAGATTTTGGGAATATCATTTACTTTTGTGTCTGATAGTTCCAACAAAAATAAAAAAATATTTTTTTCTCTTATGGAAATCACCGAACTAAAATCCCGCTTATCCATCCTTACCGTCCTGAATTATTACGGATTAAAACCCGATAAAAGTAATATGCTGCGTTGCCCTTTCCATGAGGACAGAACGCCAAGCTTTCAAATCTATCCTAAAACAAATACCTACTGCTGTTTTTCAAGCAACTGTAAAGCAGGTACTGGCGACGTGATTGAGTTTATAGCACTGAAGGAAAAAATAAGTAAGCATGAAGCGATTTTAAAAGCAGAAAGTATGCTTATGGGTGAGACAAAAAAAAAAACGAAATACAAACCTTTACTAAATCGGCAGTACTTACAAAAGCTTTTAGCATCTTTGAAAAGCTTTAAAAGGAAGCATTGCAGCAAAAGAATATTTAGAAAGCAGAAACCTGACAGAAAAAAACGAAGTAGGATACGTTTCAACAAGTTTCCTTCAATACCACAAACCTTTAATAGAATCTTTTGAAAAGCACGGCATTATTTACAAAAACAAGTTCGGGGCAGGTTACAGCATATTTGCAAAGAACAGTCTCGTTTTCCCTCTATCTGGTCTTAGCGTCTCGCTAAGGCCTTTTTATTGGGCATCACTTAAAACAGTTTCGAGCGCAGATTTAAAAGCCTCTATTCGTAGAGTTTTCTACGAATAGTTTATGAATAGAAGTGTTTATAACACGGATAAATTAAAGAAGCGTAATTAATACAGGTTCGATCTCACATGAGATTGAACCTGTATTAATTACGAGATTGTTTATTGAACAGACCCAATATGGGGCTTTGTTGTTATTAAATGTTATTTGGGTTAATAATTTTTAAGCCACTGAAGTTAGTAAAATCTTTTTCGTTGCTTGTTATAATTGTATAACCATGAACTAAAGCAGTAGCAGCAATAATGGCATCAGGCGTTTTTATTCTTTTGTATTTTCGAAGGTTTACACATTTTTCAATTACATCAGGCGAAATATTCATCACTAGGCTATCATCAATGAAAGCTTTTACATTTGCTTCGCTTGTTTCATCGGTTTTCCAACAAAGGAGTTCTATTTGCGTAATAACAGAGATGTTGGGGATTGCGTCAATAGCCATATCCATAAAATGCATGGCAGCATCCGAAAAAGAAGCAGAAATATAATCGGAAACCACATTGGTGTCAATTAAATATTGTTCCATTCGTTGCGCATTTGCTTAATGTGTTCATTGAGGTTTTGCCCTTGCTCTTTGGTGATAATGCCCCTGTATTTGTCAGATAATTTAGGTTTTGGTTTATCAAAATTCTCTTCCAGCACTTTGATTAATTGTAGTTCTTCCAAATCGTGCAAAAGCTTTACCGCCTTTTGGTTGGTAAATTGAATGAGCATAGTATCCATAAATGAAATTATTGAGTGTGTAAAGATCGTTTATTAAGAGGCAAAAGCCTTTCTGGTTTTGGCATCTCTGATGTAAGTATCAATGAGATCGTAAAGGGTCTTTCTTTTTTCATCTTCAAGCAGTTCAAGTTCTTCCAGTCGTTTAAGATTTTTTTTATCCATCTGCACGTTAATACCTTCCCCTACTAAAAAATCAAGCGAAACCCCAAAAGCATCAGCAATTTTTTTAGCTGCATCAATAGAAGGTACAGCTTCATCACGTTCATATTTACCAATCATCACCCTTGAAACTGCGCTTTTATTGGCCAGATCAGTTTGCGACCAACCCGCTTTATCCCTTAGTTCAACAATAATTTTACCTGTGTTCATATCCTATTAGATATATTTTTGTTTAAAAGAACAAGTTTTAATCAAAAATAAGTAAAAAAAAGAGATAAAAAAATCGGATAGGTACTTGTATAATTGAAATTATTAGATACTTTTGTATCCAATAATTTCAAAATAAAAAAATAAACTTTTTTTATGGAGCTACAAGAGATCAAATCCCGCCTATCCATCCTTACCGTCCTGAATTATTACGGATTAAAACCCGATAAAAGTAATATGCTGCATTGTCCTTTTCATGAGGACAAAACACCCAGCTTTCAAATTTATCTATCTGGTCTTAGCGTCTCGCTAAGACCTTTTTGTTATTAATAATGTCCTTTTAAGGAATATACTTTAAGGGTATTGCCTTGAATTTGATAAACATACCGATGTTCATCCGTAATTCTACGTGACCATTTTCCGGCAAGAGCGTGCTTAAGTGGTTCTGGCTTACCGATTCCTTTTGTTGGGTTATTAATGATGGCTTCTGTTAATTCTGCAATTTTTTTAAGAACAGCCTTATTGCCTGTTTTTATCCAAAAATCTAAATCATCATCCGCCCTTGGCAGGTAAATTATTTGCATAAATCCTTTAGCTCGTCCAAAGTTACTTCTCTGCCTTTTCCATCTTCAAAATCTTTATCGCCCTGCAATATTTTTTGCACAAACTCAGGGTCATAAACATCATCTTTTGATACTTCAAATTTTATTTTGAGAGCTTTCATAAAAGCTTTGAGGGCTTTAATTTGTGATATATCGTTGGTATATGCTTTAATGGTTACAGCTTCCATATATTAGATATTTATAGCTAAGGCGTTTGATAAAGTTTGTTTAAGTTTGATGTTATAGATAGCCATATCTATAATAGAAAAAATAGATTTTTTCTGATTTTCATCTAATTGTTCAATCAATTGCACTTTTTCTACTACGGTTTTGTCTAAAGAATTTATGTCAGAAAATAATTTATCAGAATTAAAAATATCAGCTAATTCAACTTCTAAAGCCTTGGCGATTCTCTCAATAGAAGAAAATTGAGGATCAACCTTTCCATTTTCAATTTTGGAGTATTGGCTTGGATTCATACTTAATGCAAGAGCCACTTCTTTTTGTGATAAGCCCTTAGCTTCTCTAACTTTTTTTATACTGTCTCCTATGTTCATCATTATAAGTATTTAAAGCGATACAAAAGTACAAAATATAGAGTTATTAATACAAATTTGCTTTTTATTTGCAAATATTATTTTATTTATAAATACATTTTATATTTTTGTAAAATAGACTTATAAGTACAAATAATATTTTTCAAATGGAAATCCCCCGGTTGGCGTAGTCTCTGACTACGTCATGGCGTTATCAAATCTTCAGATTTGATAGTAAAGAAGAAGTGATTAGGGAAATAAAAAGCCTCGCTGTATAGAAATGGCAGGTTTTTTTTTATTGTTTGTATAATATAGTATACAAAAGTGTCATATAGTTTACAAAAAAATATTTTTATTTTTTTGTAATTTTTTTTAATCTATCATTTGTAAGGTATTTTTCAGGCTGTCTTTCAGCCTTTTTTTAGTAATTAAGCTATCGACTAAAGCAAATAAGGCCTGTTTTTCATTTTCGTCAAGGGTTTCTATCAGGCTAATTTTTTCCATGAGCGATTTATCGGCCGAATTAACATTTTCAAATAAAGTTTCTACGTTTAAAAGCTGTGAAATATTTACATCAAGCGCCTGCGTTATTTTCACTACAACAGTAAAAGCAGGGTCAGTTTTTCCTGATTCAATTCGTGAATATTGTGCCTGGTCCATTTTAAGGATTAAAGCCAATTCTTTTTGTGAAATATCTCTTGCCTCCCTTATTTTTTTCAAAGCTTCTCCCAGAGTCATAATTTTAGTTAAATAATGTTTTTTTACACATCATGCTGTTCGAGATGTTAGCGGAGCGCATCTCGAACGAAAGATAAAAAACTAGTTGTCATAATAATCTCCTAAAAACAGAAGATTATTATGAACCTTTTAGAAGTCGCTGAATCTCCTTATCATTGATATTGTCCATATCATCTTTGCTATAAATGGAAACCAAGTAAACGGTTTGCTCAATAATTTGGAAGAAAGAAATAATCCTTGCCCCACCTGATTTTCCTTTGCCTTTAGAAGCAATAGCTATGCGTATTTTATAAGTATTATTGCCTAAAGGTGTACCCATGATTGGATTTTGGCTCAGTTAATTGCCTAATTGTTCAAGCTCGGCAGAAAGCGAAGCATATTTTTTAATTAACTTTTTAGCTTCTTTTTTAAAATTGGCGGTAAGCTCTACTTTATAATTCATTAAGGAAATCTTTTAAAGGAGTCGCTTTTAGTTTACCTTCTTTTATGAGCTTCATTTCCTCAAATCCCGCTTTTATATTATCTAATATCTGTTTTTTAGTAGGCTCATCCTCTTCAAAAGCTTCCAAGTCTTTATATTGTTTTTTGAGTTCTTTCCACTCATTAATAGGAATATAAACCCCAGTAGGTTTTCCTTTACTATCTTGAATAAATTGAAGTTTCATATTTAGAAAATTTATAATGCTGCAATATTTTTTTGAAAGAATTCTTTAAATTTTTTCTTGGTAAGAAAAGTATCAATCATTTTGAAAACCATTTCAACCCTTATTTTTTTATTGTTTTACCAAAATGTTTCATGATATCTAATTTTGCCTCACAAAGGTATCAATAAGACATGATTTTTGCTATATTGTTCTATTTTGATAAAAATAATGTTTCCTATTTCATAACTCATCAAGCAAGTCTTTAAGAGGCCTTGTTTTAAGTGTGCCGTTTTTAAGGGCGATGACATCCTCTTTAAGCCAGTCAAGCAATTGTTCTTTGCTTGGAACAGGTTCTTCGTCTTCCATTTGCAAGATGGAAACCAGTTTTAAACGTTCATTTTTAGGCAGCTGTTTAGCCAGAGCCGTTAATTCTTTAACAGTCAGGTTAATATTAGTTGTAAATTTAGTGTTGCTTCCATGTTATTGTGCGAACTGTAAAGCATTGTTAAGAGTATCTTTTAAACGTTTGTTGGTAATGGCCATATCTATAATGCCATAAATATAATTTTTTTGCTGATCTTCCAAATCATCAATAAGCTTTACTTTTTCAACCAGTGTTTTATCAAAAGCATTTACTTCTAAAGGTTGGCTTTCTTGAAAAAAATAAGCTGTTTTTACCCCAAGCGTTTGAGCAATTTTTTCTAAAGTAGAAACCGTAGCTTCTGACTTATTGGTTTCAATGCGTGAGAATTGAGACCTGTCGAGTTCAATAGTTAAAGCTACTTCTTTTTGAGAAAGATTCTTTTCTTCCCTGAGTTTTCTTATTTTTTCGCCGATAGTCATTTTCTTTTCTGTTTTAATACACAAAAAATACTTTTTTGTAGGATATTAAACAAAATTATTAAAATAGTAGCGATTTATTTGTGTTTTAAATACAACATAAATTAAACTTGCATTGTGTATTTAACGCAAATAATATTTTTCAAGTGGAAATTTTGGAAATCAAACAAAAATTATCCATCCTTACCATCCTGAAGTGTCAGCTTCCCATAATTAGGACAGTTTAAAAGTAGGAATTTTATTTTTACTCATTTATTTTTTCATTCCTTCTTTTTTAACTTTTTTTGCAAAACTCGGGGTTTAGGGTGAAACCCCAAAAAGCTTGATTTCTTCCTGAAATTATTTTAAACCAGATGATAATTTTTTCCATATTTAATGTGAATCAGGATGGAAAGATTTGAGGATGAGGAGGATTTATTTTCTTACAAATTATATAATATATTTAAATTAATAATATTTATGTTAGTTCGAGACCTTCAATCAAAATTATCTTTTCGACAGAATTATTTTTCATTTTTATGAAATCTAAACGCCTCAGATCATTTTTATAACTATCAAAATCATCTTTACTGCCAAAGGATACTAAATGTATTTCGTATGGTAATTGTTTACTAAAATCAATAAATTAAGCTTTATCAGGTCTAATTCGATAAACCAGTTCTCCATTATGGTCATTTAATAAAGGCAAAACATTGTCTTCAAAAGAGTGAAATTCCTTTTCTTGACCAGGTTTTATAAAAATAAGCTGTGTGTAATAAATCATTTTATTTTATGAGATTATAATTGATTAAACAAAAGTGAATTACTTTAGTACAGAAATACATTTCGTAAATACATAAAAACATTTATTTATATGCAACG
>Ga0123338_10004725_pt1 | contig 11824 bp, 10 predicted proteins | sample grotaG_FD_89793 | JGI IMG/M metagenome (GOLD analysis project Ga0123338, IMG submission 89793) | Glacier valley bacterial and archeal communities from Borup Fiord, Nunavut, Canada, to study Microbial Dark Matter (Phase II) -... | ecosystem: Environmental > Aquatic > Freshwater > Ice > Glacier ... | reverse complement strand
CGAGGCGCGCGCGTGGCTGAAGGCGCGGCGTGCGGCGCGGCCGGGGCGGGGCCGCGCGCATGCGGCCGAGCTCGCGCGCGCAACCGATATGCTGGTGACGCGGCTGTTCGCCCATGCCTCGGGGCCGGTGGGGGGCGAGCGCCTCGCGGTAATGGCGGTGGGAGGTTACGGGCGCGGCGAGCTTGCGCCGTTTTCCGATATCGATCTGCTGTTCGTCACCGAAGCCAGGGCGGGCGCGCACGCGCAGGCGATCATCGCCGCAATGCTGCACGCGCTGTGGGACTTGGGCTTCAAAGTAGGCCATGCGACGCGCACGCCCGACGAGGTGGTGCGCCAGGCGAAGGCCGACCTGACGATCCGGACCGCGATGCTGGATGCACGGTTGGTGACGGGGGACGCGGCGCTGGCGGAGGCGGCGTGCGAGCGGTTCCGCCGCGAGGTGGTCGCGGGATCGGGCGCGAAGTTCGTGGCCGAGAAGCTGGCCGAACGTGCGGCGCGGCACACGCGACTGGGGGACAGCCGCTATCTGGTCGAGCCCAATCTGAAGGAGGGCAAGGGGGGGCTGCGCGATCTGCATACGCTGTGGTGGATCGGCAAATATGTGCACCGGGTGGCAAGCATCGACGATCTGGTGGGAGTAGGGCTGCTGACCGCATCCGAACTGACCGCGTTCAAGCGCGCGGAGGATTTCTTCTGGTCGGTGCGCTGCCAGTTGCACGATCTCGCGGGACGCGCCGAGGACCGGCTGACGTTCGATGTGCAGCCCGAAATCGCGCGGCGGCTGCGCTACGCCAAACGCCCGGGATCGGCGGAGGTGGAGCGCTTCATGCGCCATTATTACCTGCACGCACGCCATGTCGGTGCCCTGACCGGCGTGTTCCTCGCGCAGCTGGAGGAGAGTTTCGGCACACGATCGTGGTTGCCGCGCATCACACGGCGGCCGCGGCATCTGGATGGGTTCACGCTCAAGCGCGGGCGGATCGGGACGCCTTCGGACAATTTCTTCGAGGGGGATCCGGTGCGGCTGATCGCGATCTTCCGGCTGGCGGACATCCATGCGCTGGAGATCGATCCCGGCGCGCTCAGGCAGGCACGGCGCGATGCGCGGCTGATCGACGAGACTGTTCGGCGGGACCCGCTGGCCAATGCGCTGTTTCTGGACGTGCTGTGCTCGCCGCGCGATCCCGAGACGATGCTGCGCGCAATGAGCGAGGCGGGGGTGTTCGGGCGGTTCGTGCCCGATTTCGGCCGGGTGGTGGCGCTGAGCCAGTTCAACATGTATCATCATTATACCGTGGACGAGCATACGATCCGCGCGATCGGCCTGCTGGCGCGGATCGAGCGCGGCGCGCTTTCGAGCGAATATCAGCTGGCGAGCAGTCTTTCGACCGAGATATCAGCGCGGCGCGCGCTGCGGGTGGCGATGCTGCTCCACGATATCGCCAAGGGGCGCGGCGGCGATCACTCGGTGCTCGGCGCGGAAATCGCCGACCGGCTGTGCCCGAGGCTGGGGCTGAGCGCGGGCGAGACCGAGACGGTGGCGTGGCTGGTGCGCTGGCATCTGATCATGAGTGATACCGCGTTCCGGCGCGATCTGGCCGATCCCGCCACCATTGCTGAGTTCGCGCTCTCGGTAGGGAGCCCCGAACGATTGCGGCTGCTGACCGTGCTGACCACGGTGGACATTGGTGCCGTGGGGCCGGGCGTGTGGACGCCGTGGAAGGGGCAGTTGCTGCGCGAACTTTACGAGGGTGCAGAGGAGCGGCTGCAACTGGGCCACAAGGAGCGCGGACGCGAGGCCGAGGTTTCGGCGCGGCAGGCGCGGTTGGGCGGCGCGCTGGGGTGGGACGTGGCGCGGGTGGATGCGTATGCGGCGCGCTTCGAAGATGCCTACTGGATCGCCGAGACGGCGGACACGCTGGAGGCCAATGCGCGGCTGATCGCGGCGACCGATGCGGCGGGGGCGGGCTTCGGCGTGTGCGCGACGGCGGATGCTGCCGGCGGCGTGACGCAGGTGAGCCTGTATGCGGCCGACGCGCCCGGGCTGTTCGGCCGCGCGGCGGGCGCGGTGGCGATGGCAGGCGCGAGCATCGCGGACGCGCGCATCCACACCACGCGCGATGGCCGCGCGGTCGATAATTTCACCGTGACCGATCCGATGGGCAAGCCGTTTGCGGAGCGGCGTCAGCTGGCGCGGCTGGAGGATGCGCTGCGCCGCGTGGTGGGCGGCGGCGAGGCGGTGGCCCCCACGCTGGCGGCGCGCCCGCCCGCACGGCCGCGCGCGGAGGCGTTCGGGCGCGCGCCGGCGGTTTATGTGAACACGCGCGCATCGAACCGGTTCACGATCGTGGAGGTGAACGCGTTGGATCGGCCGGGGCTGGTGCATGCGCTGGCGGATGCGATGTTCCGAGAGGGCGCGGTGATCCGCTCGGCGCATATCGCCACATACGGCGAGCGCGCGGTGGATGTGTTCTATCTGACCGATACGGCGGGCCGCAAGATCGTGGGCGAAGCTGCGCTGGCCGGGCTGGAGGCGGCGCTGAAGGCGGCGGCGGGGCCCGAGGAGCTGCGGCGGGCGGCCTAGCGGCTCGACGCGCGCCAGCGGGCGACGTTGGCGTTGTGCTCGGCGAGCGTGGTGGCGAACACATGGCCACCATGGCCGTTCGCCACGAAATATAGCGCGGGCGTGGCGGCGGGGTTCAGCGCGGCCTCGAGGCTGGCGCGGCCGGGGTTGGCGATCGGGCCTGCGGGCAGGCCAGGCTTGAGATAGGTGTTGTAGCCGGTATCGGCGTGCAGATCGGACTGGCGGATCGCGCGGCCGAGCGGGCGGCCCCGGGTGATCGGGTAGATCAGCGTGGGATCGGCATCGAGCTTGATCCCCTGGCGCAGCCGGTTGGCGTAGACGCCTGCCACAAGGCGGCGCTCCTGCGGCAGTGCGGTTTCCTTCTCGACGATCGAGGCCAGCGTGAGCGCTTGGTCCGGGGTGTGCGCGGGGGCGGCGGGAGAGCGGGCGCGCCACAGGCGGGCGAGCGTGCGGTCCATTGCCGTGGTCATGCGCGCGAGGACGGCGGCGCGGGGTTCGCCGCGCTGGAAGGCGTAGGTATCGGGCAGCACATGGCCTTCGGGCGGGGTGGGCGCGGGGCCGGTGAGCAGCGGCTCGGCGGCGAGGCGCTGTTGCACGAGGACGGACGGCAGGCCCTCGGGGATCGTGATCAGGTGCTGGATGACGCGGCCCGATTGCAGCAGCGAAAGGATTTGCGCCCAGCCCGCACCCCTGGGGACCGCATATTCGCCCGCGCGGATCGGCTTGTCCGGGCCGAGCACGCGCGCGGCGAGCACGAACAGCGCCGGTTGGCGGATCAGGTGCGCGGCGGCAAGCCGGTGCGCGACCCCGGGCAGCGATGCGCCGGTGGGAACGGTAAGGGTAACGGCAGGGGCTTGCTCTGCGGCGCGGATGTTCCAGGCGCGGCCGAGGAGAGCGGCACCGACGAGCGCGAGCAGGACTACCAGGAGGGCAAGGCGGCGCATTGGACTTGCCTAGCCGCTCCGGGGGTGCCCGCGATAGGGTGAAGGCACGCTGGGGACAGGTTGCCGCTTCATCACCGCGAGCTTGGCGGAGGCTGGGTTTCCCTAGCACAAGGGGCAACGCGTGCCCGGCTTGCAGGTCGGCACGGGCGCCCTACGGTCCCGGCGTGCGGGATCGCGGCAATTCCAGGCGTGCGAGAGGGAGAGGCACCATGACGGTCGGGCGCGGCGTTCCACTGGCGGAGGCCGCACGCGTTTGGCTGCGCGTCGCAATGCTGTCCTTCGGCGGGCCGGCCGGGCAGATCGCGATGATGCACCGCATCCTTGTGGAGGAGAAGCGCTGGCTCGGCGAGCAGCGATTTCTGCACGCGCTCAACTATTGCATGTTGCTGCCCGGTCCCGAAGCGCAGCAGCTAGCGATCTATATTGGCTGGCTCATGAACCGCACTAGCGGCGGCGTGATTGCGGGTGCGCTGTTCGTGTGGCCGGGGCTGGTGTCGATCATGGTGCTGAGCTGGATTTATGCGCTGTTTGGTCATGTCGGCTTTGTATCGGCGCTATTTTTCGGCTTGAAGGCGGCCGTGCTCGCGGTGGTGCTGCAGGCGGTGATCCGTATCGGCCGCCGTGCACTGCGCAACCCGGCGATGCGCGCGCTGGCGGCCACCGCCTTCGTGCTCATTTTCTTTCTGGGCGTACCATTTCCCGCGATCGTGCTCGGGGCGGGCGTAATCGGCTTTCTGGGCGGGCGAGCCGGGCTGGCCTCGTTCGAGGTGGGTGGCGGCCACGCGGTCAAAGCAGGCGCAACGGTCGAAGATGCGGACACTATCCTCGGCGACGAACTCCCTGACCACGCACACGTCAGCGTTCGGCAGTCGCTGCACAGCGCCGCGATCTGGCTAACGCTGTGGCTCGCGCCGGTAGCACTATTGCTGATCCTGCTCGGGCCGGACAATGTGTTCAGCCACATCGGCGTCTTCTTTTCGAAAATGGCGGCGGTTACCTTTGGCGGGGCGTATGCGGTACTCGCCTATGTAGCGCAGCAGGCGGTCGAGCAATATCACTGGGTCAAGCCCGGCGAGATGCTCGACGGCCTGGGCATGGCCGAGACGACGCCGGGTCCGCTGGTAATGGTTTTGCAGTTTGTGGGCTTCATGGGCGCATATCGCGCTCCGGGCTCGCTCACGCCACTGCTGGCAGGCACGCTCGGCGGGCTGCTGGTGACGTGGGTGACTTTTACCCCATGCTTCCTGTGGATATTCCTTGGCGCGCCGTTCATCGAGCGGCTGCGCGGCAACCGCGCACTCGGCGGTGCACTTTCCTCGATAACGGCTGCAATCGTCGGCGTGATCCTAAACCTCGCGACCTGGTTCGCGGTACACACGGTCTTCCGCGCGGTGCGGCCTTTGCGCGCCGGGCCGCTCCATTTCGATCTGCCCGTGGCTGCGAGCGTCGATCCGTGGGCGTTGGCTTTGTCGGTGGCGGCAATGGTTGCGATGCTGCGTTTCAAGGCGGGTATCATCCCGACGTTAGCGGCCTGTTCGGCGGCGGGGATCGCGTTGCACCTGGCGGGACTGGAGTAGGCAAGTGCCGACCTGACACGGTCAGGCATTGCCCCGGAAATCATATGTACCCGCGAGAGACCGCAGCCACACGAAGCCCCTAAACTCCCCGAAACACCACCGTCGCGTTCGTCCCGCCGAAGCCGAACGAGTTGTTGAGCACCGCCTTGACGCTTCGACGTTTCGCCACGTGGGGCACCAGATCGACGCCTTCGGCTGCTTCCACCGGGTTATCGAGGTTGAGCGTGGGGGGCACCACGCTGTCACGCATCGCGAGCAGGCAGAAGATGCTTTCCACCGCCCCCGCGCCGCCGAGCAGGTGGCCGATGGCGGACTTGGTGCTGCTCATCGAGACCGTTGCGATCGCGTTGCCGAACAGGCGCTTGACTGCGCCCAGTTCGAGTTCGTCGCCCATCGGCGTCGAGGTGCCGTGCGCGTTGATGTAATCGATGTCCGACGGGTTCAGCCCCGCGCGCCTGAGCGCCATTTCCATCGAGCGGTAGGCCCCCGAGCCCTGCGGGTGCGGCGCGGTGACGTGATATGCGTCTCCGGTGAGGCCGTAGCCGACAACCTCGCCGTAGATCGTGGCACCGCGGGCCTTGGCGCGCTCCATTTCCTCGAGCACCACCATGCCCGCGCCCTCGCCCATCACGAAGCCGTCACGGTCGCGGTCCCACGGGCGGCTGGCGCGGGTGGGTTGATCGTTGAAATGCGTGGAGAGCGCCTTGGCCTGGCTGAAGCCGGCCACACCGAGCGGGCAGATGGTGGCCTCCGATCCGCCCGCGACCATCACGTCCGCATCGTCGAGCATGATCAGCCGCGCCGCATCGCCGATCGCGTGCGCGCCGGTGGAGCAGGCGGTCACGACCGCGTGGTTCGGCCCCATCAGCCCATATTTGATCGAGACCTGCCCCGAGATGAGGTTGATCAGGCGGCCGTGAACGAAGTGCGGGGAGACGCGGCGCGGGCCCTTCTCGTGCAGCACGAGCGCCTCTTTCTCGATGCCCGGCAGCCCGCCGATGCCGCTGCCGATCAGCGTGCCCGCGCGCAGCCTTTGCTCCTCCGTCATATCGGTCAGGCCCGCGCTTTCGAGCGCCTGGCCTGCCGCATCGATGCCGAAGATGATGAAATCATCGACTTGGCGCGCGGTCTTGTGGTCCACGCGGCGGGTGGGATCGAACGTCCGCGCCTCGCCCGCGATGCGGCAGACATAGTCCGCCGCATCGAATTTGGTGATCGCGCCGATCCCGCTTTCGCCCGCGATCAGCTTCGCCCACGTGGTTTCCACATCGCAGGCGAGCGGGGTGACCAGGCCCAGGCCGGTGACGACGACGCGGCGCATTATGGGCTTCAGGCCGCCTTGTGATGCTCGTCGATGAACGCGATCGCGTCCTTGACGGTGGTGATCTTTTCGGCGGCATCGTCGGGGATTTCGACGCCGAATTCCTCTTCGAACGCCATCACGAGCTCGACCGTATCGAGGCTGTCCGCACCCAGATCGTCGATGAAGTTCGCGTCTTCCGTCACCTTCTCGGGCTCGACGCCGAGATGCTCGACGACGATCTTCTTCACGCGCTCGGCGGTATCGCTCATGGTTCGCTTGCCCTTGATGGTGCGGGGTTCAGCCAACGGGACTAGAACGTGGGGGGCGTGCGCGCAAGCAGGGAAGGACAGAGGGAACGGAGTTGACGTCTGATCGAAAGCGTGATTCAAATCTGATAGTATCAAGGCCGTAGGTGCTGGAGGGTCGGTGCAGGGTCGCATTCGCTGGCTGTGTTCGGCCTTGCTGCTGGCGGGCGCATGCGCGGGGAACGCGGTCCGGGTGGAGCACGCGGGCGAGGTGGCGGCAGCCGGTTCGGCGGCGACCGCGAAAACGGGCGTGTTTCTGGACACGCTGCGCGCCGCTCGACGAGAGGCGAATGTCGCGCTCGTCGCAAGCGATCCCTCCTGCCGCTGGGGGCCGCAAATCGTGATCCGCGGTGGCGGCGGGTCGGGAACGGCGCTCTGCGTGGACCGGCCCATTCCGGCGCGCGGCGATTTCGTCTATTCGCTAGCTGCCATCCGAGACGCGGACCTTCGGCCCACGTTGACCCTGCTCGCCGCGCTCAGCGCCTATGTGGACGCGGTGGACGCGATCGTCGGGGGGCACGGCGAAGAAGCGCATGACAATCTCGCGGAGGCGCTGCGTGGCGCGCTTGCAGCGCAGGCCGACGTGGCGGCCGCCTTGGGGAGCCGACCGCTTCTGTCGGTCGAGCAGGCGGATTCGGCGGGCAAGCTGATCGACATGATCGGCGAACTGCACGCCGAGGCGGGCAAGGTGCGCCGGTTGCGCGTGGTCGTCGCGGGGCAGAAGGCGCGGGTGGAAACGCTGGCCGGAGCACTCAAGGCGCAGGTGAAGCGCTGGACCGATCTGTCGCTGCGTGGCGATCTGCAATCGACCGCGCTCGCCTATGCGCGGGCCCATGCGGCGTGGGAGGCTTCGGGACCGCACGAATTTGCCGAGCGGCGCGACCGTATTGCTGCCCTGGATGCACAGCAGACGCGGGTGGACAGCGCGGACGCACTTGCGCGCTGCACGGGACAGGCGCTCGACGAACTCGCGGCAGCGGACAGGACGCTGATCGATGCGCTTGCGGGACGCTATTCGGCGGCCGATCGGCGACAACTAGCGCGGGTGACGCGCGCGCGGCTGTTGCGCGCGTTGCAGGCGACCGGCGAGCTGGCCGGGAAACTGGCGAAGGCAGCGGCATGAGCAGGGAGAGGAATATGCACGGGCACACGGACCGGAGCGGAGCCGGAGCCGGAGCCGGAGCCGGAGCCGGAGCCGGAGAAGATTTGGGCGCCCAGTGCGCGAGCCTGCGCGATTCGCTGTATGCCGAGACGGGCGCGCTGGCCGGGCGCCCCGATGCGCAGCGCGTTGCAACCACGAGCTTCTTACGCGCGCAGGACTATGCCCGTCGTCTCGTGAACACGACGACGCAGGGGCCCGTTGCAGACCGGCTCGCGGCGGAATTGAGCAGCGCGGCAGCAATGATCTCGGCCGCAAGCCCGTTCGACGACGCCGCGACCGACCACGCGCTGACGGCGGCGGACGCCGCGCTGGCCGATCTGGCGCGCGCGTTCGGCTTCCAGCCCTAAAACATTGCCATGCCGCCGTTCACGTGGACGGTCTGGCCGGTGACATAAGCGGCCTCGGCGCTCGCCAGATACACGCAGGCGGCCGCCACCTCCTCGCCTGTCCCCAACCTTGCGGCTGGAATACGAGACAGGATCGCGGACTGCTGGGCCTCGTTCAGCGCATCGGTCATCGGCGATTCGATAAAGCCGGGCGCGACGCAATTTACCGTCACGCCACGCGTGGCGACCTCTTGCGCCAGCGCCTTGGCCATCGCGGTCAGCCCGCCCTTGGACGCGGCATAATTCGCCTGGCCGGGGTTGCCGGTGTGGCCGACGACGCTGGTCACGAACACGATCCGGCCGTGGCGCGCCTTCATCATGGGCTTGAGCGCGGCGCGGCTGAGGCGGAAGCCCGCTTCGAGGTTGATGCGAAGTACGGTGGCGAACTCCTCGTCCTTCATGCGCATGGCGAGGTTGTCGCGCGTGACGCCCGCATTGTGGACGAGGATCGCAAGGCTGCCGAGCGCATCGAGTGCGCGCGCGACGAGCGCGTCGGCTTCGGCGGGATCGGCAAGGTCGCAGGGGAGCGCCGGGGCCGACAGTTCGGTGGCGATCGCATCGAGACGGGGGCCGGGGCTGCCCGAGACGGCGACGCGCGCACCCTGCCGCGCGAGCGCGCGCGCGATCGCGCCGCCGATGCCGCCGGTGGCACCCGTGACGAGCGCGGTGTGGTTGGTGAGATCGAACATCGCCAAGGCTTAGCGCGTGCGCCGGGCGTGTCCAACCGCGCGGCTGTCGGCAGCACCGCCGCGCGACCCCGCCGCGCTTGCCCCCTCCCCGCCCCCGGCTTAGATGCGGTGCAGCACCCGCGCCCCCGAGGTTCGCCCATGCACGATATCGCGGCAGGCTATCTGCCCATTCTGATTTTCCTGGGTATTGCCCTCGCGCTTTCGGGCGTGTTCATCGGCTTGCCGGTGCTCGTCTCGACGCTGACGGGCACGTCCAACCCCTATCCGGACAAGCTAACCGAATATGAATGCGGCTTTCCCGCCTTCGAAAGCGCGCGGCGACAGTTCGACGTGCGCTTCTATCTGGTGGCGATCCTGTTCATCATCTTCGACCTCGAAGTATCGTTCCTCTTCCCATGGTCGGTCTCGCTTCGGCAGACGGGGCTGTTCGGCTGGACGACGATGATGGAGTTCCTGTTCGAGCTGGCCATTGGGCTTGTGTATGCCTGGAAAATCGGAGCACTAGAATGGGAGTAATCGCACCGCCTTACCTGACCGAAGAGCAGCAATCGCGCATCGCGCAGGCCAATGGCGGCGACCAGTTCTTCCAGGACGCGAACAAGGAGCTTTCGAACAAGGGCTTCCTGACTGCGAACAGTGAAGATTTGATCAATTGGGCGCGCACGGGTTCCTTGTGGTGGATGACGTTCGGGCTGGCGTGCTGCGCGGTCGAGATGATCCACGCGTCGATGCCGCGCTACGATCTGGAGCGTTTCGGCTTCGCGCCGCGCGCGTCCCCACGCCACTGCGACGTGATGATCGTGGCCGGCACGCTGTGCAACAAGATGGCCCCCGCGCTGCGCCGCGTCTACGACCAGATGCCCGAGCCACGCTATGTGATCTCGATGGGATCGTGCGCCAACGGCGGCGGTTACTATCACTATAGCTACAGCGTGGTGCGCGGTTGCGACCGGATCGTGCCGGTGGACATCTACGTGCCCGGCTGTCCGCCGACCGCGGAGGCGCTGCTGTATGGCGTGCTGCTGCTGCAGCGCAAAATCCGCCGCACGGGGACGTTCGACCGGTGAGCGTTCCCGTGGTGGCTTCGCCGCTGGACCTCATCCAGAATGCGAGCACGAGCATTCCGGGCGTGATCGACGCGTGGCACAAGGTGAACGAGCTGACGCTGGTCGCGCACGCGGATGCCATCGTGGACGTGCTGCGGACGCTACGCGACGTGCATGGGTTCCAGCAGTTGATGGAGATTGCCGCAGTCGATTACCCGTCGCGCGGGAGCCGGTTCGAGCTGAATTACCATCTGCTTTCGTTGACCCGCAACAGTCGCGTGCGTGTGAAGGTGCATGTGGCCGAGCATGCGATCGTGCCGAGCGTGACCGGGCTGTGGCCGGTGGCGGGGTGGCTGGAGCGCGAGTGCTGGGATTTGTTCGGGATATTGTTCGACGGCAACCCCGATCTGCGCCGCATCCTGACCGATTACGGCTTCCAGGGGCATCCATTTCGCAAGGATTTCCCGCTGACGGGCTATGTGGAGCTGCGCTATTCGGAAGAGGCCAAGCGGGTGGTGTATGAACCCGTGAAGCTGCCGCAGGATTTCCGCACGTTCGATTTCATGTCGCCATGGGAAGGTGCGCACTATGTGCTGCCCGGGGACGAGAAGGCGGCTGCGGCACCGGAGAAGAAGTGATGCCCACCCTCGCCGAACCCACCACCGATCTCGCCGCTGCGCATCATGCGCGCCTGCCCGGCGTGGACCTCGCCAATTACACGATCAATTTCGGCCCGCAGCATCCCGCCGCGCACGGTGTGCTGCGCATGGTGCTCGAGATGGACGGCGAGGTGATCGAGCGGATCGACAATCATATCGGCCTGCTGCATCGCGGCACCGAGAAGCTGATCGAATATAAGACCTACATCCAGGCGCTGCCTTACTTCGATCGCACCGATTACTCCTCGCCCTTGTGCATGGAGCATAGCTGGGTGCTGGCGGTGGAGAAGCTGCTCGGTTTGGAAGTGCCGCTGCGTGCGCAATATTTGCGCGTGCTGTGGGCAGAGATCACGCGCATCTCCAACCATCTGCTCAATCTGGGAACATGGGGGCTCGATGTCGGCGCGCTGACGCCGATCCTGTGGCTGTTCGAGGAACGCGAGAAGCTGTTCGTCTTTTTCGAGCGTGTTTCCGGCGCGCGGATGCACTGCAACTGGTTCCGCCCCGGCGGCGTGCATCAGGATATGCCCGACAAGCTGGGCACCGATATCTGGAGCTGGACCGAGAGCTTCCCGCAGGTGCTCGCCGATTTCACCGCGCTGCTCGCGGACAATCGCATCTTCAAGCAGCGCAATGTGGGCATCGGCGTGGCGAGCAAGGCGGATGCGATTGCGTGGGGCTTTTCGGGGCCGATGCTGCGGGCGAGCGGCGTGGCGTGGGATTTGCGCAAAAGCCAGCCCTATGACGTGTATGATCGCATGGAGTTCGACGTGCCCGTGGGCAAGGCGGGCGATTGCTACGACCGGTTCATCGTGCGGCTGGAGGAGATCAAACAGTCGCTGCGCATCATCCGCCAGTGCCTGAACGAAATGCCCGCAGGGCCGGTCGCGTCGCTCGATCGCAAGGTGGTGCCGCCCAAACGCGGCGAGATGAAGCGCTCGATGGAGGCGCTGATCCACCATTTCAAACTATACACCGAAGGCTTCCACGTCCCCGAGGGCGAGGTGTATGTGGCGACCGAAGCCCCCAAGGGCGAGTTCGGCGTGTATCTGGTGAGTGACGGGAGCAACAAGCCGTATAGGTGCAAGATCAGGCCGACGGGGTTTTCGCATCTGCAGGCGATGGATTTCCTGAGCCGGGGGCATATGCTGGCGGATGCACCGGCCATT
>Ga0123338_10004724_pt1 | contig 11825 bp, 5 predicted proteins | sample grotaG_FD_89793 | JGI IMG/M metagenome (GOLD analysis project Ga0123338, IMG submission 89793) | Glacier valley bacterial and archeal communities from Borup Fiord, Nunavut, Canada, to study Microbial Dark Matter (Phase II) -... | ecosystem: Environmental > Aquatic > Freshwater > Ice > Glacier ... | reverse complement strand
TCGTGGATTCACACCTCAATTTGGAAAAGACTGCTTCCTTGCAGAAACAGCGGTTGTGGTAGGAGAGGTGATTATGGGTGATAACTGTACCGTCTGGTTCAATGCTATCGTCAGGGGAGATGTTCATTCCATTACGATCGGTGACAATACTAACATTCAGGATGGAGCAATAATTCATTGCACGTATCAAAAAGCTAAAACAGTTATTGGAAGCAATGTGTCCGTTGCTCACAATGCTATCGTTCATGGCTGTACCATTGATGACGATGTATTGATTGGAATGGGAGCGATCGTAATGGACGATGCCGTGATAGGAAGGGAATCAGTAATAGCAGCCGGGGCGGTTGTATTACCGGGAACAATTGTAGCGCCAGGAAGCATATATGGAGGAACTCCAGCAAAAAAAATTAAGGATATCGGACCCGAGATGAGGGAGGTTATTGCACGGACTGCAAGGAATTATCCAATGTATGCCACATGGTATAAGTAACAATTACAGATTCCAATTATATTTGCGGCCCTAATCAACCAAAATGAAAAACGTATCCCTTATACTTAATGCCTTTTTAATAGTGGCAGTTGCGGCGTTGTTTTACCTTCACTTTGCAGGTAAAAAGCCGCAATCAAATTCAGATTCATCGATTCTATCGGATGTAAAAATTGCTTATATCCACTCGGACAGTGTATTGAAAGGCTATGATTATTTCAATGTTACCCGCGAAAAACTGGAGGCGAAAGGCAAGCGCTTTGATATGGAACTTCAGGGCCGTGCTCAAACACTTCAGGGTGAAATCGAATCATATCAGCGTACTGCCAGCACGCTTACGATGGCGCAGGCGCGTGCCGTAGAAGAAGATCTTGGTAAAAAACGTCAGAACCTTCAGATGTACCAGGAAAATCTTTCTCAGCAAATGGCTCTTGAGCAAGAAACAGTAACAAAAGATCTTTATGACCGCGTTACACGATTCCTTGCTATTTATGGACAGGAAAAAGGACTTCAGGTAGTGTTAAAGTATAATGCATCAAGCGACTTGTTGTATGCAAATAATGCATTGGATATCAGCTCAGAGGTTGTGAAAGGTCTTAATGAATTGTACAAAGCGGAGATCGCTAATCCTAAAACTGATTCAACTGCAGCAAAGAAGAAATAGGTATAGATGTAAGCATCAACGCTGTTAGGGATGGCCTGTTTGTAAGGTGATGTAATAAATTGGAGTGAACTCTACACCTGAAAACCCTGTTATCGATGTCCTGTGTAGAGTTGTAAAATGAATTGGTGAATAGCTTCAGAGGAGCGATCTGTTGCATTGCTTTTTTAATTTTTTATTCGATAAAGAACAGGCCGCTCCTCTGGAGCTAATCCCACCCTTGAAATAAATTCTGCTCCAAACAGTAAGCTCCTTTCAAGAGAGAGGAGGTTGAAGTAAATAATTCTAAATTTAAAATCGTCTGTGTTCTTTCTTTTTAATAAAAAGGCCTGATAAATTTATTATCAATTCATTGAGGACAATTTCCAATTAACTGATAACCTGTTAACCTCTTCAAAAAAGGCTGGTTTTTTTATTTACGCAAGGAAAATGTAACTTTCTTAAATGTTTGAATCCCTTCTAGCTCACTTGAACGTCCGACCGGAGGAACGCCTCCAGGTGATGCTCATGCTCGGCGCGGGATTCTTCATGGGGATATTCTTCGCCACGTATACCGTTGTAGCGGAATCACTTTTCCTCAGCACGCTTGGTGGAGAATTGAACAAGGCGTTTCTAATGTCCGGGCTTCTTGGAATTGTAGCTACCCTCATCTTCTCATTTGCACAGAACAAGGTGAAATTTTCAAATCTTACAACCCTTACCATACTCATGGTTGTAGCGATTACTGCCTTCTTTTACATTGGATATCATTACGGCCCGGAAGAATACAAACATCCAATCATCTTCATGATGTTTTGTATGACAGGACCCATCACGGCAATCCTTCTGCTAAGCTATTGGGGAATATTCGGCAGACTATTCAACTTTAAGCAATCGAAGAGAATTATTGGATGGATTGATACAGGACAGCTGATAGCAATTATCCTTGCCAACTTCCTGATCCCAATCACGCAACCATTTTTTCCTTCAACAGATAACTATCTCATTATCTGTTGTATGAGTATAATTGTATCCGCTGTTCATTTTATCGTTATTTCATTGAAATTTCCTTTAATAAAAAACGATCCAAAGGAGTTTGATGATACAGTAAAAGAAGAAACAAAGATGACGAGGGTTCTTACAGACCCTTACACAAAATTACTTTCATTATTTCTGATCATATCGATGGTGACATTGATTTTTGGTCAGTTTACTTTTCAGGAACTTATAAAGGTTCAGTATCCAAATCAACGCGAGCTGACAAATTTTCTCGCGTTATTCAACGGAACTATTTATGGTCTGAGCTTTCTTATGCAATCATTCGTCAATGATCGTATTGTAAGCAATTATGGGATACGTACAGCATTGATGCTGCTTCCTGTTGTGGTTGGAATATTCGCATTGAGCGCGAGTTTTACAGGTATCGTTTTTGGATTTACCCCTGAAACGGCACCGAACACATTCATTTACTTCTTCCTTTTCGTTGCGTTGATACGATTATTCAGTAACATGATCCGTGATTCATTGGAAAATCCAATGTTCAAATTGCTTTTTATTCCTCTTGATAGCCGAATCAGGTTTGGAGTTCAATCAAAAGTAGAAGGAGTAGTGAATGAATCGGGACGCTTCATAGCGGGTGCTCTGATATTCGGTTTTGCGACCATTCCATTCTTTAAAATTATATGGATGCCATTGTTTCTTACGGGACTTGTAGCAGTATACTTTCTTGTTATCAAAAAATTATACGCCGGGTATAAAACGAAGATCCGTTCCAAGCTTGAAACGGTTCAGTCTCCATTGGATAAGTTAGAGATAGGGTATACTCAGATCACACAGCGATTGGAAGGAAGGCTCGTAGTTGAAAAGCCAAGCAAGGCTGTCTTTGCATATAAGCTCCTGGAGAAAATTAATCCAACCAATATGACGATGTGGATCAATAGTCTGATCCGTAATGAACACGAAGAAACACGCGATTACGCTCAGAGAAAGATGAATGAGATGAAAGGACTCTCTGTATCGGATAGGTATGTGATACGATTTGATAGCACCAGGAGTGAATCAGCGGACAAGAACTTACTTACTAAGAGTGAGTTGGAGCTAGTTATCAACAGCGGAGGCGATATTACTAAATCTAGAATTCTTCGGCTCACGCGTTCTACCCAACCGGGTGACAGGCAGTATGCAGCTGAGCTTTTGCTTCACACATCAGCCGATGAAAACACTTCTTTTTTGATTGAGTTGCTGAACGATCCCGAACCTAAAGTCCGCACTACCGCTATTAATACTTCTATTAAGAAAAACAGTCCTGAAGTAATACTGGCATTGCTGGAAAACCTCACGAATCCTGTATTCAGCAATCAGGCAATGAATGCACTTGTCCTTATTGGCGCGAAAGCACTTAATCAACTTGATAGTTCATTTTACCGCACCGGACAAAGTTCGCAAGTTCTTATTCGCATCGTTCAAATCATAGGACGAATAGGCGGAGTGCGTGCAAAAGATCTCTTGTGGAATAAGATTGACTACCCTGATAAAGTAGTGGTGTCAAAAGTATTGCTTGCTATGGGAGAGTCTGGTTTCAAAGCTGGTATTTCCCAGATTTCCCGAATCAAGTACGCAATAGAAAATGATATTGGAGATATAAGCTGGAACCTCAGTGCGATCGGTGAAATCGGAAATGAAGGTTTTGCCAAAGAACTTAAAGAAGCAGTGCGTGCTGAAATGACCAGTGACATTGCGCACGTTTATATGTTAATGGCGATGCTCTATGATACGCGATCAATTCAGCTTGTCAAAGAAAATATTGAAAGCGGTACCGTAGAGGGAACGGCATTTGCAATTGAGTTGCTGGACGTTTTCTTATCGGAACAATTAAAACAACGTGTAATTCCGGTATTGGATGAGTTGTCGGAACAAGAGCGAATAAAGCGACTTGAGATCTTCTATCCAAGAATTGAGCTGGATGAAAAACTTGTTCTTAAATTCTTGATTAACAGAGATTTCACCCAAACCAATCGTTGGACCAAAGCATGTGTTCTTCGCCAGATAGGACTCTTCAAGATCCCAGAGTTTACGCTTGATCTTATCGCGCAGCTATTTAATCCAGACAGATTGATCAGGGAAATGGCTGCATGGGCTTTACATGAAATCGACCAGGAATTATATGACATAAATATCAACCGGCTAGGGTATGATCTCGCAAGGGAAATTGATGCCTCCGTAAAGACAGAAGAAAAGCTTATGGTGTTTGAAAAGATCATCTTCTTAAGCTCGATGGATATTTTCAATGGTATATCCGGACTATCACTTTCTTTCCTTGCGGATATCGCAGAAGAAGAAGTTTTAAAAGAGAATGAGTCCGTTGCCCTTGATGAGCGATTGAATAATAATTTTTATACTGTTTACAAGGGCGAGATCGATTATTTCAATATGGGCGAACATCGCGGAGTTTTTACTCCCGGGCAGTTCCTTGGTGAAATGCTGGCGCCCTCCGGTTTTGCCAAATCAAACATATTGCTGGCCAGGGAGAAGACAATCTTATTGAAGATCAACAAAGATCTGCTCTATGAGCTTCTTGCCGAAAATGTGAAGCTTGCCGACAGAGTTTTGGAATACGCGTAATTTCTGGTATTTTTCAATGATTTTTTTTAAGCTCGATAACCTCTAACACAACTGCTTTTCTCTTCTGATTCTTTTAAAAAAATAGCGAGAAGCTTTGATTCCAGGTTATTTTGTTAATTTGATGAGTCTATAAAAGGTAAAATGCTGAATTATTCCGTACAGCCGGGAGAGTTGGTTGATGAACATCACCAACCGGAAGAGGGTTTAGAGCCAATTGGCACTAATCCATTCCCTGGTCTGCGCCCATTCACTATTGAAGAATCCCACCTTTTCTTTGGCCGGGAAGGTCAGGTTGATGAGATACTTAGTAAGTTATCACAATATCGTTCGGTTACTGTAATGGGTTATTCCGGAAGTGGAAAATCCAGCTTGATGTATTGCGGATTAGTCCCTGTTCTATACGGTGGATTCATGACACACACAAGTCCTAACTGGCAGATCATCACTGCGCGACCTGGAGTTTCACCTATTGGAAATCTCACAGAGGCAATCGTTAATTATTTAGAATCCGTTGGAAAAGTAAAACAAGAAGATAAAGCAGTTCAATCCGCAATCATCAAATCGGTACTGTTAAGCGGTTCAGATGGATTGATTGAAGTATCAAATTATCTTCAGCGTGTTGAGAAAGAGAATATTTTCTTTTTAATAGATCAGTTTGAAGAGCTTCTTCGCTACCGCGAAATTGGCGAAGAGCAAACAAATGAATCTTCGCAGTTTGTAAGTCTGATACTTCATGCTGTCAACCAAAGAGATATTCCGATCTACGTGGCGTTGAGCATGCGTTCGGATTTTATCGGTGAGTGCGCCATTTTCCCGGGCCTTACCAAGATGATAAACGACAGTAATTACCTTGTTCCCCAGATGAGCCGCGATCAAAAGCGTTTGGCCATTGAGGGACCCGTTGCTGTGGGAGGCGGAAGGATCACTCCACGACTTGTAAAGAAGCTTCTCCGAGATGTAAGTGATCACCAGGATCAGTTGCCGATTATGCAGCATGCGTTGATGAGAACGTGGGACTACTGGCTTGCAAATCGCGAGCCTGGCGAACCAATGGACTTGCGCCATTACAATGCAATTGGAAGGATTAGTCAGGCATTGTCACTTCATGCCAATGAAGCGTATGAAGAGTTAACGATAACTGAAAAAGGTATTGCAGAAGTTCTTTTCAAAAGTGTTACTGAAAAGAACGAAGATAATCAGGGCTTGCGCAGACCAGCGAAAGTTAAGTTGATCTCTGAGTTATCAGGAGCTACGGAAGCTGACGTTATTCGCGTAATAGAATGCTTTCGAAGAACAGGGCGATCCTTCCTGATGCCGGGAAGTCATGTTATTGTAAGCGGGGCCACAACGATCGAGCTTTCTCATGAAAGTTTGATGCGCATCTGGAATCGTCTTTCCAACTGGGTAGAAGAAGAATTTGAATCAGCTCAATTATACAAGCGTATCTCTAGTGCAGCCGCTCTTTACCAAACGGGTAAAGCAGGACTATGGCGACCGCCCGATTTGCAGCTTGCTCTTAATTGGCAAAAGAAACAGCGACCAACGCGTATGTGGGCGCAACGCTATGATATCGCTTTTGAACGTGCTATTGTATTTCTTGATACAAGTCGTATAACATACGAAGCGGAATTAAAGAATCAGGAAATGTTGCAGCGAAGATTGCTGCGCAGAGCCCGTGTCACTTCCGTCATCCTGGGAACTGCAGCGGTTATCGCCGTGCTTTTCATGATCTATGGTTTCACGCAATCTATTGAAGCCGGTAAGCAAAGGGATCTGGCTTTTGAGAGAGAAAAAGAAGCCAATATATCCAAAGGAGAAGCTGTTATTCAGCGGGAAGAAGCGGAGAGACAAAAAACTATTGCCCAGGAGGGAGAGAAGAAACTCACGGAGCAGGCTGTAAAACTTCAGATTGCGCTTGAAGACGCGAAAATTGCTCAGGCAAAAGCTGAAGAAAACTATCGTGAAGCATTGCGTCAGGAAAATCTGGCAAAGACGGCCGAGGGAAAAGAAAAGGTGGCAAAAGATGTGGCTGTTTCGCAAAGAGAAATCGCCCAAACAGAAAGAGATCGTGCTAACAGGCTGTTATATCTTTCAATTGCGCAATCAATGGAAGCGAAGTCAAAGATCATGGATGACAAAGACCTCGCTGGTCTTTTGGCAATGCAAGGGTATATCTATAATTCTCAATACGCCGGAAATAAATATGATCCGTATGTGTTCGCCGGTTTGTATTATTCGGTTGCAAAGCTTTCAGAGAACTATGCTTATAATCAGATAAAAGTCCCTGGAAATCTTAAGAATAAAATGTTTGCACTTGTTGTTTCTAAAAAGAATAGTACATTTTATACCACGGGGAATGATGGAAGAATTTTTCAGGGAGACTACCAAAAGCAAACTGCTGAAAATCTTATTAGCTTCAATCCCTATCCAAACAGAGTGCTTGCCTTAAGCAGTGATGAAAAATATCTTGTAAACGGAAGTGATTCGTCTGCTATGCAAATCTATCATTTGGATCAACCTAATGACAAACCGGGTATTGCAAAGGGGCATAAAGGTTTTGTGAAGGACATTAAATTTCTTCCGGATAATTCAGGTTTTATATCTGTAGGATCGGATAAAACAATACGTCTCACCAATCCAGTAACAGGTCAGGGAAAGTTGCTTGCAACGTTCCCGTATGATATCAAATCAATTGACATTAGTGCGGACGGGAAATGGTTGGCAGGAATTGCGATGACTGGTCAGTTGATCATGATGAATCTTACTGACAATACCTTTGAATTAAAGGTGGATGAATCTAGGAATGCAGTTCGGATTTTATCAGTTGTATTCCATCCAACGAAATCAATTCTTGCTTACGGTACTGAGTTTTTGGATAAAGAAGGAAAATGGAAAGGTTCAGTAAAGTTGTTTAACTACCAGACACTTGAAACTCTGAAAGAGCTAAGGGGTCATAATGGTGGAGTTTCAGATGTTGAATTCAGTCCGGATGGACTTTTACTGGCGAGCGCCGGTCTTGATAAGAAATTACAAATGTGGGTTGTGGATCACGAACAGGACCTACCGGTAGTGATGGATAATAACAGCGGAAACATCTGGCGACTGGCCTTTGCCAAAGGATCAAGTTATTTGCTTGCATCCTGTAACAATGGCGAGATCCGCGTATGGCCAACAGATCCTAAGATACTCGCAGACCAGATATGTCCAAAGTTGAAGCGAAACATGACGAAGGAGGAGTGGGAGATTTATGTAGGTAATGGAATATTGTACGAATCAACTTGCAAAAGTTTATTGATAAGTGATTTTTAATGGGCAAAGCGTTGAGAATTTTATTTCCGGGATTTATTTTTCTTCTTTTCGCTGGTCATGGCTTTGCGCAACAAACTGAAGACTGCGATCTTTCCTTGAGTCATTCGGAAAGTGAATTCAACGCGGGCCATTTTTATGGAATCCCTTCTATTTTGAATGAATGTCTATCAACAAATGGTTTTACCAAAGAACAAAAGGTAAGAGCTTATCTTTTATTGTCTCAGGTTTACCTGATCATTGATGATCCCATTGCTGCAGAAGACAGTTATTTGAAATTATTAAAAGTGGATCCTGAATATGTTGCCAATGAAGCCCGGGATCCTATCGATGTTGTTTTTTTAAGCAAGAAATTTACTTCGACGCCCATCTTTACTCCCCATTTCAGAGCGGGGCTAAATACTTCTGTGTTTAGAAGTATTTATACGAATTCGACACAGCCATACCCTGTCACCGCAGAATCCAGTCCTCGCTTTGGTGCCCAGGTTGGTGGAGGAATCGACTGGAATATAACGGATAATATAAGCTTGTGCATTGAGGCTGATTTTGGTACGAAAGGGTATGAACGCGTGCGGTCCGGTATTGGTTTTAACGATGTTCAAACAGTAATATCCAATCAAACATGGTTTGATGCGCCTCTGTATTTTAAATATTCTGATAATAGGGATAAGCGAATACGCCCCTTTGGTTACCTGGGTATTGCCGGTAGTCTTTTAATCAATGCAACAAATTCTTTCTCGCTCAATGATTCAAAGCCAAATGGATCCCAACTTATAACAGAAGGAGCCACTGAAAATGTTTCCTACCAGCATATTAAACTGAATCGCTCATGGCTTATTGGTGGAGGTGTCAAGTACAAAATCGGCAAAAATTTCTTGTTTGCTGATCTCAGGTACATGGGTGGACTGAGCAACATTACAAATGAAAATACTGTTTACTATTCTGATCCTTCCAAGGTTGATAAATCCTCACTCGGCAATCCCAATTACGTTTTATCAAATAATGTGACACGTTATTTATACACGAGCGATCTGTTTCGACTAGATAATATATCATTATCATTTGGATACATTGTGCCGATTTACAATCCAAGAAAGATTAAAGTTGCGAAAACAAAATCCTTATCACGTAAGATTAAAAGAAGAAACAATAGCAGCAGTAGCGAGGAGGATAGCTCAAAATGAAAAGGATAATTCATTTCATTTCTCGTGGTTTGATGTCAGGGCTTTTATTATTGAGTTGTGATTCTCAAAACTCAATAACAGATCCGGGCTCAACGCATTTTATTAAGTTCTACGGAAGAGACGGCGATCAAACAGGTGTTGACATGGTTGTACTTCCGGATGGCTCAGCTTTTTTATTCGGTACTACAACTCCTTCTCCAGTCACTACAGGTGCAGATCAAACATCGCAGTGGTATTTGGTTAAAATAGATCCAAAGGGAGCAATATTAGGCGAATATCAGTTCGGCGATATTACTCTTAACGAAACAGCAATTGATATAGAGCTTACTCTTGATAATAATCTTGTGCTTGTCGGAAACTCCTATAAATCACCGACAGATAAAAATGTTTTTATAAAAATAGTGAGCTTTGATGGAGTTGAATTAAAAAGTGCTTTGGTTGCATTAAAAAATTCTTCGAATCTCGACACAGATGAGAATGTCGCTTCAGTAACGGTACTATCAGACGGCTTTATAGTTGCTGGATCTACGAGTAATGTTGACTTAAAACCAACCGGTCCTAATCCTCCTAATAGCGGCGACCGGCAGGATGCCATGCATTTACGATTTAATAGTGATCTCACTCTTGTTGGTTCAGCGTGGCCTAAAACTTCTGGCTTCCTTAGTTATGACGCTGCGGTGAAAGTTATGCAGGTTGGTGCAAGCCAGTTTTTTATTTTTGGTTATACCAATAGAGTTGTACCTGGGCATTTGAATGCAGATTATAATTTTTGGACATCATCCATTATTAATTCTACTCTTGGACCCAATATTTCCTACGGACCGACAGATGATGAAAAACTGAGTTCAGTCGCAATTGGCCCGCTCTCAACTAGTTTTATACTTTCCGGTATAACATATAATCAAGCTGGAACATCTGACATCTATGTTTCCCGGTTAAAAAGAAATTTGGATATGCTTGCATCGGATGCGGTTTTCCAGAAACCACTTTCGATAATATTAGGTTTAAACGTTCCTGTTCGTACATCAATATTTACTTCTGCGAGTAATGGATTTTTAGTGCTGGCGAATGAAAGTTCTACAACAAGTCAAAACTGGCTTTTAACAAAAATCAACGATGAACTCACACCTTCATGGAAATTGCCTATCATTTTTGGAGGAGAGGGCCTTGATAATATTGGCGTTGTTAAAGAATTGCCGGATGGAAGGATCTTAATGATCGGAACAATGCAAACTGGTAAGCCTGAATCCGGTGAAACTAAAATGACCTTAATAAAGGTGAATAATGAAGGTAAATTAATTGACTGATTATCCAACCCCTATTTAGGTTACTTTTACTTGCCATTAATGATATATCACAGCTAAGCCATAACTCTACTGAATGCCGCATTTTTATAGAACAAAACTTCTGTTACGTCATTTTTCTGCACACACCTTTGTGCTTTTTGCGTTATTAGGTTTTAGTAATGCCGTGCTCGCGCAATCAATCGTATCGCCGGCAAATGCGATCACTAATTTTTGCACCGGAACAGATCAGATACTTTCATCAATCACTATCGCCGAAACCGCACCAACCGATTTCAACACAGGCTCAAGTGTCACATTTATCATCACCAGCCCCGCTAACTTTCAGTTTGATATTTCTGCAATACCAACTGTCATTATAACCACTACTTCCTCAGAACTTGTACTAAATGGTAGCCCGGATTTTCCATCGAGTACTGAACTCAGAATTACATTTGATGTTAATGGTGTTGCAAGTGTAGACTTATTTGAAATTACCGGGCTAAAAATAAAAGCTCTCGCTCCATCGTCTTCAGGTAATATCGTTAGATCTTCAGGGGGATCTGGTGGAGGAACAATCGTTATTGCAGGTCAGGCTAATACCGATTCTCCAGGTATTAGTTATGGATTTGTACAAAGCGTGGACCCACTTTCTATAACTACTCAACCATCTTCCCATTCTGCTTGTCAAAATACAGGAACCTTCTTTACTATTTTAGCCTCTGGCGCTGGTCTAGCTTATCAATGGCAGGTTGATGATGGTCTGGGTGGTGGCTTTGTTGATATCTCGGCTGCAGGTGTTCCGTCATATTCCGGATACACTTCTTCAACATTAAATATTGGTAATGTTAATGGACTTGATACGTATATGTATCAAGTTAATGTAGCTAGCACGTGTGCTGCAATCACTCCTAGTAGTAGTGCTATTCTCACGGTTGACCCCATACCAGTAGTAACTCAACAGCCTGACATATCAGTTTGCTCCGCTGGAAGTCAATCAACTATTACTTTTGTAAACAACGTAGGTGCCATAGCCTATAACTGGAGCGTAACAAACTTTACTGCGCTCGGGCTTCCATCCGGAAGTGATGTCACTGATAATATTCCGGGTTGGACATTTCCTGTTAATACATCTGGAACCGATATCTCAGGTGTTGCTACTGTAACCGCAACAAAGAACGGCTGCACCAGCGCGGTGATGAGCTTTAACATTACACTAAAAGCGCGTCCGGTATTGACCTTACCGGGAGCGATCTCAGTATGTTCGGGCGCACCGGTCTCGGTAGTATGGTCGAGCAACGTAG
>Ga0123338_10004722_pt1 | contig 11827 bp, 10 predicted proteins | sample grotaG_FD_89793 | JGI IMG/M metagenome (GOLD analysis project Ga0123338, IMG submission 89793) | Glacier valley bacterial and archeal communities from Borup Fiord, Nunavut, Canada, to study Microbial Dark Matter (Phase II) -... | ecosystem: Environmental > Aquatic > Freshwater > Ice > Glacier ... | reverse complement strand
CGTGCTCGGCCCGCTGGTCGGAGTCGGCGGACGCGTGCCCGCTCGTCGCCAGCCCCCCTGCCACCGCCCGGTAGAAGTCGACGACCCGGAGCTCGCCGTACCGAGCCTTCATCCGGGTCACCGCGAGCCAGGCCGCGTTGTAGACGGGCCCGATCACGCCGCGGGCCGGGTCGAAGTCGGAGTCGGCCGGCAGCTGACGAGGACCGTGACCGGCGCGCACCTGGGCCAGCAGGGGCGCGGCGACCGTGGTCGGAGGGAGTGCGACCGCGGCGTACCCCACCTCGTCGGCGAACCCCTCCGACAGCCACATGGGTACTGGCCCGGTCGTCGTGGCCCGGACGGTGACGTGGGTGAGCTCGTGGGTGATGACGACTCGGCGTCCGTCGTCCGTGAGGCCACCGAAGACGGTCGGGTTGAGGTAGACGCGGTCGCTGGAGGCGGAGTGTCCCGGTTCGAGCGGCCCGTCGGTCACCGCGGCGACCTGGTCGAGTCCGGAATCACCGCTGCGGTCTAGCTGGTCGACGAAGCCCGCCGCGTCCTTCGCCGCCACCACGACCGCAGGGACAGCCATCCCCCACACCGAGTCGACCCGGGAGTGCGCGGCGTCGGCCATCGCCAGGTAGCTGCGCAACGCGGGCTCGGGGGCGTTGCCGACGACGAGGGTCGACACCGAACGCAGCACGGTCAGCGGGGTGAGGTCCCACAGTTGGGCGGCCCCCGGGTCGGCAATGTCGCCCAGCCGCCACCCGCCCGGGGTCCGGGCCACGACGTACGACGTGTCAACCGTGCGCAGGCCGCGGTCGAACCCCGTCAGCTCGTAGCCGAGGGTGACCGTCGCAAGCCAGGCGTCTGCGCCGAAGCGACGGACCTGCCCACCGTCAGGGGGTGCCCCAACCGCCACGCCCTGCTCGCCGTAGCGCCCGATCGGCAGCATGGACATCCGGTCGAACAGGGCGCCCTGGGCGGCACCGAACGGGCTGGTCGGATCGGACAGGGTCGCCAACCACGCTCGTCTGTCATGCCTGCCCACTGCCGCGGCCCGCTGCGCCATGAGCGCTCCGATGACCTGCCTTCGCCCGGCGTCGCCGGAGGTGTCGGCCTGGCCCCGATCGTGGGCCGGGGCACTCGACGCCGGCGCCAGCACAGGGGTGGGGACGGAGGACCGTGCGTCGCCGGAGGACCGGGTGCACCCAGAGGCGCTACCGGTGCCCATCAGCACCACAGTGGCCCAGACAGCCACTCGCCCTGAGGCCCGTGCGCGGCGAGGGACGCTGCGCCGTCGCCCCTGCCCGTGCCTCACCCGACGATCGTAGGTGTCTCCAGACGCCGGTCGGCGGCCGAGCCGCTCAGCCGACCGCCCGCACCCTGGGATGCCGCTCTCGCCGAGCCGTGAGCAGGGCGGCGTGCTCGGGATCAACGAGACCCGCACGCACGAACATGCCGACGGCCCGACGTTCCGCCGCGTCGAGCGGTAGCTCGTCGTCCTCTCGGGGTCGGCGGACCGAGACGTCGGACAGGGGTCGGGCAGGGGCTGGGCCGAGGGCGGTGACGAGGCAGTCGTCACAGCGCACATGGCGAACCGGGCAGGTCTGGCAGTCGATGACCATCGGGATCTGGGTACGCATGTCGCCTCCTTGTCAATGTGGGTCAGCAGTGGTGAGGGCCTGTCAGAGCCCACTCCCGCGTTGTTCCGCAGGAGATGGAGCTGGGGAGAAGTTGGACCGGTGGGGTTCCACCTACCGAGGACGCTAGGGGCGACCACCGACAAGAGGTCCTGACGACCCGACCGGAGGTCCTGAGAGACTGCGGGGATGGAGCTCACCCACACCGAGTCCGTCCGGGTCGCCGTCAGCCCGGAGCAGGTCTACGCCCTCGTCACCGACATCGCCCGGACCGGCGAGTGGAGCCCGATCTGCCGCACGTGCTGGTGGGACGAGGAGCCCGCCGTCGGCGGGGGCCCGAGGGTGGGGTCGGGCTTCACGGGCCGCAACGTCACCCCGGGCCGCACCTGGGAGACCCACTCCACGGTCGTGGCGGCCGATCCGGGTAGGGCCTTCGCCTGGGAGGTCGGCGAGGGGTTCGTCCGGTGGGCCTACGCGATGACCCCGGTCGACGGCGGCACCCAGCTCACCGAGTCATGGGAGTTCCTGCCCGCCGGCCTCGAGATGTTCCGGTCCCGCTTCGGGGAGCAGGCCGAGCACGAGATCGCCGTTCGGGCCGAGGCCGCCCACTCGGGAATCCCCCGTACGCTCGCGGCGCTCAAGGCGGTTGCAGAGGGCGACTGCGCCTGAGTCCCCGGCCTCGCCGGTCGGCTCGGGCGCGCCTGCCAAGCCCTGTCGGTGGCCCGGCATACGGTCTCGGACATGAAGGCGGTCCAGGGCACGCTCGACGAGCTGGGCACGGCGTTGGCCGGTGTCACGTTCGTCGTCGTCGACCTCGAGACCACCGGTGGCAGTGCCTCCGCCTGTGCCATCACCGAGGTCGGGGCGGTCAAGGTGCGCGGCGGCCAGGTGCTCGGCGAGTTCCAGACCCTCGTGCGCCCGAGCGAGCCGATCCCGGCCTTCATCCAGGTCCTCACGGGCATCACCGACGCAATGGTGGCGCGCGCGCCACGCATCGAGTCCGTGCTGCCGGCCTTCCTCGAGTTCGCGCGTGACACGGTGCTCGTGGCCCACAACGCGGGCTTCGACATCTCGTTCCTCAAGGCCGCCGCGGCAGGCACCGGCCACAGTTGGCCGGGGTTCCGGGTGGTCGACACGGTGCACCTCGCGCGGCAGCTGGTGAGCCGCGACGAGTGCCGCAACCACAAGCTGTCGTCGCTCGCCGTCCTCTTCGGCGCCGCGACCACCCCCGACCACCGGGCGCTTCACGACGCTCGCGCGACCGTCGACGTGCTCCACGGTCTGCTCGAGCGGGTCGGCAACCTCGGCGTGCGCACGCTCGAAGAGCTCTCGAGCTACACCTCCCGGGTGACCCCGGCCCAGCGCCGTAAGCGCTTCCTCGCGGACAACCTGCCCACCGCCCCGGGCGTCTACGTCTTCAAGGACGCCACCGGACGCCCGCTGTACGTCGGCACCTCACGCAACATCCGGGTAAGGGCCCGCAGCTACTTCACCGCATCGGAGCAGCGCACGCGGATGGCCGAGATGGTGGGGCTGGCCACGAGCATCCACCCCATCGTCTGCCCGACGGTCCTCGAGGCCCAGGTGCGCGAGCTGCGGCTCATCGCCGCCCACAAGCCACGCTACAACCGCCGGTCCACCCATCCCGAACGCGCGTTGTGGGTCAAGCTGACGGTCGAGACCTTCCCGCGGCTGTCCGTCGTCCGACAGGTACGTGCCGACGGCGCCCACTACATCGGCCCGTTCCGCACCCGTGGCTCCGCCGAGGAAGCCGTCGCGGCTGTGCACGAGGTGATCCCCCTGCGTCAGTGCACCTCGCGGATGAGCCCACGTGGGGGTGGCTCGGAGTGCGTCCTGGCCGAGATGGGGCGCTGCGGAGCGCCCTGCTCGGGCCGCCAGACGGTGCAGGAGTATGCCGGGGTGGTCGCCGAGGCGGTGACCCTGCTCTCCGGCGACGCACGGCCGGCAGCCACGGCCCTGCACCTGCGGATGGCTCAGCTGTCGGAGCAGCAACGGTTCGAGGACGCCGGCGCCGTGCGCGACCGGCTCCTGCACCTCGTGTGGGGGATGGCCCGCGCACAGCGGATCGCGCCACTCGCCACGAGCCCCGAGCTCGTGGCGGCCCGTCGCCGGGATGCTGGCGGCTGGGAGCTCGCCTGCGTGCGGCACGGGCGCCTCGCTGGCAGCAGCGTCAGCCCCCCGGGAGCAGACCCACTCCCGTATGTCGCGAGCCTGCGCGCCACCGCCGAGGTCGTGCAGCCCCCGGTGGGGCCGGTCCCTGCCGCCACCGCCGAGGAGACCGAGCTCGTGCTGCGCTGGCTGGAGCAGCCCGGCACCCGCATCGTCGAGCTCGACGGCGCGTGGTCCTGCCCGGTCGGAGGGGCGGCCGGGGTCCGGGCCGTCATGGAGCCGTCGGTGCGTGCCGATCTCGTGCCCTTCGACCGCGACCCCGCACCGGCCGCTTTGCGGCGCCGTTGACCGGCTGGGGCACGCCGTAGGCTGACGACGTGATCACCGCCATCGTCCTCATCCGCTGTGACGTCCACCGCATCCCCGAGGTCGCCCAGGGCATCGCCGACCTCGACGGTGTCACCGAGGTCTACTCCGTGACCGGTGGCGCCGATCTCATCGCGATGGTCAGGGTCCGTCAGCACGACGATCTCGCCGAGGTCATCGCCGACCGGCTGAACAAGGTCGACGGCGTGGTGGGCACCGAGACCCACATCGCCTTCCGCACCTACTCGCAGCACGACCTCGAAGCCGCTTTCAGCCTGGGCCTTGACTGACCGCGCGTGCGTCGCCCCCGGACTCGACTCAGGGTCGACGGACCTGACGCGGGGCCGACCGGGCGTCAGGTGTGTCGACGCTGAGTCGAGTGTGGGGGTCTAGCCGTACCGGGCGCCGTTGGGCGGGCTCAGGCCCTGGTGGTGGCCACCCAGCGCTCGACGAGCTCGGCGGCACCGCCCGAGTCGATGGCCTGTTCGGCCCGGTCGATCCCGGCCCGGACGTCGGCATGCAGGTCGTCGTCGGACGGACCCCGGTCGGTGGTGGTCAGGGCGAGGGCGATCCCGGCGTTGAGCACCACGGCGTCGCGCACCGGTCCCGTCGCCCCGGCGAACACGTCACGCACCACCTGGGCGTTGTGCGCGGGGTCACCCCCACGCAGGCTCTCGGTCGGGCTGTTCTCCATGCCCAACCGGGTCGGGTCGAGCGACACCCGGCGCACGGAGCCCGCCCGCACCCACCACACCGACGACGTGGTCGCCAGCGTCAGCTCGTCGAGCCCGTCGTCGCCTCGGAACACGGCAGCATCGGCGGCGCGATCGGCGAAGACCCCGGCAACGATGGCCGCCATGCGCTGGTCGGCGACCCCCACGGCTGCGTAGGTCGGCTGCGCGGGGTTGGTGAGGGGGCCGAGGAAGTTGAAAGCCGTGCCGATGCCCAGGGCGCCCCGCGCCTCGGCCGCGTGCCGGAAGGACGGGTGGAACATCTGTGCGAAGCAGAAGGTGATGCCGGCCTCACCCGCCACCTGCGCCACGCGACCCACCGGCAGCCGCAGGTCGATGCCCAGGGCCTCGAGGACATCGGCCGAGCCGGAGGACGACGACGCGGCACGGTTGCCGTGCTTGACCACCGTGACGCCGGCCGCAGCAGCGACCATGGCCGCCATGGTCGAGATGTTGACCGTATGGCGCCGGTCGCCTCCCGTGCCGACGATGTCGAGGCTGGGCCCGGCAACCTCGATGCGGTGGGCGTGAGCCAGCATGCGGTCGGCCAGGGCGCGCATCTCCTGCACCGACTCGCCCTTGACCCGCAGGGCCATGAGGAAACCGGCGACCTGAGCAGAGCTGGCCTCCCCACCCATGATCCTGTCCATCACCCACGCGACCCGGCCACCGTCGAGGTCCTCACGGGCGACCAGCGCCGCGAAGACGTCGGGCCAGGTGACGGCGTCGGTCGCGGGTCCGGGCGCCGACACCGAGGACACGGAGGACACGGAGGAGGCAGAGGTCGTCACGGGCTCAGGTCGCGTTCGGGGCCCGACGGCCGAGCTCTGCCACGGCCCGTGACAGGGCCACGGGGTCGAGCGGGCGCGGGACGGCGAGGTCGGCCTGCGACCACGCCGCGAGCCAGCCATCCTGGGGCCGGCCGAGGAGGACGAGAACCGGCGGGCAGTCGAAGATCTCGTTCTTCAGCTGCTTGCACAGACCGAGCCCACCGATCGGCGACGACTCACCGTCCAGCACCAGCACGTCGAGCCCTCCAGCCTCGACGGCCGAGACCACAGCCGCAGGGGTCGCGACCTCGCGCCACACCGCAACCTCGACGTCCTTCGCCGGTCGCTTGCCGACGGCCAGCCGCACGGCGTCGCGCACGGCGACGTCGTTGCTGAACAGCAGGACACGGATCTGGCGTGGCGACGACACCCCACCCGCTCCCCCCACCCCTGCGGCCGAGGGCGTCAGACCGGTCGAGACATCGGTCGAGGGAGTCGGGGAGACCTGCGCTGCAGCCATACGCGCGATGCTACCGGGCCTCACCCGTCACGCCTGACGACCACCCCCGTCCGAGCTCCCCCAGTCACCTGCACCCCCCCCGGGCAGCCTTGACGACCGGACCCTCCCGCCCTCTCGGGCGCCACCACGCCCCCGTCCCCCACGCGGTACGGCTCGCTCACCGCGGTGTGGCGAACCTCGCCGGGGGGCCGCGTATCGAACCCGTGCGCGACCGGGCATACTTGTATTCGTGGCGACAGCAACGGCAGCGACCTCAACCCATTCCGCACCGGGTGGTTCCTCCGCGGTCACTCGGCCGGACATGGTGGCGGTTGGCACCATCGTGTGGCTCTCCAGCGAGCTGATGTTCTTCGCCGGCCTCTTCGCGATGTACTTTCAGATCCGCTCCCTGTCTCCGGAACTGTGGGCCCAGCAGAGCGAGAAGCTCAACGTCCCCTTCGCCGCGGTCAACACCTCTGTCCTGGTGATCTCGTCCCTGTGGTGCCAGCTGGGTGTCTGGAAGGCGGAAGCCGGCCAGGCGCAACGTACGGGCAAGCTGTGGCAGAGCGGCTTCCTCGACGGCCTACGCCGCGGCGGCAGCAGCAAGCCGTCCTGGGGCATGCGCGAGTGGTACGTCGTCACCTACATCTTCGGCGCCATCTTCGTCTCGGGTCAGGTCTACGAGTACGCCGGGTTGAGCAGCGAGGACGTCACGCTCGCCTCCGACCGCTACGGCTCAGTCTTCTACATGACGACCGGCTTCCACGGCATCCACGTGACCGGCGGGCTCATCGCCTTCCTCCTCATCATCGCCCGCACCTTCACGACCAAGCGCTACAGCCACGCCCAGGCTGTGGGCGCCGTCGTCACGTCGTACTACTGGCACTTCGTCGACGTGGTGTGGGTGGCCCTCTTCGCGACGATCTACCTGTTGAAGTGAGCCCCACCATCGTGCACCTGACGAGCCATCCCTCGACCCCACCTCACGTGAGGACAGTCCGTTGAACGCCATGGCCGCGCGCCGACGCCACCCCGCCGCGATCGCGATCCTCCTGCTCCTCGGTCTCGTGGCCGTCGGAGCGGCCTACTCGCTGCTCGCGCCCAAGCCGGCCCAGGCGTCTGTCGCCGCTGCCGGTGACGTGGCGGCAGGTAGGTCCCTCTTCCTAGCCAACTGCGCGACCTGCCACGGCATGAACGGCCAGGGGTCCAAGGCTGGGCCGACCGTCGTCGGCGTCGGCGCCGCCTCGGTCGACTTCCAGGTCGGGACGGGCCGTATGCCGCTCGCCCAGCCGGGCGTACAGGCCCAGCGCCAGGACGAGGCCCAGTTCACGCAGGAGCAGATCTCCAACATGGCCGCCTGGGTGGCCTCCCTGGGCCCCGGTCCGGCCGTCCCCGGCACCCAGTACACGACCGGTGAGGGCGCTAACGTCGCCAAGGGCGGCGAGCTCTTCCGGGTCAACTGCGCCATGTGCCACAACTACGCCGGCTCCGGTGGCGCCCTGACCAGAGGGAAGTACGCACCCTCCCTGACGAACGTCAGCGGCAGGTACGTCTACGAGGCCATGGTGAGCGGGCCGCAGTCGATGCCGGTCTTCAACGACGCCAACATCAGCCCCCAGAGCAAGAACGCGATCATCGCCTACCTCAACACCACCCAGAACGAGCAGAACGTCGGTGGCCTGACCCTCGGCAACCTCGGCCCGGTCTCCGAAGGCCTGTTCATCTGGGTCTTCGGTCTGGGTCTTATGCTCGCGTGCTGTATCTGGCTGGGTCAGAAGGCAGCATGATCTTCGTTACCTCGCCGGCGGCGGGAGCACTCCTGCGCCCCGCGCTGGTCTTTGGCACACTTGTGGATATCCACTCGACGGGAACGACAACGGCATGAGCGACAACGGTCGGAACAATGACGGCAAGAGCAACGCGGACCTCAACAACGGGGACCCCGTCTTCGACGAACGTATCGTCGGCGGCGCCGACGACCACGAGGTCGGGAGCGGCCGGGTGACCGACCATGCTGTCGCGGGCTCGGGTGAGCTGGTCCAGCTGGGCGACGGGCACCATGTCGGTTCGGGTGGCCTGCCTGAGCGGTTCGTGGATCCTGGCCTGCCGCCCCACGTCCACCGCCTCGCCGACGACGACCCGAAGGCTGCGGTGCGAGCCGAGCGTCAGGTCGCCACGCTCTTCGGGATCTCCATACTGGCCACGTTGGTCTTCGTCGTCGCCTACTTCGCCATCGACAACCGGGCCTCGGTCTTCATCCCGGGGATCGGTGAGGGCAACGCCCTCAACATCGCTCTGGGCGTGTGCATGGCGATCTCCCTGTTCGGCATCGGAGCGGGTGCGGTCCACTGGGCCAAGACGTTGATGCCCGACGACGAGGTCGTCGAGGAGCGTCACCCCCAGGTCTCGGACGACGCCACCCGCAACAAGGCTGTGGGGATCATCCTCGAGGGTGGGGAGATGGCCCAGCTCGGGCGTCGCCCGCTCATCAAGGCCTCCCTCGGTGGCGCCCTGGGGCTCTTCGCCCTTCCCTTCGTCCTCCAGGTCGCTGGGTCGTTGGGCAACCCGACCCAAGCACTCGCCGGCCTACGGTCGACGCTGTGGGACATGGCCCCGGGCGGCAAGCCGATCCGGCTGATGCGTGACCCGGAGGGCACACCCATCAAGGCCTCCGACGTGACAATCGGCTCGGTCTTCCACGTCCAGCCCGAGACCTTGAAGGACTCCGAGCACATGCTCGAGGACAAGGGGAAGGCTGCCGTGCTGATCATGCGGCTCGACCCCTCACAGTTCACGCCCGGCCACGCCGGAGAGAAGTCGCAGTCCTGGGGACACCAAGGCATCATCGCGTACTCCAAGATCTGCACCCACGTCGGATGCCCGGTCGGTCTCTACGAGCAGCAGACGCACCACCTGCTCTGCCCGTGTCACCAGTCGACCTTCGACGCGACCAACGACATGAACGTCATCTTCGGCCCGGCCAAGCGTCCGCTGCCACAGCTGAAGATCCAGGTAGACGACGCGGGTTACCTCGTCGCCCCCGAGGGCTTCCACGAGCCCGTCGGACCAAGTTTCTGGGAGCGCTGATGACCACCACTGCCGACCGCACCTCCGCCTCGTCCCTTCGCGAGGGGGATCCTGGGCCCACTACTGGCGTGATGAACGACGGGGCCCGCAAAGCGGGCGGCGTCGCTGGCTGGGTAGACGACCGTACCGGGGTCGCCAAGCTCGGCGCATTCCTGCTGAAGAAGGTCTTCCCTGACCACTGGACCTTCATGCTCGGCGAGATCGCCATGTACTCGATGATCATCTGTCTGCTGTCAGGCACCTTCCTCACCTTCTGGTACGTCCCGAGCGCCACCCAGGTCATCTACGACGGGTCCTATCTCCCCCTCCAGGGCGTCACCGTCTCCGACGCCTTCCGATCGTCGCTCGACATCTCGTTCGACATCCGTGGCGGCCTGCTGATCCGGCAGATCCACCACTGGGCTGCGCTGATGTTCATCGCGGCCGTCACGGTCCACATGTTCCGCGTCTTCTTCACCGGCGCATTCCGCAAGCCGCGTGAGATCAACTGGGTCATCGGCACGATCCTGTCGATGCTCTCCATCGTCGAAGGCTTCGCGGGGTACTCCCTGCCGGACGACCTGCTCTCGGGCACCGGCCTGCGTGCCGCCGAGGGCTTCATGCAGTCGATCCCGATCGTCGGCAGCTACGTCGCCTGGATGGTGTTCGACGGTCCCTTCCCCGGAGACGCCATCATCCCGCGCCTCTACTCCGTGCACATCCTGCTGATCCCGGCCATCCTCGTCGGGCTCTTCACCGCGCACATCCTGCTGGTGCTCATCCACAAGCACACCCAGTACCCCGGCCCCGGTCGCACCGAGACCAACGTGGTGGGTTACCCGCTCATGCCGGTCTACATGGCCAAGGCCGGCGGCTTCTTCTTCATGGTCTTCGGCGTCATCGCCCTCATCTCGGCGCTCGTGACGATCAACCCGATCTGGGCCTACGGACCGTACGACCCCTCCCCCGTCACGGCAGGCGCCCAGCCCGACTGGTACATGGGCTTCGCCGATGGTGCGCTCCGGCTGATCCCCGGATGGTTCGAGTTCGTGGCCTTCAACCGCACCTGGACCATGAACGTCTTCGTCGGCGCGATCCTGCTCATCCCGGTGCTGTACACCATCGCCGGGGCGTACCCGTTCATCGAGTCGTGGGTCACCGGCGACAAGCGGGAGCACCACCTGCTCGACCGCCCGCGCAACGCGCCCACCCGCACCGGGCTGGGTGTCGTGGCGATCTCGTTCTACCTGATCCTGTTCTTCGCGAGTGGCAACGACATCATGGCCATCAAGCTGCACTTGTCGATCAACGACCTGACGCAGACCTTCCGGATCGCGCTGCTGATCGTCCCGCCGATCGCCTTCTGGGTGACCAAGCGGATCTGCCTCAGCCTGCAGCGTCATGACCGCGAGACGGTGCTGCACGGGCGAGAGAGCGGCACCATCATCCGCACCCCCGAAGGCAGGTTCTTCGAGAAGCACGACGAGCTGGATGCCTTCGAACGCTATGTCTATGTGCAGCACGAGGCGCTCGCGCCGTACGTGCTCGAGTCCGGTGTCGACGCCAACGGTGTGGCCAGTACGGCGGCTCGCAAGGACCGTCTGCGGGCCAAGGTGGCGCACTTCTACTACCAGGACGTCGTCAACCCCGTCACCCCGGCCGAGCTGGCCGCGGCAGCGCACCGCGGGGACCACGAGGCCCTGCCCCCTGTGCCCGACAGGGAGCCGGCGGCGCTGCCCGCCTCGGATTACGAGTCGGTCAAGCGGCAACGCGAGCACAATCTCTGACCGGACGTCACGCACACGTATGCTGGGGCGGCCACCTGGAAGATCAGGTGGCCGCCCCAGCGGCGTCCAGGTGGCGTGTGGGGCTCAGCTGGCCACCAGTGCGTCCAGCAGCTCTCGAACGGCCTGTGCGCTGCCAGCGAGGTTCCACGTGCGTCCTCGGTGCTCGACCACATCGGTGACACCACCAGCCCCGAGCACCAGTGCGTGTCCCGGGAGCCAGTCCCAGTCGAGGACGGAGTGCTGCGCCCACAGCCCGAGCTGTCCGCTGGCCACCGCGGCCAGGTCGCAGGAGGCGGAGCCCAGCATGCGGATGGTCGCGACCGTGCGGGAGACCGCCATCCACGGCTCGAGGATGTCAGGGGCGCTCACGGTCGCGGGGTGCAGATAGGTCGCCATACCGCAGTCCGCGGCCGCCAGGTCCGCTAGAGGGGTGACAGCTCGACCGTCTCGCCGGGTGGGCAGATGTGGTCCTCCGACCCACGTGCTTGCGAGATCCGGTTGGTGCACCGCGCCCAGCACGACCCCCTCGGCGGCTGTCAGGGCCAGCGCACTGCACCAGTACGCCGATCCCGAGAAGAAGTTGTACGTACCGTCGACTGGATCGACGACCCAGGTGCGACCCGACCGGCTCTCGCGGCGGGCACCCTCCTCCCCCACCAGGCCGTCGTCGGGCCGGGCCCGCTCGAGCGCCCGGGTCACGAAGACCTCTGCGGCACGGTCGGCAGCGGTGACCAGGTCGGAGACGGAGGTCTTGCGCTCTGCCTGCAACCCCTCGTCACGCAGTCTCGCCGCAAGGGCTCCGGCCCGGGTCACAAGGACCACGGCCAGCTCGTCATCGGCCAGCTCCGGGTCGATG
>Ga0123338_10004720_pt1 | contig 11835 bp, 10 predicted proteins | sample grotaG_FD_89793 | JGI IMG/M metagenome (GOLD analysis project Ga0123338, IMG submission 89793) | Glacier valley bacterial and archeal communities from Borup Fiord, Nunavut, Canada, to study Microbial Dark Matter (Phase II) -... | ecosystem: Environmental > Aquatic > Freshwater > Ice > Glacier ... | reverse complement strand
CGTCGCAGATGAACGCTTCCGTCCTGGCGATGCCGCTCCGACGACGAAGCTCACGGCGGTGGTCGCCGAGCCGCCGACGTTCAACGTCGCGAAGCGCTTGGCGCCGTCCACCTGGTAGTCGCCTGCCGTGCCGGTGACCAGCTTGGTGGCGTCGAGCAGCATACGCACACCCGTCGCTTCGACCGGGTGGCCGAGGCCGATGAGACCGCCGCTCGGGTTGATCGGCAGCCGTCCGTCGGCGGCGATCGTGCCGTCCTCGACCGCTTTCCAGCTCTCGCCCGGTTCGGTGATCCCGAAGTGGTCGATCGCCATGTACTCCGTCATCGAGAAGCAGTCGTGCGTCTCGATGCCGTCGAGGTCTTCGGGTCCGGCGATCCCCGCCCGCCCATAGGCGTCGGTGATCGCCCGGCGGACGTCCGGCAGCACGTAGCGCTCGCCGACGCTGCGCTTGACCTTCGACTCGAACGAGAGGCCGGCGGTGGTGTGTCCCCACCCTTCGATCAACGCCGGACGCGCCGTCGCACCGCTGCGCCGACGATGCTCTTCTGCGAAGCGTTCCGAGGCGAGGACGACGCCGGCACCCCCGTCGGTGACCTGCCCGCAGTCCTGGCGACGCACGCGGCCCTCGATCACCGGGTTGGCGTGATCGTCATCGGTGAAGCTGCGTTCGTCGAACGACCATCCGCGGGTCTGGGCATTCGGGTTGTGCTTGCCGTTGAGCAGGTTCGTCTTGGCGATGGCGATGAGATGCTCGTAGGAGATGCCGTAACGCTCGTCGTAGATGTCGATCAGTTTGTCGAACATGTACGGCCACATGAACGTCGCCTCCTGGCCCTCGTGGCCGATCCATGCCGCCGCTCCGAGATGCTGGGCGGCGATGTCGCCAGGTACGTTGCGCTGCTGTTCCGCGCCGACGACGAGGACGACGTCGTAGCGGCCGGCCTCGATCTCGGCCATCGCCGAGAGGATGGCGATGCTCCCGGATGCGCAGGCGGCCTCGTGTCGCGCCGCTGGAATGCCCCACAGTTCCGGGCGGACGGTCGCCGGCATCGCTCCGAGCTGGCCCTGTCCGGTGAACAACTGCCCGAAGGCGTTGCCGACGTGGATCGACTGGATCTCGGAGACCTCCACCCGAGCTTCGGCGAGTGTGCCGTCGACGACGTCGCCAACGAGGTCGGAGATCTCCTGACCCTGTCTGGCGTAGTTGCGGGCAAAGTCGGTCTGATGGCCTCCGAGGGCGAAGACGGATGCGCTCATTGTGCTCCTCCTGACCGACGGCGTTCGACGCACCGCACGTCCCGCCAATCCACTGCGCCAGGCCAGTGCTGCGGGTCGGTCCAGATGACGGTCGCCTCATCGGGCAGCACCTTGCGGAGTGCCGCGACGATCGGGCCTACCTGTTCGGCGAAGACGATCGTCGGCTGCAGCAGGCCGACGACATGCAGCAGACGCCCGTGCTGGCCCGTGACGCCCATCACGTACTGCGGGCTGACCGGGCAGACGGGCACTCCGGCGGCCGCCGCGCCGAAAACCAGCTCGGCGTTGGCAAGAGAGTTTCCCGTCACGATGAGGATGCGGTCCCGGCCGGTGCTGAGGATCAGCGTTCCATCCGTGCGGCGAACCATCTGCAGGTTCGTCCTCGGGAAGAGGTGAGTCGCCCGGAACGTCATCGCCGATTCGATGACTTCAACTCTGGAAGTTGCTCGATGCACGGTCTCGTCCTCCGCTTTCGGTTCGGTTTCGGTCGTCATGGCGTTGCCGCCTCAGACGAGTTCGAACGTGACCCCGGCAAGCCCGGGGTCCACCGCTGCGTCCCCGGAACGGTGCAACACGACGGTCCAATTCGTCGACGGACCACCAGGGGTGAACCGCACCCAGGCACCACCGAGATCGATCTCGTTCGGCGCCGACGCTTCGCCGAGGTCGAGCAGTTCGAGCCACAACGCGGTCATTGCCGTCGGATCGGCGACGGGCACTTCGACCCCGATGATCTCGTCCACGCTCGCGGACGGTTCGACACCAGGGTTGATGTCGTCCCAGAACCACACCGATGGTTCGGTGATGCCGTCGATCTCCAACACCAGCCCGACGTCCTTGGGGTGCAGTTGCAGCACTGGCTTGCCGAATGCTTCCGTATCGATGGCGACACGGACACCCTTGGCGATGCAGCGCTGGCGGACACCAGCGGCATCGGGATGCTGGACGGAGAGCACGAAACCTCCGCGACCTCCGACCTTGGCGAGCCAGGACGCCACCGGCCCGGTGGCGCCCGTCGGTCCGACGAACTCGAGATAGCGCTCGCTGGAGAGCGGGAACGTGGCATCCGTCAGCGGCAGCGTGTGCAACTCGGGGTCGGCGAACGATGCTCCGAGACCGAACGAGGCCCGTACAGCGGCGACATCATCGTCGTGGTGCATCGTGCCGATCACCACTTGGCGCAATTTCGCCCAACTCGGCGATCTGACATCTCCGCTCATCGTTCGGCACCGCTCAACGGTACGTAGACGGCAACTCCGCAACATCTGTCCATCTGATCCCCCTGTGATCACAATTGATGGTCAATTACTACACCAAACACAGTGATGAGTCAAACGGGACTCGTCCGTCGCCACGCGATGGATCGGGTGGCGGTGTCGGCGCTCCGGCTCCCCTGCCGCGTGTGTCGGCTCAGGCGAGGATCTTGATGTCGTCGTAGCGCTTGCCCAGCACGGTCGCAGCGTCGCCGCCGATCCAGTCGAGGCAGCCGGTGTAGATCGCCCGTGGGTCGATGCCCGCTTTGACGTCGCCATTGATCTGGTTGGCGAGGTCGACGTCACCCTGGATGCCCGGCTTGATCTTCGTGCCGAGGACGAACGAGACGTTGCCGGTGCCGTGATCGGTGCCACCGCTGCCATTTTCGGCAACGCGGCGGCCGAACTCGCTCGTCGTCACGACCAGTACATCATCGGCCATGCCGGCCTTGGCGATCGAGGCCATGAATGCCGACAACCCGTTCGCCAGATCCTTCAGCAGTTCGCTCTGCGTTGCCAACTGATTGGCGTGCGTATCGAAACCGGCTGCGGACACGACGACGATGTGGGTGTTCGGATTTTCGGTGATCAGCTTCGCCGCCGTCGCCAGTCCGTCGCTGAGTGTTCCGCCGCCCTCGCGGTTTTGAGCCGCCGGCTGGTCTGCGTCGTCTGGGTTCGACAGCACGTCGGCGAACGAGTTCACCGCATCGAGCGAGCGCGACAGTGCTGTCTGCGCTGCAGCCTGCAACGGGTCGCTCGAGAGCGGCGCGCTCATCGACTTCAGGAGGTCGTCGCTCAGCAGCCTGCTGAACTTGAACGATGCCGGGCGGAAGACGACCGCTGCCGGGTTCGTCGCGTTGTTGAGGAGCGGTGCGCCCGAGTTGAGTGCGGTGGCGAACAGCGGATCGGTCGTCGCCAATGACTTCAGGTAGGTGCCGAGCCACCCCTCGGCGGAGCTGAGTTTGTCAGCCCTCCACCACTGGTCCATCGCCACGAAATGGGAATGGTTCTGATCAGGAAAGCCGACGCCATCCACGAACGCCAACTGGTTCGCCTTCCACAACGGAGCGAGTAGCGCAAGCGAAGGATGGAGTGCGTAATCCGTGCGACCGCTGAGCACGATGCGATCGGCCTCGGCGATCGCCAAGGTAGGTCTGGCGTCGTGGTAATGGCCTGCTGCGGGAATCAGGGTGTTGAGGCCATCGTTGCCGCCGTTGAGCTGCACGATGACGAGCACACGGCGGTGCGCACCCGCTGCGACGGTTCCGCCCGGAACGGTCGCAGCCGGCGACGTTGCACCGGCAGTGCCGGCCACGGTCGATGCTGTGGAATCAGCGCCCGTGGTCCCTGGTCCGGTGGTACCGGCGACGGTGGAACCGGGTGCGCTGCTGCGAATGGTGCTGGAGCATGCTGACAGGCTGACGACGGTGACGCCGCCGATGATGCCGAGGAATTCTCGTCTGTTGATCATCTACTGGCCTTTCTAGGAGACAACGAATTCGGGGGTGATGAGTGCAAGCGCCAGTCGCTGTTTCGGCGCTTTGGCCGCCTTCAGAGCATCGGCGGAAGCTGCCGAGAACTTCGGGGTGACGAGCCCGAGGGCATCGGCAAGGGCGTCGAGGTCACCGCTCGTCGCCGCCGTCATCGCCGCGTTATCCCCCGGCGTCGTGTTGGCGATTTCCAGCGCGAGGTTCGCTCTGGCGACGATGGTGCCGGACGCAAACCATGCCTGTCCTCCGGACCATCCTGCGACGTTCGGCGGCAGCATCGGTACCTGCGCTGCACCGCGCAAGCCGCCGAGCGCAGCGTTCTGCGGCACCTGGGCGCCGGTGACGCGGCTGGCGATGACGAACCACGGCACCGGTGCGAGCACGACCGATTGGCTCGTGCCGGCAAGCCCGGCCTTGGCCGATGCGGTGATCAGCGCAGCGACGTTGAATGTCGAAGCGGTGAACGCCTGGGCGATCGGAGCGATCGTTGCCGGGTCCTTGGTCCCGAGCATCTCGCTGGCGATCGAGCCGGCGATGAACTTCGCCAGGCTCGGCTGCTTCATGATCGCCCCGACGACCGTGTCGACATCGTGCACACCATCGATGCCGAGGTAGTGCTCCGGCTTGTCGTCATGGTTCTTCGGAATGAAGGTCGCCTGCGGGAGCGCTGGGCGCATCTTGTAGCCGGTGAGTGCCTTGGCGCCTGCCTTGACGTCGTCCTCGGTGTAGTTACCGACGCCGAGCGTGAACAATTCCATGACCTCTCGGCCGTAGTTCTCGTTCGGTGCCTTGTCCGTGGAATCGCCGCCATCCAGGTAGATGAGCATCGCCGGGTCGATGGTGACGGCCTTCAGCAGGGCAGCGAAATCTCCGAGTCCGCCCGTCTTGAACAGGCGGATCTGGTCGACCATGAACTTTGCGACTCTGACCTTGTCGAGAGCGCTGACGAAGTGGCCGTGCCAAAACCACGCCATGCGGTCTCGAAGCGGGTCCGTCGTTGCGATCATCGACTCGAGCCAGGTGCCGATGGCGTACGGTTTCGACGGTTTGTCCTTCGGGTCCAACGGCAACTGTGTGTCGTCCCACGGGTCCGTCGGTGCAGGGCCGGTGGCGAGTTGAAGCAGACGTTGGAGTTCAGCTTCAGGGCCCCTGGCAACGGCAGCGGCGAGTTCGTCGGCGGACAGCCCGAACCCGATCCTGCGGTGCAGCCAGGCAACAGCATCACGATCGTTCATGGACCCCATCGTGGCCCCGGAGTGTGATGGTTCTATGAGGGTCCGCAACAGAGTCACGTCAGTCTCGGACTTCTGTGGACCGATTTGCACCACCGGCGGTGCGTCAGTGGACTCAGTTTCGTCGCTGGCGGCGGCGGGTGGGTGGTGGGAGCACGCAGGGCAGGACGCGACCACTTCGCTCATGGTCGCGCGCTCGCCGGGAGACGACTCGTTTGACGAGGTCGTTGCGTAGGTTGGTCGGGCCGACGTCGTGGCTGACGGACTCGAGCACCCGTTCGACTTCGAGCTGCGTCCTCGCCGCTTGACGACGGCCCGTCATGGCGACGCCGAAGCCGGCGATGATCGCCACTGGTGTGCCGAGCAGCAGGAATGGCGTGGCAGCGACAGCTCCGACGACGAGTGCCGCCGAGCCGGCAGTCGCCAGCACAGCGCCTCCACCGGCGGCGACGCGCCGATTGCTGGCTCTGTCGACGGCAACGCGCACGACGGTCGACCCGTCACCTGCGTCGATGGCGACGGCCCTGATGTGCTCGAACTCGCCGAGGGGTGCCGATCCGGTCGTGCTCCGCGCCGACCGCATGACGGCATTGATGGAACCGGTTCGTTTGCTCCACTCTGCGGTGTTCGAGCGCAGCCGATCGCGCCGCAGGTGATGGCCGTCGACGAGCCAGTTGTCGAGCCGATCGAGGACCACGCGCGGCGAACCGCTCATCTCGTCGTCGACGTAGACGACCCGACGTCCGAGGATGCGGTCACCACGGCGATGGGCCGGTGGCTCACCGAGTTGCTCGATGGCGATCGACCGGCGAACGGCGGCAAGTGGCAGGCCGACTTCCTCAGCGGCGGCAAGCAATGCGGCGGTGCTGACTCCGGCCGACGGATCCGACGGTCCAGATGCAGCGACCGAGATCTCGTTGGCGCGCCGCAGAATTCGATCGACCACAACCCGGTCGAGGACTTCCTCGTCTGCCATCCGGCAATCCTACGCCCCGTTTGCGAGGCCGAAGGCTACGGTCGGCGGAGTGGGAGTGCTGCGAGACGAGCGTGATCGGACAATCGTGCGCCTCGCCCTTCCAGCACTCGGCACGCTGGCCGTCGAACCGCTGTACGTGCTCGTCGACACGGCGATCGTCGGCCATCTCGGCACGTCGGCGCTCGCCGGCCTCGGCATTGCCTCGCTGGTATTGCTGACGCTCGTCGGGCTCGTCAGTTTCCTCGAATACTCCATCACCCCGCTCATCGCCTTCGCCCATGGTGCGGGTCGCGAGGACGAGGCGAAACGGGCGGCGACAGACGGCCTCGGTCTGTCCGTTGGGCTCGGATTGGGCGTGGCGATCGTCGTTGGTTCCGTGGCACGGCCACTTGCCTCGCTGATCGGTGGGCGCGGAGCCGTGCTCGACGCGGCAACGACGTATCTGCGGGTCAGCGCCGTCGGCCTGCCGTTCGTGCTGGTCGCTCTGCTCGGCCACGGTGTGATGCGCGGCCTCAACGATCTGCGCAAACCGCTGATCATCGTCGCTGTCGCCAACGTCGCCAACGTCATCCTCGAGATCCTTGCGGTCTACGTCGCCCACCTCGGCGTTGCGGGCTCGGCATGGAGCACCGTTGTCGTTCAGATCGTTGCAGGTCTGTGGTTCCTGTCGGTGCTGCGGCCGCACCTGGCGAGGATCAGACCGTCGTGGACCAGGCTGCGGCCGATACTTCGCAGTGGTGCACACCTGACGATCAGGGCGCTCGGGATGTACGCCGTGTGGATTGCCTCGGTGGCGATCGCCGCCCGCATCGACACACCGACGCTTGCAGCGCAACAGATCATCACCCAGGTGTTCACATTCCTCGCGCTGGTCCTCGACTGCTTCGCGATTCCTGCTCAGTCGCTGGTCGCCGGCGCCCTCGGAGCGGGCGACGTCGACGAAGCACTGACGATCGGATGGGCGTGCAACCGCCTCAGCCTGTGGGCCGGCGGCGGGATCGCTGTTGGCCTCGCCGGCGGTGGCTACTTCATCGCCTCGGCGTTCAGCAGCGACCACAGGGTGATCAGCAGGGCAACCGTCGGGTTCCTCATCCTCGCGGCGATGCAGATTCCCGGAGCGGTCGCCTTTGCGCTCGACGGCGCACTGATCGGGGCCGGCGACGAGAAGTTTCTCGGGCGCAGGGCCTGGTTCAACCTGGTCGCCTTCATCCCGTTGGCGGTCGCCACGGTCATCTGGCCGCGCCTCGGTATCGCCGGGCTGTGGGGCGCGCAGCTCAGCTGGATGACGATCCGCGCCTGGGCCAACGGCCGTCGCTTCACCTCCAAAGCGTGGCAGGGCAACTTCGAACGGGTGTGAGGGCGAGCGAGGAAGTGTCTGGCCGAGATCGCGCGTTCGGCGAGCTCAGCGGCCGATGTCGGGCGGGGGGAGTCTCAGTCGGCGCTCAGTCGCCGAGGTCGAGGAGCAGGATCCTGGTGACGGACAGCTCGCCGCCCCACGGCAGGGCGATCGCGTGTCCCACATCGGGAATTTGCGTGATCGCGAGTGCTGGACCTGGCCGCTGTCACGCCAAGTCCGTCACTGCGGAATCTCCGTGACCACGACCGCATTCAGCCGGGCTCCTGAGCACCCGCCACGCCTTGTCCGTCATCGCGGGATTCACGTGACCGCAACCGGTGTCAGATTCCCTCAATCCGGTCGCCGAGTGAGGATTCGGGTACCCGGCACAACGGCGGCCAGCGCTCTGATGTCGTCTGGGTCGGTCGTGAAGACCATGGCAGTGTCGGCCTCGGCGCAAAGAGCGGCGACATGAGCATCAGCTATCGACTCGCTGCCGCGACCGGAGTCGAAGAGGATTTGCCCGACCCGCTTGGCGAATCCCTCGTCCGTGGGTCGTACGCGAATCGTCGGGTTTGCCTTATGCCGGGCCAAGAGCGATTCTACCTGTCTTGTGCGGGCGGTTCCCCGACAAGCCTCTGCCAAGGTGACAGCTGAAACCCAGACTTCACCGCCACGCAGCGTTGACCGTCGAATCCGCGCCCTGACACCGTCGCTCAATGACGACTCACCGAAAACACCCGCGTCCAACACGATGAAGTGCTTCACGCAGCTGCGTCGCTCGCAGCGTCGAGGCGGGGAACCCCTAACTCGTCGAGGTCGGCGTCGGCTTGTGCGAGAGCAGCAGCGCTCGGCGGGCCAAGTTCTGCATCCAGTTCGTCCATCCACTGCAGCACAGCCGCACGGTGGCGCGCCGAGGCGATCGCCTCGCGCAATACGGCATTGACGGTGGACGAGACACTCTTTCCGGCGAGGAGTTCCAGCCCGGCGGCGACCTCGTCATCGACGACGATCGTTATGCGCTTACTCATACTCGCAACTTACCATCGTGCGAGGGCTTGCCAACCGGGTTTGCGGTCACGTCGAGTCCGTCATTGCGGAAGGTACTTGACCGTGCTGAAAATGAGGTGGCTTCCCGGACATTCGCTGTCACGTCGAGTCCGTCATCGCCGAATGTACGTGACAGCGAGCCGGTGTCGCAGTCGGGGACGTTTCGACTCAGCGGTTTGCGGGCGATGACGAGGTGGTGGTCGTCCTCCTGGAACCGGTAGGCGCCACGGCGGTCGCGACACGGAGCGATCGCTTGCATGACGGCGGCTTCGAGGATTCGCGGGTCGGGTGCAGTGCCGGCACGGCTGGGCCGGTGCTCGACAGGGCGTGCCATGCCAATTGGGCGTCCGGCCACTCGATGGTCGAAACCCGACGGCAACGCTCCAGAACCTCGAAGCCGGCGCCGGTCAACATCGGTTCGGCGGCGCTTGGCGCGGCGATGTCGATGAGGAGCGACGAGCGCTCGAGATGATGTCGGTATTTCCCGGTGGAGCGACGCTCGATACCGCGAAGCGCGTGCTCACCGGCGGCGCAATGCAAGGGTGGCACGAGCGGGGCGACATTCGCACGGCTGCCGTTTGTCATCGACGCTGTGACGATGTGGCGACCGGCCACGATGTCATCGATGTACATCGGCTTCGGGCGAAGTCGCTCGTCATCGCCGACCGGGCCAGCGGCGAGGTCAGATTCAGGATGCTCGCATCGGTTGCCGTCTTCGCTGCGGATCGACTGGCGGAACGCACCTACGCCGCGGTCGCGCAGGGACGATTCCTCCGCACATGACATTGCTGATCGTTCGCGCTGTTGCTGTCATGGGATCGAATCGGGCGTGCCTATGTCGCCGCCTCTGCCGGTCGTATCGACGTGGCCCGCTCGCTGGTCATCGATGCGGGGCGTGAGACTGCACGGAGCAACGATCCGAACCTGCGGATGAACCTGCTACAGGCCGAATCATGGACGGCGTTCCTCGGTGGTGACGACATCTCGCTCGTCGACTGGCTCGGTGAGCGAAGGCTGACCTGCAAGCGTGACGGCGCTGGAGAGGCCTTCCCCGCTGCTCGCCACGCTCGAGATAGAACTGCTCGGCGGTTTCGGGCTGGTCGATCGTGCGGTTGCGTTGCTCGACGCATCGTTCGACCAATTGGTCAGGGTGACGCCCCCGGCGCGGTCACGTCTGTTGAACGCCAGAGCGCTGATCGCCCTGATCGGCGTCGACATCGAGTGGCGACCGGCCACGGCGCAGATGCCGCCGTCGCTGCGGCCGGACGCACCCAAGGAGCGGTAGTCGACGTACTGGCCGGTTTCGTTGCCCTTCGGCGCGGCGACCTGGGCAGCGCCGAGGCATCGACCGTTCGTGCCCTGCCGATGCTCGCCGCAGCGTGCCTTGCATCGTCGCTGATCGATGCCTTCGAAGTGCTCGCACTAGTCCACAACGCGAGGGGCAACAGCGTCGAAGCATCGCGTTACGTCGGCGCTGCAACGAACCAGCGCCGATCCGCCGGGATCGCCCGCTCGGTGCTGCAGATCGTGACAGCACCGGGATTGACGATGCTTGCCGATGCGGCGCAAACCGACGCCGAGATCGGCAACGCATGGGTAGAGGGCGCGACGGCTTCGATCGATGTGTCGGTCGCACGTGCCAACCGCTCACGCGGTTCGCGCCGCCGGCCGACGAGCGGCTGGCCTGCCGTTACCTCGACCGAGCGACGCGTCGCCGAGTTGGCAGCGACAGGACTCTCGAATAGCGAGATCGCCGCACGTCTGTTCGTTACCGCCGAGACCGTGAAGACGCATCTCGGCCACCTCTGCACCGAGCTCGGACTTCGCAACCGCGCAGCGCTTGCGGCGGTACTGTTGGACCAGCCAACGGAACCGGATCGCTGGTGCCTCGGCAACGTTCGCGTTCCAAGGGATAACCCCGTATCGCCAGACCCGGTGATTCATCGATACTGACGGACGGGGAGCGTCGGATCAGATGAAATCGAAGGTGAACCATGAACAGACGTTTGGCACTCATGGCCGTCGGGGCAGTCGTCCTCGGGAGCTGCAGCAGTTCCAGCTCGAAGGCAGGACCGGCGACGACAGCACCACCGCTCGCCCCCACAACCGTGGGTGTCACGACGATTGCTCCTCCCACAACCTCACCGACCACGGCCTTACCGGCGACCGCTGCTGTCACGACCGCCGCGCCGACGACGGTCGCGCCCGGCTACAGGGCGACGATCACGCGTACGATCTACGGCATCCCGCACATCGTCGCCGACGATTGGGGCAGCCTCGGCTTCGGGCAGGGCTTTGCCTTCGCCGAGGACCGGGCCTGCACGTTGATCGACGAAGTCATCAAGGTCCGCGGCGAACGAGCCAAGTGGTTCGGCCCAGGCGACAAGGATTCGAACGTCAATAGCGACTTCGCCTATCACCAACTCGGCCTCCACGATGATGCCGACAAGCGCTTCGCCAATCAGCCGAAGAATATTGCGGACATGGTCAAGGGCTACGTTGCCGGCTTCGATGCGGAGCTCGGCGCGTCCGGTCCAAGCGGTTGGTGCAAGGGCGCCGACTGGGTGCAACCGATCACGACGACCGACCTCTACGCCTACCTCAACGACGTGCTGTTGTTCGCGTCGAGCGGCAACCTCATCGACCCGATCGCCACCGCCCAGCCGCCAGCGCCGGCCGCAGCGCCAGCGACGACCGCAGCGCCGGCGGTTCACAGCGGTGGCTCGCCGTTCGCCAATCACGGGGCGCTGGGCAGCAACGGCTGGGCGATCGGCACGTCGTTGAGCGAGAACGGCGGAGGAATGCTGCTCGCCAATCCGCACTTCCCATGGGAGGGCGAGAAGCGATTGTGGGAGTCGCAGCTGACGCTGACGACGGGCGAATTGAATGTCTACGGCGCCTCACTGTCCGGCGTGCCTGGCGTGCTGATCGGCTTCAACAACGCCGTCGCCTGGGCCCATACCGTTTCGGCCGGATACCGCATGACGCTGTACCAATTGAAGCTCGCGCCGGGCGATCCGACGAGCTACGCGTATGGCGACACCACCAAGAAGATGATGTCGAAGGACGTGACGATCGACGTCAAACAGGCCGACGGAACGATCGTCAAGCAGACCCGGACGATGTGGTCCAGCCACTATGGCCCGATGCTCAACCTGCCCTTCGGCTGGACGGGTGACACGGCCTACACGATGCGCGACGCCAACCTCGACAACGCCGACACGATGAAGCAGTTCATCGG
>Ga0123338_10004718_pt1 | contig 11838 bp, 13 predicted proteins | sample grotaG_FD_89793 | JGI IMG/M metagenome (GOLD analysis project Ga0123338, IMG submission 89793) | Glacier valley bacterial and archeal communities from Borup Fiord, Nunavut, Canada, to study Microbial Dark Matter (Phase II) -... | ecosystem: Environmental > Aquatic > Freshwater > Ice > Glacier ... | reverse complement strand
TTGATGTTGAAAATCACAAAGAACTTAAGTTTGAAGGAACTTCATTGGTAAAGATAGATGATGAAAACTATGTAATGAAAGGAAATCTTACCATCAAAGGTGTTAGCCGTGAAGTAAAACTGGATGTTGAATTTGGAGGCATCAATAAAGATCCGTGGGGTAATGAAAAAGCTGGTTTCTCACTGGAGGGAAAAATCAGCCGCAAAGACTGGGGATTAAATTGGAACGCTGCATTGGAAACCGGTGGTGTATTGGTAAGTGAGGAAGTGAAACTGAGCGCCGAAGTTCAGTTCGTAAAACAGCTGTAAATCATTTTGATCAAATCGTGCTTTTAAAATAAACAGGAAACAATTTTTACAAGTATTAGCATTATTACCATTAGCAACATCAGCAATGAAATTAAATGAATTAAATAAAATGACATCTCCTTTGAGCAGCACAGCGCAAATGCCTGTGCTGTTTATCGGGCATGGCAATCCGATGAATGCCATTGAGGAAAACGAATTTGTAACCGGTTGGAGAACTATAGGTAAAACTTTACCCAAACCCAATGCCATATTATGCGTGTCGGCACATTGGGAAACAAGAGGCACTTTGGTAACGGCCATGGAAAAGCCTTTGACCATTCACGACTTTGGCGGATTCCCGCAAGCCTTGTTTGATGTGCAATATCCTGCCCCCGGAAGCCCTGAACTGGCAAAAGAAACCAGGGATATCATCAAAACAACGCAAGTTGGCCTGGATGAGAAATGGGGACTCGACCACGGGGCCTGGAGTGTGATCAACAGGTTATATCCACATGCAGATGTGCCGGTAATTGAAATGAGCCTGGATCACTATCAAACCCCTCAATACCACTATGATCTGGCCAAGGAGCTTTCGTTGCTTAGAAGAAAAGGCATATTGATAATAGGAAGTGGGAACATGGTTCACAATCTGCAATTGGCTGCATGGAACAAATTAAATGCGGGCGAATATGGATATTACTGGGCAATTGAAGCGAATGAGAAGATGAAAAGTTTCATTCTGAATGGTGACCATCAACAATTGATCAATTACAAATCTCAAGGCAAGGCCTTTGATCTGGCAATACCCTCACCTGAGCATTACTTGCCTTTACTTTATACTTTGGCCTTAAAAGAAGATAATGAAATGTTGACTTTATTCAATGATAAAACAATCGCAGGTTCACTTTCCATGACTTCCTTCAAAATTGAAAAAGTGTAAAAGTAAAGCAGGCGTAGTTAGATATTTACGTTGATATTATTTGTTTTCAGCATTATAAGTAGGAGTTGTGGACCAGCTAAAATTTCCTGTTCCATTCGGCATACGCGCATAGGATTGCGGTAAAACGGTGACGGGATATTCCACCAAATCAATTATGTCTAATTCAGGCGAGAGCAATACCACATTCTCTCCCAAAGCTGAAAGTTTATAATTGGTATGTAGCCCCACTTGAAGAGTATCTGCATCAGCCCAAACAATGAGATAACCGTTTTTAGTAAGGGTAGTCCCTGGAGGAAATTTCCATTTGGTCACTTCCTTTTTACTGTCAGACAGATAGAACCCTGAAATGTCTAAATCCTCATTTGAAAGGTTATACAATTCGATCCAGTCATCAAATTCGCCATTCTGATCAGATCCAAACTGTGTATTTTTTGGCATCAATTCGTTGATTACAAAACTTTTATTGATGTCTATTCCAGGTACTGCATCTTCTACTTTATCTTTCTTGCAATTTACCATCAAAATAACCATCAATCCAATCAGGGCCCATCTAACGTGTTTCATTTTATGTAGATTTAATTGTTAGTATCGTCATTCCATATAACGCATTGAAGATTAATAAAGTCTTCGAAAACCTATTATTTCTTTTACTTCTCTCAGAGTTGCCTGAGCTGATTCACGGGCCTTCTCGGCACCCCTTTTGGCAACTTTTCCAAGATATACATCGTCCTTCAGGATTTCCAGTATCCTTTCACGGATTGGTGAAGTGAAGGCAATGATGTCTTCGGCCAGTTGTTTTTTCAAATCGCCATACCGTATTTCACAATTGTTGTAAGCGGCCTCGTAATGGGCGACTACATCAGAAGGTGAAACAATTTTCAGTAAGGTGAAAAGATTTTCAACCGCTTCTGTCTTTTTACTATTCGCCTCAGTTGGCCCGGCATCAGAGACCGCGCGCATCACTTTTTTACGTATATCTTTTGGGTCTTCAAACAGGAAAATACCGTTGCCTTCTGATTTTCCCATTTTACCGCTTCCATCCAATCCGGGGACTTTTATCATATCTCCCCCATCAAAAGTAAATGGCTGAGGAAGAGGGAACAATTCGTGGTTGTACATCCGGTTAAAACGACCTGCAAACTTGCGCGCCATTTCCAGATTCTGCTCTTGATCTTTACCAACCGGTACAAACTGAGCTTTGTGAATGATGATATCGGCAGCCATTAAAACCGGGTAGGTAAGCAACCCGGCATTCACATTTTCAGGGTTTGACCGTGCCTTGTCTTTAAACGAAGTGGTTCGTTCCAGCTCCCCCAGATAAGCATTCATGTTCAGGAACGTATAGAGTTCAATCACTTCTGTTACATCGCTCTGGATGAAAATGGTTGCCAGTTCGGGATCAATTCCGCAAGCCAGGTATTCAGCCAGCACCTGTTTCACCCCAGCCTGAAGGTTTCCCGGCGTTGGATGGGTGGTAAGCGAATGAATGTCAGCAATAAAAAAGTAGCAGTTATAATCCTGCTGCATCTTTAAAAAGCTGCGTACTGCTCCGAAATAGTTTCCCAGGTGCAAATTCCCTGTTGGCCTGATGCCACTCACCACAATTGGTTTACTCATGTCTATCTTTCTAATTCAATGGGATGCAAAAATACATTAACTATTTTCAATTCAAAGACAAGGAGAATATTCTTTAGAGTCGTTGATATGTTCATCTACCATGAACTAAAACCCTTTTTCAAGTTCTTAAATTGTAGCTCCCTCGAAGGTAATCAAATCATAGATGTCTTCAATTTTTCCGAAGAAAATCTTATCCTCATCACTATATTATACCAATCCGATAATCCCTTTGTATGTCAATATTTCCTTCATAATATATATATATATTTTATATCGAGAAATCTGTAAGCTGATAAATTCAAAGGTACTTAAAATATCAGTTCTGAAAACCATTGATTCAGAAAAACGTTTTGCCAGATTTATAAAAAATGCCCAATTGTAAATAATAATCTATAAAAACTTTCAAATCGTTTGTTTATATACTTGAAAACTTAAAATATAGTAGTAGTTTTACCGGAATAAAATTCAACCATGGTGAATAAAATAAATTTAGGTACTTGTTATTGGTGGCGCTCCAGCGAATCCCACCCGTAAACAATGATGCCTAAAGCATAAAATCAACTCTCAAGTGAGGGATGTATTGTTTGCGCAGTATGTCCCTCTTTTTCTTTTATACACTAAGTGAAGTTGAAGTAAATATAAATAAAAATAATTTATAAAACAAAAAATAAAATGGCCAGATTAAAAAAAATCTATCTTGAAGAATCGGAAATGCCCAAACAATGGTACAACCTGGCACCCGATCTTCCCACACCGATGAACCCGCCACTTGGGCCTGACGGAAAACCAGTTACCGCACAGATGCTGGCGCCTGTTTTCCCAATGAACCTTATCGAACAGGAAGTATCTCAGGAACGATGGATTGACATTCCTGAACCCATCCGCCAGATACTTTTCCAGTGGAGGCCAAGCCCGCTAATTCGAGCCTACGAACTCGAAGCAGCATTGGGCACGCCGGCTAAGATCTTTTACAAAAACGAGAGTGTATCGCCCGCCGGAAGCCACAAGCCCAATACAGCCATTCCACAGGCATGGTACAACAAACAGTTCGGCATCAAGAGATTGGTTACTGAAACCGGTGCCGGTCAGTGGGGCTCAGCCCTTTCGTATGCCTGTGCACAGATCGGCGGCATTGAATGTAAAGTATATATGGTTAAAGTAAGTTTCGATCAGAAACCATTTCGCAAGATACTTATGCAAACCTGGGGAGGCCAATGTGTGGCCAGCCCAAGTATGGAAACGCAGGCTGGACGTGATATCTTAGCCCAATATCCAGATACCCCAGGTAGTTTGGGCATCGCCATCTCTGAAGCCATCGAGGAAGCGGTAAGCGATCCAACGGGCAAGACCCGTTACGCACTGGGCTCGGTATTAAACCATGTGATGTTGCATCAAACCATCATCGGGTTGGAAGCCAAAAAACAATTGGCCAAAGTAGGCATTAAAAACCCGGATATCGTCATTGGCTGTTGTGGTGGAGGAAGTAATTTTGCCGGATTGGCATTCCCGTTTATGTATGATAAAATCAATGGAGCTGATATTCAGATTATTGGAGCTGAACCAGCCTCCTGCCCAACCCTGACCAAGGCTCCGTTTATTTATGACTATGGCGATGTGGCTAAAATGACACCCATGATGGCCATGTACAGCCTTGGGCACAATTTTATTCCTGCCCCCATCCATGCAGGCGGATTGCGTTATCATGGCATGTCACCCCTTGTAAGTGCCTCACTGCGTGACGGTTTGATGGATGCACAAGCCATCCACCAAAGCGAATGTTTTGAAGCCGGGTTACTGTTCCTGAGAACTGAAGGAATTATTCCGGCTCCTGAAACGACCCATGCCATTGCCGCTACCATTCGTGAAGCATTGAAAGCCAAAGAAGAAGGCAAGGAAAAAGTGATCCTTTTTAACTTCAGCGGACATGGCTTGATGGATTTAGTGGGTTACGATAAATACATGACCGGCAAGCTATCAGATTATGCATATCCGGAACATGAAATCGCGGCCAACCTGTCTAAGCTCAAGGGATACCCGATGCCAAAATAGGAAGTTTTACTATCCGGTAATAGTACTCAGCAGGTGACTTTGAGTCACCTGCTGAATACCTTGAAGTCACCAGCTGGGTACCTTGATCATTATTTATGATTGTTGATAATATGTTGACATTCAACAAAAACACCCTATTTTATTTCTTCAATTACTTTAAAAATATTCTGCTTTTGATGAGAGGGAATAGATTCCCAAAAATCAACTTTCACTTGCTTTTTAAAGATTTAATTTGATGTGATACCAGGAAATAAATTATATTTACATAACTTCTTTATTTGTATTAATGCCCAATAGGGAATACAACCAACACATCCTGAAAATGCCGGTTGCCAGTATCGGAACTCCAATCAGCCCCCAATAACTTTCAAAAACAACGCCTGCAATGGCAATTCCCAGCCCTGCCAAGATCCGTATTACGCGGTCAGTTGATCCTACATTACATTTCATAAATTTCATATTAAATGTTCAAACTACCTAACGTAAAAATGAACAAAAAGTTTAAATTTATCTTCAATAAAGTGAGTTAAATTTAAAGTATCCACCGTAAATTTAGCCTTGGTTCCTTTTCCTCCTTAAAGTCAGTGAACTTTTTTTTCAATTTTAATTTTAAATACAGTAAACACAAGATCCAATTCCAAGGTTATTTGTAACTGGGTTGGCCGCGGCATGTCCTTGAATAAGTATTTTACTTCTATTTTACCTCTATTTTACCTCTGTTTTGTATAATTCATATCAATTACATAACAAATACATATCAAATACGTATCTTATTCGTATTTATCTGTATTATATTAGTATTTGATATGTATTTGATTTATATTATACAAAACAGAGGTAAAATAGAGGTAAAATAGAAGTAAAATAGAAGTAACAAAAAAGTTCATCAGGAATAGAGTTAGAATGGCTACTGAAAGTTTCCCTGGGTTTATGAAAAGAAATAGCAATACAGTTGAAGGGTCACACTTCAGGACGGGAACTATTTCTTTATAGATAAATTCTGTAAAGAGTAGTACAAAATAATGGACTGTAGGCAGTTAAGGGAAGAATAGGGCCATTATTTGAATGAGTTCTTGAAGTAGGACTCAGGTTGATTGTACTAATATTTATTATGCTATTACTATTAGATTAGTTTTAATCATTGAGCTCATGTTCAATAATTTGGATAGTAGATGATAAAATATCTATGCAGATTTGGTGTCATGGCGAATTAGTGACATTGTTAAATTGTAATGGCACTTTTTCTTTGATTTGAACATAAAAAAAACCCGAAGCATATACCCCGGGTTTTGATTATTTCAGAATTGGAAATTTTTATTTGCCTCTTACGGCTGCAATACCTGGAAGATCTTTTCCTTCAAGGTATTCGAGCAATGCGCCACCGGCAGTTGAGATGTATGAAACTCCATCGGCAAACCCAAACTGATTCACACACGCAACAGAATCGCCACCACCTACCAGAGAGAAAGCGCCTTTTTGGGTAGCAGTCACAATGGCCTGGCCAACAGCTTTAGAGCCTACAGCGAACTTTTCGATTTCGAAAACCCCTACCGGGCCATTCCAAAGAATTGTTCCCGAGTTTTCGATCACATCTTTGAACATGGCAATGCTATCCGGGCCTGCATCCAAACCTTCCCATCCAGCCGGGATTGCACTGGCCTGAACAATCTGAGTATTGGCATTCTCGCTAAAGGCATCAGCAGCAACCACATCAGTAGCCATAAATATTTTAACTCCTTTTTCAGCTGCCTTTTTCTCAATCGACAAAGCTGTGTCAAGATATTCCAATTCGCAAATTGAATTTCCTACCTCACCACCGTGCGCTTTCACGAAAGTGTAAGTCATTCCGCCGCCAAGTATCAGGTTGTCAACTGTATCGAGCAGGTTTTCGATGATCGTAATTTTGGATGATACTTTGGCTCCCCCCATGATGGCGGTCAATGGGCGTTGTGGTTTATTTAACACTTTGTCTAAGCTGGCAATTTCGCTTTCAATCAGGTAGCCGAACATTTTGTCGTTGGGGAAAAATTTGGCAATTACAGCCGTTGAAGCATGTGCACGGTGAGCAGTTCCAAAGGCATCATTGATCCAGCAGTCGCCGTTGGCAGCCAGTTGTTGGGCAAAACCCTCGTCCCCTTTTTCTTCTTCTTTGTGGAAACGAAGGTTCTCGAGCAATAGAATTTCACCCGGCTTTAAAGCTTTGGCCATTGCCTTTACTTCCTCACCAATACAATCGGGGGCAAGTTTTACTTCCTTACCGAGCAATTCGCTTAAATGGCTCACCAGGTGGCACATTGAATATTTGGCTTCCGGCCCGGCTTTTGGACGGCCAAAATGCGACATGATAATTGGAGAACCGCCTGCATCAATTACTTTGTTGATCGTTTGCAAAGCCGCCTGAATGCGGGTATCGTCAGTAATTACAAAATTCTCATCCAGTGGCACATTGAAGTCAACACGGATCAATGCTTTCTTGCCAGCGAAATCATAGGTTTCAATAGTTTGCATATTTATTATTTTGAGTTACATAAAATTCAGCCCAAATATAAAGAATATATCAGTCTCAAAAGTATTCATCCGGTACATAACAATGAATTTAATGTTTGGGTAAACTAAATCATCGGGCAATCAGTGTTGCTTTCCAGGTTATTTGTTGATGGGCAGTATGATTTTTTCATCCTGAGGGGCGACTATTGAGAAAGAGGATATCCAATTTCCCAATGCAGTCCAAATGGGTCTACTAGCCTCCCCAACCGCCAGCCGTGGTCTTCGCTTATAGGGAAGATTTCAGAGGCGCCCGCTTCCAAAGCTTGTGCGAACAGGCCATCCAAATTATTGACCGTTAATACCATTTGGATAGCATCATTATTAAAGGATGTAGGATTTAGTGCTTCATCTTCCGATGCACTGCCACTTATCCAGAACTCAGCACCATTGACAGAAAGCTTTACAATAAGTCCGCCATCAGGAGTTTCCATCCGATAGGTTTCAACAGCGTTAAAGGCAACTTTATAAAAGTCTGCTGCTTGAGCGCCATTTTGAAATGACAACCACGGTGCAATGTTGGTTTGAATGGGAGAGTTTGTTGCTTTCATTTGACTTATTTATAATTCCTCATTAAATTCAAATATAAAGATAATAAAAAAATTACTGGAATTGTTATTTTTCATATAAATTCATACAAGCGATGATCAACAATACTAAAGATCCTATTGATGCAATGGTACGAATCATGTTTAGGCTGTTCCACCGATTTTCAAATATCGCTCTCTGAGAACTTATTGCTTCTTTAGAAGAGTTCAATAAATTGAATTTATCTAAACTGTTGTTTAATGGGATATTTCCAATGGCAGTTGTACCAAACACACCCACAAAATACAGAATTGTTGAAGTTAACAGCAGCCAAAATTGATTTGAAGGTGGAATGGAATAATTCAAATAAGTACAAAGTGGCAGTAATACCAGGCATCCCATGAAAACGATAAAAAATACAGGATTCTGAATGGCTTTGTTGATTGCCTGCATAGACATAATATATTCTTGATCTGGAAGGGTTTTAAGGCCTAAAACTACAGAACAGGAATATGAAAATAATAATCCGGCCATCAATACGGTGCAGGTTGTAGCACTTGCTAAGACTATATTATGAAAGGTCATCTTTGAATTGTTTTAATGTTTATAACAATGTAAATTACTGAAAATGATTTATTTTCCTCTCATTTTAATGAATCGAAAAGACCAGTATATCATATTCAGAAATAGTCCCATCAAGACAGTCATTCCCCAAGCGCCTGGATATGCCAAGGGGTTAAATATATGGTCACCTAAATCAACCATTAATCTAAATGGCTCATTAACAACATTCCAACTATTCCATCTCAAATATCTACCAATATAAACGCCAAAACTTCCAATGAATAAAAGACCGGTCGAGATACAGGTGACCCAGCGTGGTTTTATTGATTTGTTCAATATTTTCTCAATATCCCACAGGCTTAAGAATCCAAAAAGTAATCCTGTCCAGGCAAATGATAAAATTAAAACCAAATCAAACCATATAGGGATTGAAGAATTTAATCTGATATGAAATAAATCGGTCAGTATATAAGGGGCATTTGGGAAAAAAAGTAGCCAGGAAGCTAAAAGAACAAAAATTGTAATTGTATTTTTCTGATAATTAGGCTTCAAAATCATAATGCTTGTCAATGCCCAAGGTACAAATGCTAAAAATAAATTCCAATTTAAAAACATAAATATATTATTATCAGTATACATATATCTAAAAATGGATAGCGCTAAACAAACAAGAGTTAGAAATCCCATAAACAGGGTCTCTTTTAATCTGTTATGCTCTTTAAGAAGTTGTATCATAGCCCTGTTATTTTTGGTACAAACACAATCAATCCGATGATTGCCGCTGTTATAGCACCTACCAAGACACCGGCTGCCGATAAATCTTTAATCTTTTTTATTGTATCATGTTGACCAGGTGAAATAAAGTCGCAGAGGTTTTCAATGGCAGAATTAAATATCTCAAAAGCAATGACCTGTCCAATGGCAAATATAATAGCAATCCATTCAATATAAGATATTTGAAATAAATATCCGGCAATGACAGCAACAATTGCGGCCAACACATGAATTCTGGAATTGTGCTCTTCCATAATTAGGATTTTTAATCCATTAAAGGCATATCCAAAACTCTTAAACCTTTTATTGATTGAGAAATTCTCTTGTTTCATACTTTTTTATATTAAACCACACACCTTATTTTCATCTATGAACTATATGCCTATGTGTTTATTCTTTAATTATTTATAATTTAATCACTACATCCAAACATCTTGAACCGATCGCTCAACTAATATATGAATTATATTTTAAATACAATCATAAGTGCCATTTATTGCACTATTTTGATTCATTGGTATAAATTTGGATGGATTGTTGATAAATAGTGCAGTATATTGCACTATTGGAAGTTATAATCTGAAGTCTATTCGTTAATATTTATTGTTATAAGTGAATCATAAAATAATTCAATTACAATTCTGGTACAGTTTCAATGATTTAAACCTTTAGACCAATTGAGTTTACGAAGAAGTGTCTTCACGTAGCCACTCATTGATAAATGTTATAATATACAGACTGATATTAAAATACCAGTCTGTATATTTTTTGATTAAATGGCTTTTGCTGGTCGATAAATTGCACCAGTTGCAAAGTCAACAATGGCTCCTGGCCAAAATAACAATATATCAGCAACTAAAGCTCCAGCCCTAACCTCCCTTGCGGGTTGACCTTCAGCAGGCTTAGTCCTTTGAAAACTGGAAACAGATCCACCAAAAACAGTCGCACAACCGGAAAGTGTAACAGCAATTATTGCAATTGCAAACACATTTAAAATTCTCTTTTTCATGTAAATTTGGTTTTTTTAATAAAACATTTATTTAAAGCTATAATTTGACAATAGCCGTTTTTGAAATCCAATCATGCAAACCTCTTGTTGAAAACAGATAGGAGAACACATCAAAGGGAATGAACCGCATAAGAGTTCTGCTAAATATTTGAATAAAGAAGTGATTCTTATTTTCATTTAATGAAATGATCTTAGTGCCCGTCATCATTTTACCAAGAGTCTGTCCTTTAGTATATTCAAATATAAAATAGTACAAAAAGTAAATTAATATTGAAATCCATTTCACATTTTCTTTATTAATGACATCCTTAAAAATCATAAAAAATACCACTACGAATGTAAAATAGATACCCGTATCCAATAAAAAATTCAAAAATCTTACCGTTTGGCTTACCCGATTCATATCTTAAGTATAATTATATAAACTTCCCGTCGATTTTGTAATACTCTTTATTGCATAAAGGGAGGCTCTTTCAATTTATCACATAACTAAATATTATGCACAAATGTATATCTATTTTTCAACCTTACACTTATAGGAATCAGATTTATTTTATTTCCTACATTCATTTCAAGATGACACGGGATGACACTTTGATCATAATTTAAGAATAAATCCAGGCATTGGTCAGAACTTCAGGATAAACGTCACTTTGGGGATGCTATATATTCCATAACGGAATACGGAATAAATGATGATAAATATTTGTATTTCAGTATATAAATATTTAATATTGCCTATCGGAATATGGAATATTACAGACTATGAAAACACAGCAACCTATCATGAGCCCTCTTGATGTGGTGGTTTTACTGAAGCTAATCCCGGCTCCTCCAGACATGTAAAAGGTTGTATCGGCTGGTGACCCGAGTTCTCGGGTTAATCTGCACCTCTTAACTTCAGATCTTTGATCTGTTATTTGTCAATACACAAATTCGCAACCAATCCCTTTTCTCCTGCATACTTAGTAGCCGAGCTGTAAAGATAATCTTCCGGGTTGACGACCAACTCAACGTTGAAATTAAAAGCAATAGCATGCCGCATTTTTGCATAGGCTGACTCTGGTGCTGACTGAAGGTGTTGACCCGAAGGGTCTTATGAAGTCACTGCTTTAAGCGGCCTTTAACACATACCTGTTTCCTAATCCATATTGAGCCATAGTAGCTTAATTTACTGCTCTTCCGGAAAAACATTTACCCAACTATTATCAACTAAACCCGGTTTCACCTTGCTCAATTGTGCTAAAATTGAAAGCTTGTGCTTTTAATGATACCTTTGCGGGCTCTAACGGTTTCCTGTTTCAACAGTACCACCTTCGGGTAGTGCAAGCTGTTGGCAACTATTTATTTAAATGCATGTGATGGAACAAAATATTCAGAACGTTGAACTTAAATTATTAACCTTCAGCGATTATAGTGAGTTAAAAGCAGTCATGATTAACTCATACCTAACGATGCCCGATTCTTATTGGGAAAAGAGTGAAATCAAGAACCTATTAAAAGTTTTTCCTGAAGGACAAGTGATT
>Ga0123338_10004715_pt1 | contig 11839 bp, 10 predicted proteins | sample grotaG_FD_89793 | JGI IMG/M metagenome (GOLD analysis project Ga0123338, IMG submission 89793) | Glacier valley bacterial and archeal communities from Borup Fiord, Nunavut, Canada, to study Microbial Dark Matter (Phase II) -... | ecosystem: Environmental > Aquatic > Freshwater > Ice > Glacier ... | reverse complement strand
TAAATACCTAGAAACGGTAGTTTTTGAAACACCGGCTGCTTTTGCAATATCCATGATTGTTAAATTCTTGTGATTCATTTGTTTTTCTCCTACCTAATAGCTCATATATTATAGAAATAATGAAAAGTTCGATATACATTTTATGGCAACTCGTTTTTAACATTATACAGTACAGGGATAAAAGCGTCAATTAGAATCTGCGCTGAACAATAAAACATTAGAATCTGCGCTGAACAATAAAACATTAGAATCTACGCTGAACAATAAAACAATAAATTGTGTAAATGAATTACAACATTGTTAGATAGTTTGAATTCCTAATATGGTCTGTATATTAATGAAATTATTATTCTAAAAGTTTTAAAATCCTATAAATACGGTTTATGAGGATTTCTTAATGTCTTAATATTATTTAATGGTAACGGTTTCAATAAATAGAATAATACATTAAATGACGTTCAGCCGAAATGTTTAAAATACACAATAATAATTAAAATTATATAAAAATTATATACAAATACTACAAGCTAATGCTTTACAACATGAAATATATATGGTATTATTATTCAGTAATCATAGATATCGGGTTAGAAACGATAAAATGTAGCTTTCTGAAACCGATACACATAGGAGGCGTGAAATGTAACAAATTGTAATTATTTAATCAGGTGGATTTAATATTTGAAAAAAAAAGACAAAAATTAGCGGGAGGAATTGTTATGCAAACTGTAATTGGAATTATTCTTTTAATTACCTTCTTCGGGTTCATTATTTATGCAGCCAAAGGCGGAAATCTACTTTTAGGATTATTCGTTATGGCTGTTTTATGGTCAGGATTAGGGTTACTTGGGGGCACAGTAGATTGGACAACGATAAATTCAACAGTATTCCAAGGTGGGCCGGAAGGATTTGGTCCTACCGCAGTAAATATCATTTTTGGTAGCTGGTTTGGCCGTATCCTTGTTGAAACTGGAATTGCTCGTACAATCATCAGGAAAGCTGTTGAACTTGGTGGAGACAAACCTGCTGTTACTTGTGTACTTCTTTGTATCGTAACAACAGCAATCTTTACCACGGCTTATGGCGCAGGTGCTGTTGTTGCTATCGGTGTTATCGTATTCCCTATTATGATTTCCCTGGGAATTAGTAAACAATTGGCAACCGGTTCATTTGCAATGTCAGTTGGCTGTGGATTGTATTTTAACAGCGCATTGCTGAAGCAAGCAGCTGGAACAATGATTCTTAATGAAGAACAGTATAATCCACTATCGAACGAATGGTACAGATTTGCTGCAGTAGCATTGGCTATTAATCTAATTGCAGTTATTATCATGGTTACATTGAGTGTTAGGAAGGGGAATAAGGTTCATACATGGGCAGCAGCTCCAGTTAATAGTAGTCCAGAAACTAAAAATGCCGGCCTGTTCGCATGCTTGACTCCTATCATTCCGGTAACACTTGCCATCGCTTTTAAATTTAGTTCAATTGTCTCCATTATTATTGCAGTTATCTGGGCACTTGCATGGACGGGATATTTGAAGAAATGGAGTGGTATTGCCAATGTTGTTGAGAAAACATTCCATGATGGAGTTTCAGATGTCGGCTTGGTTTTAGGCTTCCTGCTATTCCTTCAGATGTTCATAAAGGCGGCATCATCCTGTAAAGACCTATTGGCTCCGATCATATCCCCAATCCTTCCGAAAAATACATTTGCATTGTTCGTTGTATTCGGTTTATTAGGTTTCTTAGCACTGTTTAGAGGACCTTTAACGATCTGGGGTGCCGGTGCAGCTACATTTATTATTGTTGCAAGTACCGGATTATATCCACTGTCAATTTTATTTCCGTTGTTCTACATCACTGCGACTACAATAACTACATCTGTTTGCCCGACACAATCTTGGAACCTTTGGGCAATTGGTTATAATCAAGTAAAAGTAAAAGACTTTCTAAAACAGGTACTGCCATATGCTTTACCACTATGCTTAATTTTGGAGGTTGTTGCGTACTTTATGTTCGCAGCATAGGATATATAACTATATTTTCATAGAAATGCCCACTGATTAATTAATTACAATATTGATGCAAAAACAGTAAAGTCAGAGGGGGAGAAATCCCCCTGATGACTTTCACAATAAGATCGAACAAGTCAAAGGAATTAACAGTGTATGTGCTCAATAATCAATGGAGGATAAGATGGGAAAAAGAAGTATTCGAGTTGGAATAGATGTTGGGGGAACACATACAAAAGCGGTTGCCTTAGATAATGAGACACATGAAATAGTAGGTGAATCTGTCGTAATGACGACGCATGACCATGAAATGGGAGTGGCCGCCGGAGTAATAGAATGCTTTGAAAACTGTTTGGTAAAGAACGGTATTTCTCCGGATGATGTTGTTTTTATAGCACACAGTACTACACAGGCAACGAATGCAATGCTTGAAGGTGACGTTGCGAAAGTGGGTATTCTTGGAATGAGTGGCGGTGGAATAGAAGCATTGCTATCCAAAAAGCAGTCCAATATACCAGACATTAACTTGGGAACGGGAAGATATATCAGGACATGTCATAGCTTTCTTAAAACGAAGCAAATGGATGAAGATATGGTTGATAAAGTAATAGATAATCTTAAGGAACAAGGAGCTCAGGTTATCGTAGCATCAAAGGCCTTCGGTGTTGACAGTATGAAAGAAGAATTATTGGTACAGAAGGTCGCAGAGAAGAAGGGAATGATGGTTAGCGTTGCATCTGATATCAGCAAATTATATGGTCTAACTCGCCGCACACGAACAGCTACGATTAACGGAAGCATTCTCCCGAAAATGCTGAATACTGCTGAATGTACCGAGAAGAGTGTACGCTCAGCTGGAATTAAGGTGCCATTAATGATAATGCGTGGTGATGGCGGCGTAATGGATATCCTTGAAATGAAGAAACGACCAGTACTTACTATGCTGTCAGGACCCGCGGCCAGTGTTATGGGCGCTTTGATGTATCTACGTGCTTCCAATGGTATTTATTTTGAGGTTGGTGGAACATCTACCAATATTGGTGTAATTAAGAATGGGCGTCCAGCAGTTGAGTATTCTATTGTTGGCGGACACCGTACCTATATTAACTCATTGGATGTTCGTGTGCTAGGCGTTGCAGGAGGAAGTATGGTACGGGCCTCAGGTGGAAAGCTGATTGATATAGGCCCAAGGTCAGCCCATATTGCAGGTCTTAAGTATGCCGTATATACTCCGTTAGAAGAAATCGTTAATCCCAAAATTGAATTCTTCTCACCTAAAGAAGGAGATTCGGCTGATTATATCAGAATTGTATTGGCAAGTGGAAAGAAAGTTACGATTACGAACAGCTGCGCTGCGAACGTACTTGGTCTGGTCCGCCCAGAAGATTATTCCTTTGGTATCGTTGAGTCTGCAAGAAAATGTATGCAGCCGTTAGCAGATTATCTGGGCGTAACAGTAGAAGAAGCTGCTAGACAGATTCTTCAGAAAGCTTTTGAAAAAATCAAACCGGTTATTGATGAATTGACCGTCAAATATAGACTGGAAAAAGATCAGACAACATTGGTTGGCGTAGGTGGCGGGGCATCTGCACTGCTTCCCTTCACTGCAAAGGCAATGGATATAGATTACAGTATTCCACAGCATGCGGAGGTTATCTCTTCTATCGGTGTTGCACTGGCTATGATTCGTGACGTTGTAGAACGAGTTATTCCAAATCCAACTGCAAATGATATCTCAAAGATAAAACATGAGGCGAAAGCATTAGTAATCAAAAATGGTGCTGTTCCGGATAGTGTTGAGGTTCACATTGAAATTGACCAACAGACCTCCAGGATAACTGCAATCGCACTAGGTTCAAATGAAGTTCAGACTACAGATTTACGAGCGAAATGTAATGAAGAAGAGGCACGCAAAATAGCAGCAGATTCCATGAGATGTAAAGTGGAAGAAGTTAAATCTTTGGTTATAAATGACACCTTCTATGTATTTGGCATGGAACTACCAAATAATAAACAGAAAATACGTCTAATTGATAAGCGTGGGTTTGTAAAGATACAGTGTTCTGATGCAGCTGCAGAGGAAGGAAAGGCTTCGAATTGGGAAGACATTGTTCAGAGACTTTGGGATCAAAAGCTTGGCTATGAGCATGAAATGCTGCAGACTCCAGATATTTACCTCTGCATTGGCGGAAAAGTTCTCGACTTTTCTAATATTCCTAGAATGGAACAGTTAAAAACCATTATGAACAGTGAATTTTTAGAAGCTGAACCGGAGGATGATATTATTGTGATAAGTGCACATACTGAAATATTATGATGAAAGAATTTGTCGATCAATTACTGTTATTAAATGATCAGGACTGGGGAAAATATGCTTTCGGACGAGAGCCTCTAGTTGGAAAGCTTAGTAGAGAACAGCTTCTGATGTATTACCGGAAAGCATCGGACTGTGGGATTGAGCTTGCGCGTAACATACGAAGTAAATATGCAGGAAAATCGATTAATGAATGTGCTATGCTCGAAGGTGCTAAAGTTCAGATAGCTGATATGGAACAAGAGGGATTACAAACAGTTTTTGCTACATTTATTGAACCTGATATCATAACCTTATATAAGGATAACGCTGATAGGACAGATACTCTGATTAAAGAAGAAGGACTGGCAGAAAGACTGGGTTCTGTAGATACATTGGATTTGCTTACGGCACATGAATTATTTCACTTCCTGGAGTTGAAGATACCGGATATTTATACCAGGCAGAAACATCTGACATTATTTAAGCTCTGGAAACTAGAAAATAAAAGCCGGATTATGTGCCTTGGAGAAATTGGAGCGATGGCATTTGCAAGAGAATTTACCGGGCTCAAGTGTTCCCCATATCTCTATGATGTTTTGATGCTTTATGTCTGCAATCCGCAGAAAGCAAAGCAACAATATGATAACATGATGGAATTTTTTAAGGAGGCAAATCTATGATATGGATTGTATTATCAGCAATAGCGTGCACACTGCTTTTTATTGTCGTAATAATTATAATAGTCTGGAGAAAGCCTAAATTAGATGGAAGTGAGTTGGTAAAAGTATCCGAGACACCAGAGACCGGAATAATGGGAGTATTGTCCTGTATTCTGTGTTATGCCTTATTAATTATGAAGTCTATAGACTCGACAATAGGTGGAACAGATTTAACTTCATATAAATTTGTTGCTACATTTGCGCTTATTTGTGCAATGTGTGGGTATGAAGTTCTCTTATTCGCTTATATGAAAAAGGTAATTGCTTATGAGGATAGGATCGAATGCTACAATCAACTGGGAATTAAAAAAGTAATTTATTGGAATAAAATAACAGAGGTCAAAGTATCGGTTCTTTCTAAACGTGCCACATTTAAAACCAAAGATGATGGGATAACTGTAAATGGTTCACCGGTTTCATATGTAAAATTTATTAAATTGGCGAAGAAAAAGGTATCACCCATGGTAGCCAGTGACGATTTGGGCAAATTATATAGCAGGATAAATCATAACAAAGATTGAGGTATTTGATAACTAAAAACTAACAGGCTCAGAATCTACAGGGTTTTGAGAATGTTCATATTAAGAAAGGAGACATTAAAAATGTCAGAATGGAAAAATGATAAGGAATTATTTGCAATATTGAAGAAGGAGTTATACACAGGTGTCTTTTGTGACATGTTAGATACGATTGGCTATAGCCATCAGTTTCTACCACATGAAATCCAATCGATTCGTTCAACGGATATAATGGTTGGACGTGCATATCCAACCGTTATCTGTGATGTATATGGAGAACAAAAAAAACCACTTGGTTTGTTAGCTGAGGCTGTCGACCATATCGGTGAGGACGAGGTTTATATAGTAACAGGTGGAGACAGAAGATGTAGCTATTTTGGAGAAATCATGACAGCTACTATTCGTGCACATAAAGGTGCGGGTGCAGTTATTGATGGATATATTCGCGACACCAGACAGGTATTGGAACAGAATTTCCCGGTATTTTGCATGGGTCGCGATGCACAGGGTTCAGTTTATCGAAATCTGGTTATTGCTTATAAAGTTCCGGTTGAAATAGGTAATATTAAGATTAATCCGGGAGATTTAATATTCGGCGATATCGATGGTGTTATCGTTATTCCAAAAGAGATTGAAGAAAAGGCAATCATGATTACATTAGAAAGAGTAAGAGGGGAAAAGGATACCCGTGAAGCAGTAGAAAATGGTATGTCAGCAGTAGATGCAGTAGATAAATATGGAGTGTTTTAATTAAGACGGTTCCTAATGAAGGAGAACGTTATGAATGAGTTAATGAAAAAAATATCCTCGTATGGTATCGTACCAGTGATTAAACTTGATGAGGTAGAGAAAGCAGTTCCACTGGCAAAAGCACTTTGTACAGGTGGACTCCCGGTGGCAGAGGTTACATTTCGGACCGATGCAGCTGAAGAATCAATCAGAAGAATTAGCACAGAAGTGCCAGATATCCTTGTTGGTGCGGGAACTGTTCTGACAATTGAACAGGTAGACCGTGCAGTCCGTGCCGGTGCTAAGTTTATTGTAAGCCCAGGCTTTAACAGTAAAATAGTAGGCTATTGTATGGAAAATGGAATTACAATTATACCAGGGACCTCTAGTCCAAGTGATATGGAGGCAGCGATAGAACTTGGTCTGGATGTAGTTAAATTCTTTCCGGCAGAGCAATCAGGAGGAAGCGCATATCTAAAGGCAGTTTCAGGACCGTTCCCTAAGCTTAAATTTATGCCTACCGGAGGGGTGAATGCTAAAAACCTGAATGAATATTTGTCATTGCCTAATGTTATTGCATGCGGAGGATCGTGGATGGTAAATCCTGATTTAATTTCAGAGGGTAATTTTGATGAAATAACCAGAATAACAAAAGAAGCGGTAATCAATATGCTGGGTTTCGAATTCGTTCATGTTGGCATTAACTGCTCTGGTGCTGAGGAAGCTGATGAAGTTACATCAAAACTCTGTGATATGTTTGGCTTTATTAATAAAGCTGGAAACGCATCAAATTTCGCAGGAACCGGTGTGGAAGTATTGAAGAAGAAATATCTAGGTGAAATGGGACATGTAGCCGTTAGGACAAATAACATAGAACGTGCTATTGAATATTTTAGAATGCGAAGTATCGGCTTTAATGAAAAATCAAAGGTCGTGGATGAAAAGGGAAATACGAAAGCAATTTATTTTGCGGATGAGATTGGTGGATTTGCATTCCATTTGCTCCAGAAATCATAATACTTAATAATTGAGCAGGAGGCAGGTAATTGTTTACCTACCTCCTCTCAATCTAGTAGAGGGTACGTTACCTTAGAGATAAAGGTTGAAAAGAAAGAGACTTTGCTATACGATTAGTTTATAAGTTAATTCATTTGGAAAGGGAGATCTGTAATGAATGAAATAATTTTATTTGGAGAGCCAATGGCTTTGTTTATTGCGGATACGGCAGGTCCGCTGGAGGAAGTTGTACATTTTACACGTTCCATGTCAGGAGCAGAGGTAAATGTTTGCATTGGACTATCAAGATTAGGACACAAGGTATCCTATAGTACAAGATTAGGAGATGATCCATTAGGACATTATATTGTAAATCGACTTAAAAAAGAGTCAATTAACACGGAATTTATTACATATGATTCAATATATAAAACGGGAATTCAATTAAAGAATAAGGGTACAGCTGGGGATGCGTATGCCCCGTATTATAGAAAAGGTTCTGCGTTTTCCCACATTTCACTAAAAACGATTGATGCCATAGATTTTAGCGGGGTTAAGATTGTCCACATAACGGGTATACCACCTGCATTATCAAGGGCTTGTAGAAAAGCAACTTATAGGCTTATTGAGAAAGCGAAAGAGAATCATGTATTAATAACCTTTGATCCAAATTTAAGACCAACTTTATGGGAAAATAAAAAAGTAATGATAGAAGTGATTAATAATATTGCGTCAAAGTGTGATATGTTTCTTCCTGGAACTGCGGAAGGATTAACCTTGATGGGTAGTGAGAATGAAAAAGAGATTGCTGATTATTATCACAAGATTGGTGTTAAGACAGTTATTATAAAGATGGGAGAAAGAGGAGCGTATGTCAGTGCTTCTGGTGTTGCGAATCTAGTTCCGGGATTTAAAGTGGATACGGTAGTTGACACAGTTGGAGCAGGGGATGGTTTTGCGGCAGGGTTGCTTAGTGGTATCCTTAATGGGTTGTCAATAAAAGAATCTGTATTCAGAGGAAATGCAATTGGCGCCATTCAGGTTATGCATATCAGCGATAACGAAGGCTTACCAACAAGAAAAGAACTTGAGGATTATATTGCATTGTGAGGGATTTACTACTTATGAAGCGGAGAAACATTAGCAACATTAGAAATATATAAAACCTTTGCATATTCACTTTAAATGTCATTGCAAATTTAAATGCCTTAATTGTGGAATCACTTACGACATCAATTTTGAACAGAATAATAAGCTATGTCCAGACTGCGGGTCTGAAAGAGTGATGTGTGGCAAAAAGGCGGAATTTTGTAAAAACTGGTGTAAGGGAAGCAATCGCTTCGAGTATGAAGACTGAGAAAATAGTATCATGCAGTAATGCAATTCAATAAAATGGAATTAGGGATGATAATAATCAACCTAATTCCATTTTTTTGTTCTTATTAATTATTTAAATTCGATATACTTTCCAAGTATTCTTTTGCTTCTTTGGTGAGAGGAATGACATCATTCTGGCTAATATATTTTAGGTAGAATTTGCGGTTAAGCGTCATAAATAATTTAAGTCCAAAAGTAAGCCGGTCAAGGTATGAGAAGAGGCCAATGGAACCGGGAGTAATAGAAGTATTTACATCACTATATATATGCTTTAGGCGTTTAGAATCTCTAAAAATGCTGTCTATGTTGTCACCGTAATTTTTATAAGAAGGAGGAATATTTCCATTTTCAATCATCTCGCCCACATTTTTTGCGGACATTGCGGCAGCCATTGCTCCCCTGCCAATGGCAACCATATTTATATAAGGTGACCCAAGCGCAAGAGCTTTGAATATAGAATCTTCCATAGTGATGCCTCCGGCAATTGCAATAGCAGGAAGCCATGCACCGGTTTCTTTTAATTCAGACATGATATTAAATACAATTTTTTCGAGTTCAATAGTTGGATAGCTCCACTCGTTCATCATTTTACATGGGCTATGGCCTGTCCCTCCGCCAGCGCCATCAAAGGTGACAAGAGCAATTTTATTATCAGAAGCAATTTGTAATACTCGCTTTATATCTGCTATATCATAACCAGCCATTTTGAAGAAAATATTATCAGCTCCAAGGCTGCGATATTTTGCTATCAAATCTGTTAAAATGTTTTCATCCCACATGGGCAGACGCCCATATTGCATAAAATAAAGTCCATTATCCTTTTCAAATTCTTCTTTTACTTTAATATCAAGTGGGTCAGGAAAAATAAGATAACCATTTTTCTTAATCCAAACAGCTTCCTCATAGGAATACACAGGAGCAACGTGTTGAATTCCTTTCGCAGCCTGTCCAAATTTAATTTCAAGTGTTTTCAAATTGAAATTCTTTAGTGCATATTCGGCGGTGCCGAGAATAATATCATCCGCATTGACTTGTAAGACAATATCTCCGTATCCTTTATCAAACTGTCTAAAACAATTTATCATTCTACCTAATAATGGAGCATAAGAAACTAAACCATTATCATCGTGTTTAAGTTCGGGGTCATTTTTTATAGCTGATTCACCAATGACAGCGATAATGCCAGCCATTGCTGCACCACTATAATAATCTTGCCAATTTAGTTTTGCCATGGCGGGGAGTATAATCGGCGCTTTTAATTTGATTTTTTTCTCATATCCAATTTCACAATTGATATCTGCTATATGAACATTTGTCTGTTCAGGGTCTTCTTTAGCGCCTGTTGCACCAAATACTCGTCCATTTATATTAAAATGTGAGTAATCAAATGGATATTTTTTTTCTGATGCGAACTGTTGGTGTAAGGTATTGAATGGATAAGAGATTTCACTGCCGCGAACGGCTGACATACCAATTTCGCACAAACCGGTACATTGGTCTGAACATACTGAACACATACCTGATAAATCGCAGATGTTGTTAGGCGTTCTGTGCTTTGTGTTTGAAAAAGTTGTTGATAGACTTGGACTAAAGGACATATTTTCCCCCTCTTATATCTTATAATAATGGTAAAATTTAACTAATATTTTGCATTAGTTTATATTATAACATCTTTACAATATTATACAAGATAAAATAATAGTTAATAGAACCTTAATAGAACACGTTAATGGAACAACGAGAAAGAGTAGGAAGCAGCTACAATGCATAGATTCAATAATCGAAACAATAAATATCGTTTATGAAAAATAGTATAAATTCTGCTTTATAAAATATAAATGTTGTAGGTGATTTTAACATTGACAACCATCAATGTGAGGTTTAATATATTACATATTGATAATAATAGATGTGAGGTGAATTTTAATGGAAAATAGATATGAGTATATGGCAAGAGTATTTAAAGCCTTATGTGATCCCAATCGTATCATGATTATAGAAATGCTTCAAAATGGCGAAAAATGTGCATGCAAGTTGTTGGTGGATCTTGACATTGGTCAGTCTACCTTGTCCCATCATATGAAAATTCTATGTGAGTCTGGGTTTGTTGATGGTTATCGTGACGGCAAATGGATGCATTATACCTTAAATATACAGAGCTTTGAAATGGCAAAAAACATTTTAGATGAAATGTCTATGAAGAATAGCATGGTTTAGATCTAAGCAAATGTCCTTAAGCTTATGTTAACTTGGAGGATAAGAATGAGTAATTTTACCATGGCAGTTTTAGGTGGAGGCCCATCTTATGACGAAGGTATTAAGGAGTGATCGGTCATTGATTACAAGCGTTGAGAGTATTTGGGAAGAATTCAGTATACCATTAAAATCTTTTATTAAAAAACGGATTAATAATGACCTGGATGTTGAAGATATATTACAAATTGTATTTTTAAAGATTCACAACAATATTGGCAACTTGAAAGAATCTAATAAAATGCATCCTTGGATATACACAATAGCTCGAAATACTATATTTGATTTCTATAGAGCACAACAAGATGATTTGTATATTGAATGCTTATCAGAGGATGTTTTTGCCAAACCACACGATGAAATAACAGTAAATAATGAAATAGCACAGTGCCTGAAAATAATGATACAACATCTTCCTGAAAAATATAAGCAGGCACTTATTTTGACAGAATTTCAGAACTTAACGCAGAAGGAATTAGCATTACAAATGGGTTTATCCGTTTCTGGAGCAAAGTCAAGAGTTCAAAGAGCGAGGATTCATCTAAAAGAAATGCTTTTAAATTGCTGTGATTTAGAAAAGGATAAAAGAGGTAATGTCATCGACTATAAAGTTAAAAGCAAAGATTGTAACTATTGCTGAAAAAGATCACTGAAATTGATGACTACTGAAAAACGATGGTTTCTCGTTATGGACTTCAATGATTGATTTAAAAGACGGTTCGGGATTTATATTTAGTAAAAGAGTTTGCCAAAGTAATATCAGCTTTCGAGCAGTGGAGACTGGAAGTTATTTTGGCAATTAAGGTGCTAAATAATATGGTCAATTGACAAGGTAAGTTCTTGTTTGTCAAAGTAAACATCTAGATAGTGATTGAAATATTAGAAACATATATAAATTGCAAAAAACATCCTGTATATATAGATGCTTTTTTGTACTGT
>Ga0123338_10004713_pt1 | contig 11841 bp, 3 predicted proteins | sample grotaG_FD_89793 | JGI IMG/M metagenome (GOLD analysis project Ga0123338, IMG submission 89793) | Glacier valley bacterial and archeal communities from Borup Fiord, Nunavut, Canada, to study Microbial Dark Matter (Phase II) -... | ecosystem: Environmental > Aquatic > Freshwater > Ice > Glacier ... | reverse complement strand
TTTGATCAGGCGCTGCCATTGCTGATTAGCAAAGCTGAGATCGAGATCGCCTGGCAGCCATTCGCGGTTTTTCAAGCGGTTGGCGAAGGCAAAATTAAAGGCATCAATGAGGGATGTGTCCTGGGTCGTTGACCGAATATCGAGCAGATCAATCAGGGAAAACAGGAGCGAGCGGTGCGGTCGGTAAAAGCGTTCCAGCAAGGGTAGATAATTGTTACCGCGGTAGGCTGAAATCGTCGCACAGTCGTCGCGCAATTTGTCCAGCCCGCCGCTTATCGAAAGAAGGTGCCGTATCTCGCGTCCCAATTGCGCGTCGTCCGGTGTCTCAGCTGCACGCAAGATGATTTGAGCCAGAATATCGGCCAGGTTTTCCGACGTGTCTTGCTGATGGTTACGGAGAATCTCGAGTGCTTTCTTGCCCTGTTTGTGGATACGGGCGATACGGCGCAGAAACATCTCAGCAAGATCATCACGCGCTTGCATCTGGGTCTGATGCAGCAGGCAAATCAGGTAAGTGTAGCGTTTGGCACTGCTCAACTCTTGTAGACGTGGTACATCGAAAAGTTGCGCTTCTGCTCCAAAATGGACAATCTTTGTGGGTAAAATACCGGTCAGTAAACGGTGGACATCGATAATCGACTGAAGTTGGGTGAGCCGGTCACGTAGTTCACGCATGTGGGAAATGGACGGGCTGCCTGGTCCCGCTTTGAGGGTATTCAGCGGCGATTGGCGTTCGGCAGGATCGACCACCAATAAGCGGTCAAGTGCCGCGCGTTCGTCGTCAGTCAGGCGGTTGACGACCTTCTGAAAAATTGCGTCATTAACCTCCGTCCGAATATGGCCGATCAAGCGCTCAAATTGGCTGAAGGCGGGCAGTTCGTAACGCTGCTGAATCAAAACTTCGATGCCTACATTGATCAAGTCCGCTGGGTCATCCATCGTCTGGGCGGCTTGTTGGACGGTCTGTTGGATGATCTGGCGAGCCTGGACATCAAAAGCCCGCACATTTAGATGGGCGCGAATGGCCTCATAATGACGATATAGGGTTCTGTCGTTGGGGTAGCCCGGTGTAACGTCTTGAGGGATTTTCAAGGTCATGCGAATATGTTGGATAATTGCGTTAGGAATGTCGTCCAGGTCTGGAAAGTAGCCCAACGACTGAAACGTTTTTAGCAACAGCATGACATTCAAACGCAGCACCGGCTCTTGCGTCGTGGCCTGTTTGAGGAATTGCAGGTCATCGTCCGTGGGTGTGTACAAATTGTACAGGTCACGATCAGCGATAACAGGCTTAAACCGCGGATAGGCTGTTCGCTCACGGGAGGCCATAATGCACTATACCCTTTGGAGCACCACACGAAGTGGCAATTATACAAGAAACGCGCGATAACTACACTTATCATGCGTTTTGTGCCAATTTAGATTATACTCTTTGCCACAGCTCAAATCGGTGTTTTCCTGCACGGGAACCTCCAAAACAGGGCTGAAACCTAATGCATCGGATGTCACGCTAAGTCAACAAAAAAACGCATGATAATAAAGGATGAGAAGATGCTCCCGACTTCACTATCCCCATTCGTCGAGGAATGGATGCAGGCTATGCTAGAAAACGATCGGTCAGCTAACACCATCCGGCTTTATAAAAAGGTGGTCATCTCCTTTATCTTGTGGTATCAAGACCAGGAGCATCGTGCCATTAGCCTGGATGACCTGACCCCGATCGCCCTCATTGGCTATCGTAATGAAATGCAGCACCACCAGAACAAAGCCACCCGCACCATTAACGCCCATGTCGCTGGTATTCGGGCATGGTGTACTTGGTTGTACGAGAACAAGCACATCCCTGCCAATCTTGCCATACGCCTAAAATTTATTGATGAACAAACCGCCGCTGCTTCCCCAAAAGGTCTAAAGGACAAGGAAGTTAATGCACTTTTACGTGCCGCTCAGCGGACACGCTATCCAGAGCGCGATTACGCCATTCTTCAAATCCTGGTACAAACGGGGATGCGGATTGGAGAATGTGCTGCCCTAAACTACCAAGATATTAGGCTGGGCGAACGAAGCGGCAGTGCGGCTGTTCGCGGTGGCAAAGGCAACAAGGCGCGTACCGTTCCGTTAAACGCATCCGCTCGAAAAGCATTGATTGATTACAGCGCATTGTTGCTCAAGACAGAGGCGACGCTAGAAGCGATCCTTGTGCTGTGGCCTACCCGACAAACTAACGCGCCGACCCCATTATGGGTCAGCCAAAAAACAGGTCGCTTGTCCACTTCCGCTATCCAACGCATGATTGACCACCTGGTTCGCGATGGTGTAGAGCATGGCGTGGTTCCCGCCGATACCAGCGCCCATGTGTTGCGTCACACATTCGCTCGGAACTATCTCCAGGAAAATATGAGCGATGTGATGGGTTTAGCCACTTTACTGGGTCATAACTCGCTCGACACAACGCGTATCTATTCCCAACCAACCGCTGATCAGTTGGCTGATAGAACTGAGCATCTCAAGTTGAACGCCTATGATGCATGACCCAATCGTGCTTGGCTACATGCTTTTATCAGTTTAATTGATATATATCAACTAATAGGTGTCCTGATTTTACACGTACCTTGGCGCTATACCTATATGACGGGTTCAAGTGCACACAATCACGCGTGGAGCAGTGGCGGACTGCGGCGCCTAATATCTTGGTGATGGGGTCGGAAAATCTTGGCTCATCGTCACTTTTGGTGATCGTGAATTCTGGGCACTGTCGCAGGTCACTTTGAAGGCTTGAAGACCATTAGATAAACCGCAAATTGGGTCAAATAGGACCATTCACTTTTGCCCTGGCCGCCTCTTTAGCCTACGATCACCAAAAGTGCGGATGAACCCCCTGCCGAGCACTTTAGAAACTTTTCACAATTGCAATACCCTCGCCAAAAATGAAGCGGGGAAAAGTAGGGTAATCAGGTAAAGTGATGTCACTACAACGACCACAAAACCTGAGAACCCATGCCCGACATTATACCGATAACGACCTGTTTTGCGCGGCTCATGACGACGACCGACCTCAAACGACTGAGACAAATCGTTCTGGCGATGCTGTGTATGACGGGACGGGTGACGATGGTCGGCTTGTCGCGGTGGACGCAAAAAGGGGGTAGTTATCGGACGCTACAGCGTTGGTTTGTGAGCCGAGTGGAATGGGGTGCGGTGTTGTGGGCAGTGGTCGAAGCACACCTGATACACGCAGGCGGGATGTATCTGCTGGCAGTGGATGAAGTGGTGGTCAGTAAAGCGGGCAAAATGACCCACGGGGTGGGGCGGTTCTATTCGAGCATTGCCGGACGACCAATAGGCGGCGTGTCATTTGTGGCGGCGTCGTTGGTGGATGTCGGACAGCGACGGTCGTATCCGGTACAGGTCGAACAGCGTCTGCCGAGGCCAAAAGCGACAGCCCCGGCGGGCGAAACGGTCAAACGCGGGCGTGGTCGTCCAAAAGGGAGCAAGAATCACGCCAAAAGTGCGCCGCTGTTGAGTGCGGAACTGATGGTACTCGACGGGCTGCTTTGCGGGCTGCTCAAGCGGATTGGCGTATTGCAGGTCAAGCATCTGGTCATGGACGGCTTCTTCGGGAATTATCCGACCACCTGGCTGGCCGCTCAACATGGCTTGCACCTCATCAGCAAATTACGCCATAACGCCGTCTTGTTTTTCCCTTACACAGGCCCGAAACCACGGCGCGGTCCGACCCCGCGTTACGGCCAGCGGCTCGACTATCGTGCGCTACCGCTTGACGCGCGTACTTCGGTGGTCAGCGAAGGTCACTTTGTGACCGAAACCTATGTCCTCACCCTCTTACACAAGGACTTTTCCGACCCGCTCAACGTCGTGGTTATCGCCAAGACCGACACCCGCTCGCGTAAACGCTCGCACGTCGTCCTGTTTTCCACCGACTTGTCCCTGTCCCCAGCGCATCTCGCTGACTACTATGCGCTACGCTTTCAAATTGAGTTCAACTTCCGCGATGCTAAGCAGTATTTCGGTCTCGAAGATTTCATGAACGTTTCCCAACCCGCTGTCACCAACGCCGTCGGTTTATCCTTCCTGATGGTCAACCTGTCTGCCATACTGTTGCAAGCGCATCGCGCCGACTCAACCGACTTCAGTATTCTCGACCTCAAAGCCTTGTTTCGCGCCCGTCGCTACTTGCACGAAACAATTATTGCTTTGCCTGAACCGCTTCCACCTAATATTATTTCCAGCATTTGGTACCGTTTCACTGCACTCGGCGCTATTCGCCCACTGGATAACTTCCGAAATGCGGCATAATTGGCGAGGGTATTGAATTGGTAAAGCGCTCGGGAGCTACCAAATTGTGCCGGAAATCGAGGGAGATAGGTTGCAAGCGTTTTGGAATGCACTCCTACTGAGAAGATGGCTAAAGTTGCCGTTGTTTCCTCAAAAAACGCATGAGAAACAAATAACGAAGAAAAACAGTCCCTTTACGATGCTCCTGACTGTTTCACATACCGGTACAATGTTGCACGAGAGATGCCAAGAGTCGCACAAATTTCTTGGATAGAATTACTTTTGTCATCATACATCCGTTGCGCAAGGGCTATTTTCGAGTTGGTCTTCAGTTTTTTAGGTCTGCCACCAATTCGTCCCCGCGCGCGTGCCGCTGTGAGTCCGGCTTTTGTACGTTCTCGAATTAGATCGCGCTCGAACTCGGCCAATGCGCCCATCAAATGGAAAATTAGCTTGCCGCTTGGCGTTGTCGTGTCGATTTGCTCGGTCAAACTGACGAACTCGACGTTTCGCTCCTGAAGGGTATTGAGCATCTCGATGAGATGCTTTAGGGAGCGACCTGCCCGATCGAGCTTCCAAACGACAAGGGTGTCGCCTGGACGTAGAAACGCTAATGCTTCATCCAAGCCTTTCCGCTCGAACTTCGCGCCGGAGATTGTGTCGGAGAACAACTTTTCACAATGAGCGGCTCGCAGCGCATCGAGCTGTAAGGCTTCATTTTGTTCTTGTGTCGAAACACGCGCATACCCAACTTTCATAACATTCGCCTACCTGTCTCATCACTCTCGTCAAACTGTTAATGTTTTGAGATGCTGATTATAAGACAAGATTTGAGACAGTCAAGGGTGGGCAATTAAAATCTTTTGACAGGGCCGACTGCTTGTCTCAGGAAACGTTCCTTTTTGACATGCAGGCAATGGGCATCGCGCGCCTTTTTTGGCTGCGAGTATCGCTCAAAAGTGGTTTTAGAACACCAATCCAATGCGACGATATAACGTCTAATATAATTGGATGACGTCTTATCAGTGCCAAGTTTTCAATTCCATATAGTACTATAGTACTATAGTGACAAAATTTTTAATCTGTATTATTTTGATGCTTACGAAGTTTCACGCCATCTGGAGATTTATGCGCTTAAAACACACGCTGTTTCTATTGGGTTTGCTTTTGTTGCTCACCTTCGCATCTGCGATATTTGTCACCAAAACACAAGCACAATCTAGCTTAGCGCTCGCATATAACTCTCCAACCCTACTGCCTAACACACCTGTTCTTGAACAGACAGTACCTCCCTCTACTGGTTTATTTGTTTTAATGGTTTATCATGACGCTCTTGGTGGCTTAAGTGTGACTGCACCAGATGGCAGCAATCAGCGTCAGATTCGAGCAACTGGCGACAAACCTGTCTGGTCGAATTACGGACAGCAGCTCGCTTTTATCGACAAAGATATTCATGGCGTGTCGCAAGTATTTGTCATGAACTCATTGGGTCATTATGTGACGCAAATTACGCAAACCTCTAACGGGGTATGCAGCTTGCCAAGTTGGTCATCTAATGACAGCCAGATTGCTTACGGCGTCTCGGTCGCAGTCAATCGATTTTCCAATCGCTGCGACATCTACAAAGTTCCGGTTGACGGATCAAGTACGCCCCAATTTGTGTTCAATAACGTTAGCGCTTTTACTTGGCTCCCGAATGGTACATTCTCTTTTTCGCAACCATCCGCGGGTAGTGGGTCAGATGTACTAGGGATGGCAAAGTTACCATCTTCAACCAACTCATCGAATGGTTCCAGCGCCGCGTCGTCAACGAGTACAACTCAGTCACTGCCAGCTTCAATTCCGCAGAGTTGTGGTTCAGTTACCAACATGCAAGTTGCTCACGATGGCACAGCCATCGCTTATCAAGTGTTATGTAGCGACGCAACTAATCGCTATTATATAACTAATTTTCGCCCGGGCGGGACAACGATAACTTCAGTTACACCTAGTGTGGTTGTTTGGTTACCGCATGGTGGTGTCATTTATGGTACTCAAAGCCAATTATCATATGCCACGGATATATCCAATATTGGAAGTGCCTCCAGCATCCCACTAACGGCTTTATCAACAATGAAAGGCGATTTAAGCACCGCCCAAGCTACAAGCAGCATAGTTGCGCCGGACCCGGTCGCAGGAGATCGCGTAATCGATCCCGATTTTATTTCTAACAGCAAATTGCAATCAGAGCTTACACTGTCAAATAGTTATGACCCTGCAACAGGTGAAAACAATTTTACGGCACCTGACTTAAAAACTGCGAACGGAACGACACAACCCTACGCTTCAAGTACAGGTCATATCGACCCTGCCAATGGCCAGTACAAGCCTGGCTCAGACATGGGTGCTGCGCTACCTGACTATGGCTTATACAACCGATTTCCAGTAACCGATTATGCAAATCCAGTTGGTGGAGGATACTCAATCACCAATGAAGCGATTACGTTACCTGGCAGTGGCTCACCGCTTGATTTTCGTTTTACTTACTCGCCACAAAACGGCTGGCAGCAGTCTCAGCAATCATTTGGTCACATATGGACGCACAACTTCAATATAAAGCTCATTCTTGCTTGTGACAACTTCTATCCGACATGGGAAACTCCTATCAATGGACGGATTGTGCTTCAAGAGAGCAGCGGCGCACGGCAAACATTTATAGATAACTTATATGGCAGTAGCAGTGGGACATTTTTACCCGGTCAAAACACAACCCGGTTTACACCTGAGGTGAACGGTCCACATGCCAGCCTAGAACGGCTTAAGGTTACTTATGCTAACAATACAATCAGCTATGGTGTCACCGATAACTGGACTGAAGGGGATTGCCCTTCCTTAGCGGGTCAAGATTTACAAACCAAGGAATCGAGAGTATACAAGCTCACTTTAGCTGATGACACCACCTATTTATTCGATTGGCTAGGTCGATTGATGACGATCGACCATGTTCATCAGAGCACTAACGATTGGCATCCGCTGAAGTTCCTTTATTACGGCGGAACTCCGTCGGCATTATCAAATGATCCGAACAGCTACAGCGCGCTACCAAATGGTTATAACTGTGGCACTACACCCAGTGCGACTTCCATAGGCGCAGGCGAACTGGTACGTGTGCTCGATGTTACTGGAAACAACTACCTTGATTTGTGCTACCAAAATGGCTCAAATAATATAATTGAAGTGCATGATAAACGTAATGGTAGTAAGGCTAGTCCGGCTGCCCCTTCACTTCAGTTCATTTATGATAACAACACTAACCTCGTGCAGACCAAAGATTGGCGCGGCAAAACTTGGTCGTATACTTATGGCACTCAGGTCTATGATCCTAATACGCCTACCATCCCCAAAACCATTTCAGTTCCGCCTGTTTTGACAAGCGTTATTAGCCCCAATAATGTTGCATTAGCAGTCGTTTACAACGTCAACGTCTGGAATAAAGATTGCACGAATAGTACCGCCGGCCAACAGCCATATCCCTGCTTGACGATTGGGCAACGCATATCAGGGGCGTTCGATGGAACGACGATTCACGGTGCAACCGAAACCTTTGATCTGTCTGGGCAAATAACGCCACCCAATGCCAGTACTTGCAGTCCGTGTTTTACGACTGTCACGACTGGTATAGGTCATGCCAATAACATCCCGGTAGGAACATGGGTGAACGCTGGTGTAAATATTTTCACGAATACCAGTGCAGATACGACTACGGGTACCGTGACTTATTTCAAGTCAGGCGATGTAACTACATCGAACGGCTACAAGACAAATATTTCTGAAAGCAGCATCAATTCTACCGGCGCTAGCATTGCTTTCCTGTATGGGGCTTCTAACAACACAAATGGCGCTGTAAACAACGATCCGTACCAACGGGTCACCGTCGCACAACCTGGCGCAAATCTAGCGAATTCGGGTAAAAATATTGTTATCTACCATTACAATAACGTCGATTTGCCCAATGAGCCGAAATCTGGGCCGTTCCATGTGCAAGATTATTTGCTCGGTCAAGTAGACGATACGATCAGCGGAAGCATAAGCGGGTCGCCTGCAAACATTTGTCGATACACCTACGTATATCAATACACGAATACGAATTATCCCACATTGCCTACTCAATTCGACAAAATAGATTTATCTAAAACGAACGCCCCATTGTCCAATACCGGAAAAGATGGGTCAGGCTGCAACACTGGTGCCGCTAATCTTGCCAGTGATCAAGTATACCATTTGATGTATTACAACGCAGATGGGTATCTCGAAGCGATTACTGACCCAAATGGCACTGTAACTTTCTATACCTATAATGCAAATGGGCAGCTAGCATCTCAAACGAAAAATTACAACGGTTCCCTTGCTGGTACTGAGAGCGATTTACTCAGCAGTGTGCCAATATATAACCCTGGCAGCCCATCAGTTAATATTACGATCAGCTATCAATATGATGCTGATGGCCGCTTGACGGATGTAATCGATCGTGTACCAGATCAAAATGGTAAGATGCGCGATGATCACACGGTGTATGATACTCAATGCAACCTTGCCAATGATCCTTTGTGTAACAGCGTGGAGCAATTTCTCAATTACGACGCTAGTACATTTCCGACGCAAACTGCCTCGAAAAATGTTGCAACAGCTACTCAATATGACGACTCGGGGCGTATCGTTAGAGTCATTGACGCACGCGGTTACTCAACAAATTTCAATTACGAAGGTTGGGGACGCCTCGCCTCGGTCACGCGCAATGATGCTTCCAACAACATTGTTGTACAAACGATTTACGGGTATAGCGCATTTGCACCGCTTGGTGGTGTCTCTACGGGATATACACAAGTTGCCGTTAAGCATATGGTCACTGCCGGAGTTGGCATTGCCAATGTTGTATGTTACGACAACGTTCATCGAGCGACCGCCTACGTCGAAAACCTGAGCAGCTCGAATCTTAATTGGAATTGCACTAGCTCATTAAATCCAGGCGCCGCAGATCAAAATGCGTTCACCGAAGTTCAGTTCAACGGTACTGCGCAAGGACATCTGCCATATGTCATCATTAACCACACGCTCAATTTACAGACGCTATTTGCCTATGATGCCTTTGGGAACCCAATTCAAGTTGCTAGCAAAGATTTACTCAATGGAAACGCAGCAACAAATACTTCCACTTGGAATTATGGCTATGACCAGTTCAGACGACTGGTTAACGTAAGCGATGCACTGGCTGTTTCAGGTAGCCCACTGAGCCACAATCAGTGGTTTTGCTATAACTCTAATAGTCAGATTGTCTATCAAGTTATCAATCCGGCTGCTGCATCAAATGTTCCTGGCTGCGTCAATGATGATTCAGGGATCGCTGCCGTAAGTGGTGGACCAACTGGTTATTGGAGTGGGCAAGTGCTCAGCTCAACTGCAATACCCGTTTTCGATACGAGTCACGCAGCTCCTACAGTCGATCAATCTGCCAATATTCAAACATGGCTGATGTATGATGCGCTCGGTCAGAAGACTGATACCTACGACGCCATTGGTCGTCGGACAACAACTTCTTATGACGCACTGGGACGCATAAATTTCATCGGCAAAAACAACACAGCCGTTGGGTATGGTTTTGGTACTTTTGTTGCAGCACAGCCTGACTTGAACAACAACGTAAGCGTTGTTTATGATCTGGTTAATCGCACCCAAACCATGACCGACTGGTTAGGCCGAGCAACAAAAACTGAATTTGACGCGCTGGGTCGTAAGAGCAGGTTAACGGAAAATTATAATCCGTCCCAACCTGCACCAAGCCCCGGTCAAAATCTTGATCAAAATATCATTACAACCTATCAATACGATCCACTCGGCAAAGTCATTGCACAGTCAGATCCGGTCACAAATCCTGTGCCAACATTCGATGCTAATGGAAATATCGTTGGGCAGCATACCAGCATAACATATGACGCACTCGGCAATCCACTGACTGCTACTGACCCAGTAGGTGCGGTCACGACAAAAACTTACGATATGTTAGGGCGTGTAACACAGATACAAAGCCCGGACGCGCCAATCGTTAACTACACTTACGATGGCTTGAATCGTTTGTCGCAAACGCAAACTCAGGCGTTGCCACCGCTGACCCAAAGCTATCAATACGATTTGCAACGCAATATGACTGGCTTCGATGGCACTGGTCGCGCCACCTTCGCTACCAACAATATTTTCGGCAGGCCGACCCAAGTCACACAAAACTACATAAGCGGTCAACTAATCAACAGCCCTACCGCTTTTGATCAGAACGTCCAGACAAACTACCAATATGATTTGTTAGGTGAACTCACTGCCGTTACGCGTCCGAACAGTACTGCGCCTACCACTACTTATGCCTACAACACTGTTGGTGAAGTGAGCGGCATTACTCAGGCGGTCACTTCTACGACGGCTATGACCCAAACGATGATCTACGATGCAGTTGGGCGCACTGCAACCACTACACAACAATCGGGTAACAAAACAACAACGCTTTATGATGCGCTTGATAAACCACTCAACCTTAATCGTACTACACCCAGTGACAATGTAAGCCTTAGCTATAGCTATAATGGCGTTAATAAACAGGTCGTAATGACCGATGTGTCTGGCACCACTACCTACAAGTATGATGCGTTGGGTCGAATGATCCAGGCAAGCGGTGGTGCAACCGGGCAAACGCTTGCTTATACCTACAATCAAGGTGGACAGCGCACCAGCCTCAACATGAGCGGTACCGGCAGTCCTACCCCACGCACTATTACCTACAATTACCAAAATCAGGCGGCAACCACAAGTTACAGCACCTTGCAGAGCTTAACTTTGAGCGGTGGCTGGTCATCAACAGGGACAGTAAATTACACCTATCTCTCCACGGCACAGGGTATCAGCCATTTGCCGTCGCAGATAAAAATGCCGAACAATGTCACTGAGACGCTAGGGTATGACGGTGATCTGCGGTTGACTGGTGTTGACTATTCTAATGCCACCAACAGCTTGTTCCAGGTCGATTATAGCCTCGACAACAATGGCAATCGTCTGACGTCGGACGAGTACTTGAACGAACCACCACTAATGCCCTGTCAGGTATCAGCGGCCTGCGCTAATGGTCTCAAGGAAAAGGATACGATCGGCATTTATCGACCCACTACCGGTCAATTCTTACTCCGCAACACGAACAGTACTGGTGCGCCTGACATAAGTGCAACCTTCAATCCAGCTCCAGCTAGCGATAAGATAGTGCCGATCGTCGGAAATTGGACGGACAAACAGCCGAATCAGGTCGTCGATACGATCGGCACATATGATCAAACTACGGCGCAAGTCTCATTACGTTACACAAATACCTCTGGCGCACCAGATAAGCAATTCATCTTTGGACAACCGGGCGACCAGCCGTTAGTAGGGCGCTGGTCGCCAGCCAGCACTCACGATGGGTTTGGCGTATATCGTCCATCAAACGGTTTAATGTTCTTGACGAACACACTTGATGCTTCTATTCCCAATTAT
>Ga0123338_10004708_pt1 | contig 11848 bp, 10 predicted proteins | sample grotaG_FD_89793 | JGI IMG/M metagenome (GOLD analysis project Ga0123338, IMG submission 89793) | Glacier valley bacterial and archeal communities from Borup Fiord, Nunavut, Canada, to study Microbial Dark Matter (Phase II) -... | ecosystem: Environmental > Aquatic > Freshwater > Ice > Glacier ... | reverse complement strand
GGACGAGGTAGATACGGTATCGTCCGCGCCGAGCATCGCGCAGAAGACGACCGAGAAGCTCGATCGCACCGACGATCCGGTGCGCATGTATCTGCGCGAGATGGGCGCGGTGGAACTGCTGAGCCGCGAGGGCGAGATCGCGATCGCCAAGCGGATCGAAGCCGGGCGCGACACGATGATCGCGGGGCTGTGCGAAAGCCCGCTGACGTTCACCGCGATCGTCACCTGGTCGACGGCGTTGTCCGAGGGTCGGATGCAGTTGCGCGAGATCCTCGATCTCGATGCGATGCTGCACAAGGAACCCGCCGAGGGCGATACGGGAGAAGTGCTGGTCGCCGCGCTGGGCGAAGGCGAGACAGCGGACGAAACAAGCGCGCCCGCATCCGAAGTGGACAGCGAGGAAGAGGCCCTGATCGCGCGCCGCATGGCCCCGGCCGCGTTCGCCGACGATGACGACGAGGACAATACGCTCTCGCTCTCCGCGATGGAGGAGCAACTCAAGCCCGAGGCGCTCGCGCAATTCGCCGAGATCACCGAGGCCTATGCCAAGTTCAAGAAGTTGCAGGACAATCGCCTGAACGCGATGCGCGGCAACCGTGCGCTGAGTGTGGCCGAAGAGCGCAAATACCAGAAGCTGCGTGCCGAATTGACCGCGCTGATCAAGGCGGTGTTCTTCCACCAGAACAAGATCGATTATCTGGTCGATCAGCTGTACGGCTACAACCGCCGAATGGTGACGCTGGGCGGGCAGATGATGCGGCTGGCGGAAAAGCATCGCATCCAGCGCAAGGCCTTCCTCGACAGCTATACGGGTCATGAGCTGGACGAGAGCTGGCTGGCGCGCGTGGGTGGGCTGGACAAGAAATGGGCGGCGTTTGCAGCGGCCGAAGCGGGCACGGTGGAGCGCATCCGTCACGAGGTCGCCGAGATCGCGGACCTGACCGGGGTGGAGCTGGGCGAGTTCCGCCGCGTGGTGACGATGGTGCAGAAGGGCGAGCGCGAGGCGCGGATCGCCAAGAAGGAGATGGTGGAGGCCAATCTGCGGTTGGTGATCAGTATCGCCAAGAAATACACCAATCGCGGGTTGCAGTTCCTCGATCTGATCCAGGAAGGCAACATCGGCCTGATGAAAGCGGTGGACAAGTTCGAGTATCGGCGCGGCTACAAGTTCAGCACCTACGCGACGTGGTGGATCCGGCAGGCGATCACGCGCTCGATCGCGGATCAGGCGCGCACGATCCGTATCCCGGTGCATATGATCGAGACGATCAACAAGCTGGTGCGCACTTCAAGGCAGGTGCTGCACGAGATCGGCCGCGAGCCGACGCCCGAGGAACTGGCCGAGCGGCTCTCGATGCCGCTCGAGAAGGTTCGAAAGGTGATGAAGATCGCCAAGGAGCCGATCAGCCTCGAAACGCCCATCGGCGACGAGGAGGATAGCCATCTGGGCGATTTCATCGAGGACAAGAATGCGGTGATTCCGGTGGAAGCCGCGATCCACGCGAACCTCAAGGAAACCGTGACGCGCGTGCTATCCTCGCTGACGCCGCGCGAGGAGCGGGTGCTGCGCATGCGCTTCGGGATCGGCATGAACACCGATCACACACTGGAGGAGGTGGGCCAGCAATTCTCGGTAACGCGCGAGCGCATCCGCCAGATCGAGGCGAAGGCGCTGCGCAAGCTCAAGCATCCGTCGCGATCGAGGAAGATGAAGAGCTTTCTGGACAGTTGAGAACGTTGCGGCTTGGAGCAGCTTGCTCACGCCGCCTCCGCGCGCTCCTCCTCCTCTTCCGCCTGCTGGCGCGCCCACATTTCGGCATAGGCCCCACCGCGCGCCACCAGCGCGCCGTGCGTGCCGCGCTCGATCACCCGCCCGTGATCGAGCACGACGATCTCGTCCGCGTCCGCAATCGTGCTCAGCCGGTGCGCGATCACCAGCGTAGTGCGACCGCGCGAGACCGAGCGCAGCGCGGTGCCGATCGCGGCCTCGGTCTTGCTGTCGAGGGCGCTGGTAGCCTCGTCGAGGATCAGCACGGGCGGGTTCTTGAGGATCGTGCGCGCGATAGCCACGCGCTGCTTCTCGCCGCCCGATAGCTTCAGTCCGCGCTCGCCGACCATCGACGCATAGCCATCGGGCAACGCCATGACGAAATCGTGGACCTGCGCCTGCCGTGCGGCTGCCTCGATCTCGGCCTGGCTGGCACCCTCGCGGCCGTAGCCGATGTTGTAGGCGATGGTATCGTTGAACAGCACGGTATCCTGCGGCACGATCCCGATCGCGCGGCGCAGCGTCTCCTGCGTCACCTCACGGATGTCCTGACCGTCGATCGTCACGCGGCCGCCCATAATATCGTAGAAGCGGTACAGGATGCGGCTGAGCGTCGATTTGCCGGCACCACTCGATCCCACCACCGCGAGCGTGCGGCCCGGCGCAATCTCGAAGCTTACGTCGTGCAGTATCTGGCGGCGCGGTTCATAGGCGAAGTTTACATGTTCGAAGCGGACGCGGCCTTCGCTGACCGCAAGCGGCTTTGCCCCCGGTGCGTCGGCGATTTCGGTGTTGGTGTCGATCAAGCGGAACATATGTTCCATGTCGATCAGACCCTGGCGAATCTGGCGGTAAACCACGCCCAAGAAATCGAGCGGGCGGAACAACTGCGCGAGCAGCGTCTGCACGAAGACCACCGTGCCGATGCTGACGCGCCCCTCGCTCCAGCCCCACACCGTATAGGCCATCGCGCCGCCCATCATCAGATTGGTGATCGCCGACTGGCCGATGTTGAGCACCGACAGGCTGACCGCGAGCTTGGTGGCGATATCCGTATATTTCTTCAGAGCGGCCGAGTAATTTCGATTCTCGCGCGCCTCGGCATTGAAATATTTGACGGTCTCATAGTTGAGCAGCGCATCCACCGCGCGTCCGCTGGTGCGATTGTCCGCCTCGGTCATCTCACGCCGGGCCTTGTTGCGCTTGTCGGTGATCCACTGCGTGTAGGTGACATAAGCGATCACCATCACCACGGTCGCCGCGACAATCGGCCAGCCCAGACGCATGTAGAATAGCACGCAGATCGCGAGCAGCTCGAAGACCGTGGGGAAAATGTTGAAGAAGATGAAGTAGAGCATCTCGTCGATGCTCTTGGTGCCGCGATCGAAGATGCGGGTGAGTTCGCCGGTGCGCCGTTCGAGATGGTAGCGCAGCGACAGGCGCTGCACATGCGCGAACACGTCCGAGCCGAGCTTACCCGCCGCCGTCTGCCCGACGCGCTCGAAAATCGCGTTACGGATATTGTCGAACAACACGCCAAGGAAGCGTGCGCCTGCGTAGGCCGCGACCAGTGCCGCCGCCAGTGCCCACGCCGCGCGGCCGTGGTTGGTCATGCGGTCGATCGCGTTTGCGAGCAACGCAGACATCGACAGCGTGATGACCTTGGCCATCAGCACGAAGACCAGGCTCACCACCACGCGCCGTCGCAGCGCGGGTTCGTCCTTGGGCCACAGATAGGGAAGGAACCGCCGGAGGGTTTTCAGATCGGCGGTGGGTTTGGGCTCGTCCGGTTCGGCGGCGATGGCGGCGTGGGCATAGGCTTGCATGTCACAGCCTACATGGGGCGAATGCGCCTAAAGGGGAAGCAGCGCGACCGCCACGCGCCGCCCCTCGGCGAGCAGCATATTATAGGTGCGCGCGGCGGCACGGCTGTCCATCGCTTCGAGCGTTATCCCCGCGCGCGCCGCCTCGGCCGCGAGCGTTGCGGGCACGCGGTGGAGTGTTGGGCCGGTGCCTATCAGGATCAGATCGATGTCCTCGGCGGCGGGGAGGTCGGCGAGCGTGAGGGCGGCAAGATCGGCGGCAAGCCATGGCGCGCCGCCTGCTGCGTTGGCGGTGATGCCGCCGGGGTGGTCCGTCCCGCCGACGCGGAAGCCGCGACCGCGAAAGCCCTCGATGGCGCCGCTGCCGGCGGGGAGTTTTTCCATGTTCACGCGCGCGCGCTCAAGGCCCGGGGCAATCCGGGGACAGGTAATCTATTAGCCCGAAAGCCGGTTCGAAGACGCAGATGGGTTCCGGCGAATCGGTTACCTGTCCCCGGATTGCCCTTCACGGCCGCGCCAGCCGCTCCGCGCTCTTGTCGCCGGGGCCGAAGGCGGCGGGGGTCAGCCCGAGCGAGATGAGGAGTGAGGAGGAGACGAACACGGACGAATAGGTGCCGACCACGATACCGATCAGCATGGCGGCAGTGAAGCCGCGCAACACCTCGCCGCCGAGCACCAGGAAAGAGCCGAGAGCGAAGATCAGCGACAGCGAGGTGTTGACGGTGCGCGGCAGCGTCTCGTTCACCGACAGATCGATCAGTTGGCCGATCCCCATCTTGCGGTATTTGCGCAGGTTCTCGCGGATGCGATCATCGATGACGATCTTGTCGTTCAGGCTGTAGCCGATGATCGTCAGGATCGCTGCAACGACGTTCAGGTTGAACTCCCACTGGAACAGCGCGAAGATGCCGAGTGTCACGATCACATCGTGGACCAGCGCGACCAGCGTGCTGACGCCGAAATGCCATTCGAAGCGCAACCACGTGAAAAGCGCGATGCCGAGCATCCCGAGCGCGACCGCAATAATCCCCGTGCGGATCAACTCGCCCGAGACCTTGCCCGAGACGGTCTCCACGCGGCGGAAGCTCGCATCGGGATGGCGCGCGGTGATCGCCGCCTGCAAGCGCGCCACCACGCGCTGCACCGCCGCCTGATCGCCGGGCGGCAGCGGCAGGCGGAGCGCCACCTTGTTCGGCCCGCCGAATTCCTGGAGCGACACGTCGCCAACATTCTGTGCGCGGACGGTGTTGCGTAGATCGTCGAGCGGCGCGGTCTGTTCGAAACCCACCTCCATCAGCAGCCCGCCGACGAAATCGACGCCCAGATTGAGACCGCGCGTGGCGAACAGCGCCATGCTCGCCACGGTGAGCGCGATGGTGAGGCCGAACGCCCACCAGCGCAGCCGGACGAAACCGATGTTGGTGTTATCGGGGACGAGTTTAATGAGCCGCATCAGATCACCAGCATCTTGGGCCGCCCGCGCAGCCAGTTGGCGACCAGCAGCCGGGAGACGGTGACCGCAGTGAAGACTGCCGTGGCGATACCGATCAGCAGCACGACCGCGAAGCCCTTGACCGGCCCCGACCCGAAGAAGAACATCACGACTGCGACGAGCCCGTTCGAAATGTTCGCGTCCCAGATCGTGCGCGTCGCCTCCTTGTAGCCCGTCGCCACCGCATCGACGATCTTGCGTCCGCGCCGCTGCTCCTCGCGGATGCGCTCGTTGATCAGTACGTTCGCGTCCACGGCCGCACCGATGGTGAGCACCAGCCCCGCGATGCCGGGCAGCGTCAGCGTCGCGCCGGTGACGCTCATCAGCGCGAGGATTAGCACGAGGTGCGCGAGCAGGCCGATGTTCGCGTAGACCCCGAAGCGCCCGTAGGTCACAAGCATGAACAACGCCACCAGCGTGATCGACACCGCAGACGCGATCGCGCCTGCGCGGATCGAATCGCGGCCGAGATCGGGGCCGACGGTGCGCTCCTCGATCACGGTCAGAGTGACGGGCAGCTTGCCCGATCGCAGCAGGATCGAAAGCTGGTTCGCGCTCGCGGTGGTGAAATTGCCCGTGATGATGCCCGATCCGCCGAGAATCGCGGACTGAATCGTGGGCGCCGAGATCACCTTATTGTCCAGGATGATCGCAAACGGCTTGCCGATATTTTCCTGCGTCACCTTGGCGAATTTGCGCGCGCCGCCGCTATCGAAGCGGAAATCGACTGCGGGCGCGCCATTCTGGTCCTGCGAAATCTTGGCGTCGATCAACTGATCGCCGGTGACCATCGCGCGCCGCTTTACCGCGATCAGCGCAGGCGTGGCGCGGCCGATCGTTTCCACATACGGCAGCACCTGGCTGCCGGGCGGGGCTCGGCCCGCCTGCACCTCGGCGGGATTGGCATCGCCATCGACGAGCTTGAACTCGAGCTTGGCGGTCTTGCCGATCAGCTCCTTGAGCGCCGTCGGGTTCTGCAATCCGGGCACCTGCACCACGATGCGGTTGCTGCCCTGACGGATGATCGTCGGCTCGCGCGTGCCGAGCGCATCGATGCGGCGGCGCACGATCTCGACCGCCTGGTCCATCGCGGTGTTGAGCGCGGTGCGGATGCCCGCATCGGTCGGCGCAATGGTAATGCGTGTGCCGTCCACCACCGCCACGTCGTAATCACGCGCGCCGCCGCCACTGGGGCGCGTCATGTTCCGCATCCGCTCGACCGCCTTGTCCACGTCGGCGGGATTGCGCAGCATGAAACTGAGCCGGTTGCCGGTGAGCGACAGATCGCCTGTCTCGATCCGGCCGCTATTATCGTCGCGGTGGAGTTCGGCGCGCACTTCCTCCTCGAGCGTCTGCAAACGCTGCGCCGCGATCTCGTCGGGCGAGGCTTCGAGCATGATGTAGCTGCCGCCGCGCAGATCGAGGCCGAGGTTGACTTGCGCATGTGGCAGGAAGGCGGGCCACGTCTTGACGGTAGCTTCGGGGAAGAAGTTAGGCGCGGCGAACACCACGCCGAGCGCGATGACGAACAGGATCGCCCACCGCTGGAGCGCGGGAAACTGGAGCATCAGGCTTTCGCGTCGTTCGCGGGCACGGTCACACCCTTGGCGCGCACCTCGGCCAGCATTCCCTTGACCACGCGCACACGCATGTTCGGACCGATCTCCACTTCCACCTCGGTATCGGTGACCTTGATCGCCTTGCCGATCACGCCGCCGCCGGTCACCACCTCGTCCCCGCGCTTGACCGCCATGATCTGCTCGCGCTGCGCTTTGGCGCGCTGCTGTTGCGGACGGATCAGCAGGAAGTAGAATATGACGAAGATGAGCGCATAGGGCGCGAGCATCAGCGGGTTGAAGCCGCCCGCTGCGGGGCCGGACGCGGCCTGCGCATAGGCCGGGGAGATGAACATGGTTGCGGGTCTCGGACCAGGGAGCCTGGAATTGCCACCGGCGTCTAGGCGGTGAAGCGCCGCCGCGCAATCCGCACCTCGCTCGCGCGGATCGCCGACGCGCTGGAGCGGCTTGCGCCTGTGCGTGAGGCCGATGCGGACCCGCGCGAAGGCGCGGCGTTCGTGTGGGCGCAAGAGCGGCTGGCGACGGCGGCGGGGCGCGCGCAGCCGCTTGCGCTGTTGCAGGGCATCGATGCGCAGAAGGCGACCGTGCTCGCCAATGCGGAGCGGCTGGCAGCGGGGCGGCCCGCGCACGACATGCTGCTGTGGGGCGCGCGCGGCATGGGCAAGAGCGCGCTCGTCAAGGCCTCGGTCGCCGATGTCGCCGCGCGCGCGCCCATTGCGCTCGTCGAAATCGCGCGCGACGAACTCTCGACCCTGCCCCGCCTGTTCGCCCGCCTCGAAGCCGCCGCCCCCAAAGCCTTCCTCGTCTTCGCCGACGATCTCAGTTTCGAGGCGGACGAGCGCCAATGGAAGTCGCTGCGCTCGGTCCTCGAAGGAGGCGTGGCGGCGCGGCCCGACAATGTGCGCCTCGCCGCCACCTCGAACCGCCGCCATCTGGTGGCGCGCGAAATGGCGGAGAACGATCCCATCCACCCGCGCGATGTCGCGGACGATCGCCTCGCGCTGGCCGACCGCTTCGGGCTGAGCCTGGGCTTCCACCCGTGCGATCAGGACACATATCTAGCGATGGTGGCGGCCTATGCGGCGGCGCACGGTCTGTCGTTCGACGCCGCCGATGCGATCCGCTGGGCCACCGGCCGGGGCAGCCGCTCGGGGCGCGCGGCATGGCAATATACGCAAGAGGTCGCAGGGCGCGTGGGGGTGCGGGTGGGTTAACCCCGGTTCGCCACCGCATACAGCGCCACGGCGGCTGCATTGCTGACGTTCAAACTCTCCATCGCGGGTGCGATCGGCAGGCGGGCGAGTGCATCGCAGTGGGCGATCGTGTTGGGGCGCATCCCCTCCCCTTCCGCGCCCAGCACCAGCGCCACGCGCGCGGTGCCGAGCACGTCGGCGAGCACGGCGGGCGCGTCGCCGTCCAGCCCAACGCGCCAAAACGCCGCCTCGCCGATCTGGTCCAATGCGCGCGCGAGATTGACCACGCGCGCCCACGGCAGAAGTTCGAGTGCCCCCGAGGCCGCGCGCGCCAAAGCGCCGGTTTCGGGCGGAGTGTGGCGATCCTGCGTCACGATGCCGACCGCGCCGAATGCAGCCGCCGAACGCAGGATCGCGCCCACATTATGTGGATCGGTAACCTGATCGAGCACGATCAGCGGACCGTCGCCGGGCAGGCCGATCAGATCCTCGATATGCGTGTCCTCGAGCGGTTCGGCTTCGAGAACGAGGCCCTGGTGCGGCGCATCGGCGGGCACGAAGCGCGCGAGATCGGCCACGCCTGCCGATTGCACCGTCAGTCCCTTGGGCAGCGCGGGCAGCAGCGCGGCCGCTTCGGGCGTGGCGTGCAGGCGCAGGAACGCGCGCTCGGGATTGGCGAGTGCGGCGAGGACCGCGTGGCGGCCGTAGAGGCGCACGATCTTGGGACTGGGGGCTGCGTGGCGGCGATGGGGCTTCATCGCGCACGGGTTAGCGCAGCGCGTGCCGTGCGGCCACGCAAAATCGCCTTGCGTTGCCGCGCGGCCGCAGTAGCGTGCGGACAGGAAAACAGCGGCGCAAAGCCGCGCCATAAGGGAGAACGACCGTGGATCGTCCCTGTGCCTGGCGTCCGTCCGCCTCGTTGCGCGTTTTTCTGGTCGCGCTCGCGCTTGCGGGGGTGGCGGCGCTGACCTCGATCGTCGCGGCGGCCTGACACTTTCCCTGCCTCTCGAAACCCCGCGCTTGCGGCTGCGGCCGCACACGCCCGCCGATCTGGATGCGCTCGCGGCGATGTGGGCGGACCCGCGCGTGGTCGCCACGCTCGGCGGGAAGCCGTTCACGCGCGAGGAGAGCTGGGCGCGGCTGCTGCGCTATGTGGGCCACCAGTGGCTTTACGGTTGGAGCTTCTGGGCGGTGGAGGACCGGGCGACGGGCGAGTATTTCGGCAACGCGGGCGTAATGAACTTTGAGCGCGATCTCGATCCGCCGCTCACCGCGCCCGAGATGGGCTGGGGCTACCGCGCCGAGGTCTGGGGCCGGGGCATCGCTACCGAAGCCGCGCACGCGATCGCCGCCTTCGCCGACGCGCAAGCCTGGCCCTGCACGCAGGCGATCATCGCCCCCGGCAACGCCGCCTCGCGCGTGGTCGCGGCGCGGGTGGGGTTTGTCCACACGCGCAACGCAATGTTCAAGGGTGCGCCGACGGGCATCTTCGAGCGGCGCGCGCCCGTCCGCGCCTGAGCGCCCCTTGCCCCCACGCCATGCGTAGACCACAAGCCCGCCTCGCAATGCGCGGCACGAACCAGCCTCCCCCCGAGGGCCGACACCCCTTCCCGCACGCCCATCTGCTCGCCATTGCGGGTTTGCAGCCGTGGGAGATCGGCTTTCTGCTCGACGAGGCGGAGACGTGGGTCGCCCCGCCCGACGCGCGGCCGCGCCGCGATCCACGGCTTGCGGGGATGGCGGTGGTGAGCGCGTTCTTCGAGGCGTCCACCCGCACCGCGCTCAGCTTCGAGATGGCGGCCAAGCGGCTCGGCGCGAATGTGATCGCGATGCAGCCGGGCACGTCCAGCCTAACCAAGGGCGAGACGCTGCTCGATACCGCGCTCACGCTCGGCGCCATGCGGCCCGATGTGATCGTGATCCGGCACGGTGCGTCGGGCGCGCCAAAGCTGATCAGCGAGAAGGTGGGCTGCCCCGTGCTGAACGCGGGCGACGGCAGCCACGAACATCCGACGCAGGCGCTGCTCGATGCGTTGACGATCCGGCGGCGCAAGGGGCGGATCGAAGGGCTGACGATCGCGATCTGCGGGGACATTCTTCACAGCCGCGTGGCGCGTTCCAATTTCGCCTGCCTCACCGCGATGGGCGCGCATGTGCGCGTGGTCGCCCCGCCCACGCTGATGCCCGCCGATATCGACCGGCTGGGGGTGGAACCCTTTCCTACGATGGAGGCGGGGCTGGAGGGGGCGGACGTGATCATGATGCTGCGTTTGCAGCGCGAGCGGATGGAGGGGGCCTACGTGCCCTCCGCGCGTGAATATTTCCGGTTTTACGGGCTTACCCCCGCGCGCGTGGAGCTGGCCGCGCCCGATGCGCTGATCCTGCATCCCGGGCCGATGAACCGGGGGGTGGAGATCGCGAGCAGCGTCGCGGACGATATCGGGCGCAGCGCGATCACGCAGCAGGTGGAGATGGGGGTGGCGGTGCGCATGGCGTGTCTGGACGTGCTCACGCGGCGCGCGCGCGGGATCGAGGGCTGGGAATGATCGCGATTGTCGGCGCACGGGTCGTCGATCCGGCGAGCGGACGCGACCGCGTGGGCGATGTGCTGATCGACAAGCGCGCGGTTGTGGCGATCGATCCCGACGCGATCCCGGGCGACGCGGAACGTATCGACGCGCGGGGGCTGGTGCTGGCACCCGGACTGATCGACGCGCTCGCGTTCCGCACCGATCCTGCCGCATGTCTGGCAGGCGGGATCGTGCGGCTCGTGCTGATGCCCGATCAGGCGCCGCCGCTGGACGATCCAGCACTGATCGAACGCGCCGAGCGCATCGGCAAGCCGCATGTATGGGTCCACCCGCTCGCCGCCGCCACGCGGGGGCTGGCGGGGACCGAGCTGGCCGAGATCGGCCTGGGCAGGCTGGCAGGCGCGGTGGGCGCAGCCACGGGCCGCCGCGCGATCGCCAGCGCTGCGGTGATGCACCGGCTGCTCGCCTATGCGAACGCGTTCGATCTGCCGGTGGTCGTGCATCCCGAGGAACCCGCGCTGACCGAGCGTGCGGTGGCGAGCGCGGGCGAGCTTGCCTCGCGCCTGGGGCTGCCCGCCGCGCCCGCGTTCGCCGAGGCGCTGGGGCTGGCGCGCGATCTGCGCCTGGCCGAGGCGACCGGCGCGCGGTTGCATGTGGCGCAGGTGACCACGGCCGAGAGCGTGGAGCTGATCCGGGACGCAAAAGCGCGCGGTGTGCGCGTGACGGCGGCCGTGACGCCCAACCATCTGTTCCAGACCGAGGTGGCGATCGGCGACTACCGCACCTTCGCGCGCCTTTCCCCGCCGCTGCGCACCGAGACCGATCGGCGCGCGGTGGTGGACGGCGTGGTGGACGGCACGATCGACATGATCGCTTCGGGCCACGATCCGCGCAGTGACGACGAGAAAAGACTGCCGTTCGCCGATGCAGCCCCCGGCGCGGCGGGCGCCGCCACGTTGCTGCCGATCGCGCTGGCGCTGGTGCGCGACGGGCGGCTGCCGCTGATCGACCTTATCGCGCGGCTGACCACTGCCCCTGCACGCGCGTTCGGCCTGCCTGGCGGACGGATCGCGGTGGGCGAGGATGCGGACCTCGTACTGTTCGACGAATGCGCGCCGTGGCGGATCGATGCGGACAGGCTGCCGGGAATCGCGGGCAACACGCCCTTCGACGGCGTGCCGACGCAAGGCCGCGTGGTGCTGACGATCAAGGGCGGAGTGGTGACGCGCGCCTGAGCGCACGCTCGCGATACAGGTTGCCAACCCCGTGCACGCCTTTATGCCGCCGCGCACGCGCTGCCTCGTTCGTAAGGTTCTCCCGCAATGCCAATTCGCGCCATCCTGTTCGGCTCGATCGGCGTGCTGTGCGAAACATCGGACATTCAACGCCGTGCCTATAACAGCGCAATGGCCTATGCGGGATTGTCGTGGGAGTGGGATACCGCGATCTATTCCGATCTGCTCG
>Ga0123338_10004706_pt1 | contig 11849 bp, 9 predicted proteins | sample grotaG_FD_89793 | JGI IMG/M metagenome (GOLD analysis project Ga0123338, IMG submission 89793) | Glacier valley bacterial and archeal communities from Borup Fiord, Nunavut, Canada, to study Microbial Dark Matter (Phase II) -... | ecosystem: Environmental > Aquatic > Freshwater > Ice > Glacier ... | reverse complement strand
GATCGCGGTGGCGCGCATCGCGGGCAGTTCGACAGGCAGCTACACCCGTACCGCGATGATTTCTGCTGGCCGTGACGAGGGCGTCATGCCGGGCCAGCCGGTCCGCGCCGATGCCGGGCTGGTCGGGCGCACGGTGGAGGCTGGCAACCATGCCGCGCGCGTCCTGCTGCTGACCGATCCGAACAGCCGGGTGCCGGTGCTGATCGTCCGCACCGGGCAACCGGCGCTGGCGGTCGGGGCAAACGGCCGCCTGCTCGAGATTCGCGACCGGCTGGGTGCCGAGGTCGCGCTCAAGGTCGGCGACCGACTGGTGACGTCGGGCGCGGGCGGCGTCTATGCACCGCAGATTCCGGTCGCGGTGATCGTCGATGCCGGGCGCGAGCCGCCGCTCGCCGAACCCTATGCCAACCCCGGCGCGCTGAGCCATGTCGCGGTGTTCGCGCCGTACCTGCCGGTGCCGCAGATCGCCGATCCCGACGCGGCGGCAAACGCCATCCCGGTACCGCGCGAGGCGAACAAGCGCATCAAGACGAAGCCGCCAGCCGTCAACAAAACGTCCGCCGTTAACAAGCCGACCGCCGCGCCAGTCGCACCGACGCCAGTCGCAACCGTCACGCCGAACCCCGTACCGTGAACGCGCCCTATCGCCTGTTGTCGCCGACCGACCGCGTGCGGTTCTGGACGGCGCTGGCGCAGCGTGCCGTGCCCGCCGTGGTGACGCTGCTGCTGACCGTGCTGATGACCGCGCCGCTGTTTGCGAGCTTTCCGCTGCTGCCGCATCTGGCGCTGCTCGGGGTGTTCGTCTGGGCGACGTTCCAACCGGCGCTGATGCCGCCGTGGCTGGCGTTCCTGCTCGGGCTGGCGGCCGACCTGCTGCTCGGCGAGCCGCTCGGCGTCAACGGCACGCTGCTGCCGCTGGTCGTCATCTTCCTGCGGATGTTCGAGGCGAGCTATGGCCGCCACCGCTACGGCTTCGACTGGGCGCTGGCGGCGGCGGTGATCTTCGTGTTCGAGGCCGCGACGTGGCAATTGCTGGCGTTTACCGGCACCGATGGTCCGTTCCTGCCGCTGCTGATCCAGGCGGCGACGACGATCCTAGCGTATCCCGCGATCGTTCTGCTGTGCGCCCGCATCCAGCGCGGGCTGAACCAGGCGTTATGAGCCCGAACACCGCAGCGGGGAGCGAGCAGCAATTCAGCCGCCGCGCCGTCCTGCTGGGGGGCACGATGGGCGCGGTGGCGCTGACGCTTGCCGGGCGGATGACGTGGCTGTCGATCCTCGAGGGCGACAAATACCGCGTCGCGTCTGAGTCCAACCGCGTGTCGCTGCGCATGATCCCGCCGCGGCGCGGCTGGATCGTCGACCGGTCGGGCAAGCCGCTGGCGCTCAACCGGCCCGACTATCGGCTCGAACTGATTCCTGAAAGCATCGCCGACCTAGACACCACGCTGGCGGCAGTGCAGCGCGTGCTGCCGCTGAGCGAGGATGAAATCGCGCGCATCCGCAACGATGTCGCACGGCAACCGAAATACATGCCGGTCGAAATCGCGCACGGGCTCGACTGGAACACCTTTGCCGCGATCAACGTCAACCTGTCCGAACAGCCGGGGCTGCAGCCGTTGCGCGGCTATAGCCGCGTCTATCCGGGCGGCGAGGCGTTTTCGCACCTGCTCGGCTATGTCGGCGCACCGACGCCCGAACAGTTCCAGAAAACTCGCGACCCGCTGCTGATCTTCCCCGGCTTCAAGCTGGGCAAGGACGGCATCGAACGCACCGAGGATGCCGGGCTGCGCGGCAAGGCGGGCGCGCGGCGGGTGGAGGTCAGCGCGCGCGGGCGGATCATCCGCGAACTCGGCACGCGCAGCGACATCCCCGGCAACACGCTCAAGCTGACGATCGACCGCGACCTGCAGGAATATGCCGCGCGGCGGCTCGGCGACAACAGCGCCAGCGTGGTCGTCATGGACTGCGCCACCGGCGACGTGCTGTGCATGGTGTCGATGCCGGGCTATGATCCCAATATCTTCTCGACGCGCGTGACCAAGGCGGTGTGGGAGGCGTTGCAGAACAACGACCATCACCCGCTCGTCAACAAAAGCGCGCAGGGGCTGTACCCGCCCGGGTCGACGTTCAAGATGATGACTGCGCTCACCGTCCTGCAGGCCGGGATCGCGCCGACCGCATCGTGCCAGTGCAGCGGCGCGTACCGGCTTGGCAACAACACTTGGCACTGCTGGTCGAGAAAGGGCCACGGCCATGTCGACATGCACACCGCGATCCCCAAAAGCTGCGACGTGTTCTTTTATACCTTCGGGCGGCAGGTCGGCATCGAGGCGATCGCCGCGACCGCGCGCAAGTTCGGGCTGGGGCAAAAGTTCGAGCTGCCGCTGCCGGGCCAGTCGGCGGGGCTGGTGCCCGATCAGGCGTGGAAGGAACGCCGCTACAAAAAGCCGTGGGGCATCGGCGAGACGCTCAACACCGCGATCGGCCAGGGCTATCTGATCGTCAATCCGCTGCAGTTGGCGGTGATGGCGGCGCGGCTGGGGTCGGGCAATGCGGTCGAACCGCGACTGATCGCCGACGCGCCGCGCGTGCCGCCGCCCAAGCTCGACATTGCCGACGAGCATCTGGCGATCGTCCGCAAGGGCATGTTCGACGTGGTCAACGGCGGCGGCACCGGCGCGCGGTCGCAGCTGCAGGTCGACGGCATCCAGATGGCGGGCAAGACCGGATCGGCGCAGGTCCGCCGGATTTCGACCGGCGAACGCTCGCACGGCGTCATCAAGCAGGAACGGCTGCCGTGGCAATATCGCGATCACGGGCTGTTCGTCGCCTTCGCACCGGCAGACAATCCGCAATATGCGGTCAGCGTCGTGCTCGAACATGGCGCGCACGGCACCAACGCCGCTCCGATCGCGCGCGACGTGCTGACCTATCTGTTCGAACCCGAGCGCGCGCTCCGGACGCTCGAGCCGATCGAGGCCGCGCTTGCCGAGACGCGCCGCAAGGCGGCCGCCGTCACCGCCACGTCGGTCGCCAGCGGCACGACGCCCGTCGGCGCGAACTCCGACGCGGCCGCCGGCGTGAGCGACTGAGATGCTGAACGGCGCCTGGACGATGCGGCTGCGCGAGTTGCCGTGGCTGATCATCCTGACGATCGTCGCGCTCGGCAGCTTTGGGTTGGTGGTACTGTATTCGGCGGCGGGTGGCAGCCTGCAGCCGTGGGCGCTGAAGCAGGGCATCCGCTTTGCCGTGCTGCTGGTGGCGATGCTTGCGCTGGCACAGGTGCGGCTGAGCTTCTGGCTGCGCTGGGCCTATGTGATCTACGGCGCGGTGCTGCTGTCGCTGCTCGCGGTCGAAGTGCTTGGGCGGATCGGCGGCGGCAGCCAGCGCTGGCTCGACCTTGGGCTGATCCAGCTGCAACCGTCGGAATTCATGAAGCTGGCGATCATCCTTGCGCTCGCACGCTATTATCACAACCTGCCGCGGCCGTTCGTGACCACGCTGGGCGGGCTGTGGCTGCCGCTCGCGCTGATCGGGTTGCCGGCGGCACTGGTGCTGATCCAGCCCGACCTTGGCACGGCGCTGGCGATCGGCTTCGGCGGCGTCGCGATGCTGTTCCTTGCAGGCGTGCGACTCTGGCTGTTCGGCGCGGCGGCGGCGCTGATGGCGGCGGTGATGCCGGTCGCGTGGGGGTTTCTCCACGCCTATCAGAAAAAGCGCGTGCTGATCTTCCTCGACCCCGCGAGCGATCCGCTGGGGGCGGGCTATCACATCACGCAATCGAAAATCGCGATCGGCAGCGGCGGGCTGTTCGGCAAGGGGTTCCTGCAGGGCACGCAAAGTCACCTCGATTACCTGCCCGAGCTGCACACCGATTTCATCTTTGCGACGATGGCGGAGGAATGGGGGCTGCTCGGCGGGCTGTTCATCATCGTCGCGTTCGGCATCATCCTGACGTGGGCGATCGGCGTCGCGCTGTCGGCGCGCGCGCAGTTCGCCCGGCTGATGGCGATGGGGCTGGCGTGGACGCTGTTCTTTTACCTCGCGATCAACATGATGATGGTGATGGGGCTGGCTCCGGTGGTCGGCATTCCGCTGCCGCTGGTCAGCTATGGCGGGTCGGCGATGCTGACGGTGCTGATGCTGCTCGGCATCGTCATGGGCGTATCGCGGCAGCGCCGCGACAACATGCTGGCGCGCTAGCCGCCCCAGGTGGCGAACATGCCGATCGCAGCCAGCGCCATCACCGCGGTTGCCGTCCAGCCAAGGATGGTCAGCACCGGCGGCAGCACGAATTCGCCCATCACGACGCGGCTGCGGACCATCAGCATCATCGTGACCATCACCGGTACCGCGACGACGCCGTTGATGACCGCGCTCCAGAACAGCGCCTTGACCGGATCGAGCGGCGTGAAATTGAGCGCACCGCCGATCAGCGTCGCGACCGCGATCGTGCCATAGAAACTTTTGGCTCGCGACGCCTTGCGCGCCAGCCCGACATGCCACCCCGCCGCCTCGCCCAGCGCATAGGCGGCCGATCCCGCGAGCACCGGCAGCGCCAGCAGCCCGGTCCCGATGATGCCGAGGCCGAAGACGAGGAACACGAACTTGCCGGCGATCGGGCGCAACGCCTCGGCGGCCTGTGCCGAGGTCTGGATGTCGGTGACGCCGTGCGCGTGCAGCGTCGCCGCCGTGGTCAGGATGATGAACAGCGCCACGACATTCGAAAACGCCATGCCGACCACCGTGTCGATGCGGATGCGCTGAAATTCGGGTACCGCCTGGTCGGGCGCGCGCACCAGTGGCTTGGCATGAACGCGCTCCTTGACCTCCTCGACCTCTTCCTCGGCCTGCCAGAAAAACAGATAGGGGCTGATCGTCGTACCCAGCAGCGCGACGACGACCGTCAGATATGCCGGCGTCAGCGAGATTTCGGGCACCAGCAGATGGCGCGCGACGGTGCCCCATGGCACGCCGACGACCAGCACCACACCGACATAGCCGAACAGCGTCAGCGTCAGCCATTTGAGCACGCTGACATAGCGCGAATAGCGCACGAACGTCTCGAGCAGCACCGACACCACCCCGAAGCCCGCGACATATGCCAGCTGCGGCCCGCCGATCAGCAGCTTGAGCGCCGCCGCCATCGCACCAAGATCGGCACCGATGTTGATCGTATTGGCGACGACCAGCAATGCGATCACGCCGTACAGCAGCGGGCGCGGATAATGCTGTTTCAGGTTGCCGCCGATGCCCCGCCCGGTGACGCGGCCGATGCGCGCGCTGATCTCCTGGATCGCGCACATCAGCGGCCAGCTGAACAGCATCACCCAGCCGAGGCTGTACCCGAACTGCGCGCCCGCCTGCGAATAGGTGGCGATGCCGCTCGGGTCGTCATCCGACGCGCCGGTGATCAGCCCGGGGCCGAGCACCTGCAACAGTTTGGGCCGGGTCGGTTGCTTGATCGAAGGGTCAAGCTCGGGAGGCGTCGGCATGGCAGCCCCTTGTTTCGCCACACCCGGACACGGTGTCGCACCCCGAGCGATAGCATATCTGCCCGGTTGCGACAGCAATTCCAACGCTCCGCGCGCATTCGAAAAATCGCCCGGCATCCCCTGAACAGGGGATGGGGCGCGACGAACATGGTTGCTAGGTCGAAACCTTGATGGGCAGCGAACGGGGACAAGGCGGATGATCGTTAAAAAGTTGATCGTGACAGTTCTACTGGCATCGGCGGTGACCACCACCGGCGCAAGCGCCAGCAGCGGCACCTACATCTACACCGGGCGCGATCTGGTCTGTGCAAACACGCCGGAGTCGTCGTGCGTGGTCAAAGTCAAAGACCCCGGGCACCTTGTGGCCAGCTTCACGTTCAGCCCGGATTTCGTCCAGGGCGCTGGCGATCAGACCGTCCTCGCATTCGACAAGGGCATCCATTACGTCACCGACTGGTCCGTGACCGACGGCTATACCACGCTGAGTTCGGCCAACGGCGACACCCTGACGGCCACATCGTCATTTACGTTCAACATCAAAACGATCCGCACATGGGCGTGGGACGTCAGCGGTGCGGGCGGGTCATTTTCGGCACATGCGCCGCTGTATCTAGATTCCGCTTTCGATTCACACGGCATAGCCTATGCGCACGGCAATGGCAGTTTCACGCCCGGCGGTGGCCCGGCCACCGGAGGGGTGCCCGAGCCCGCCGCCTGGGCGTTGCTGCTCACCGGCTTTGGGTTGACGGGTGCCGCGATGCGCCGCCGCGACCGCAGCCTCGCCGCCTGAGCCGCAAGTCAGCGGCTGAATTGCCAATCGCGCGACGGATCGCCGTCGCAGGGGAATTGCACGGCGGTGGTATTGCGTTCGGTACCACCGCCGGCAATCGTCAGGCACAGCCCGCTGTTGACGTTGACCAGACGGAACCTGCCGCCACCGATGGGGGCATAGCGCCAGCGACGCGACGCATCGGTGTCGCAATTATATTGCACCGACACGACGTTGCGGTCGGTCGCACCGCCCGCAACGGTCAGGCACAGGCCGCTGTTGAGATTGGCGATCTCGACGATATTGCCGCTGATCTCGACCATGCTCCAGAACCGCGACGGGTCGCCGTCGCAAGTGAACTGGACAACCTCGCCGTTGCGGTCGCGGCCACCGCCCGCCGGGCTGAGGCACAATCCGCTATGTGCGTTCATGATCGCGACGCGCCCAGCGGGCGGCGCGGCAAGCGCGGGCGCGGTGCCGACCATCAGCAACAGGGCAAGGCTGGATTTTACGGCGATGGCGCGGTTCAAGGTCGACATACTGCCTCCCGATAAGCTGGCCCATGACAATCTGACTGACGAACGCGGGCTTTGCGTGTAATAGGGCCGACGTGACGATTGCTTAGTCGCTGATACTTACCATGATTCGCCGGTTCCGGAAAGGTGCTGCATGGCCGATCCAGCAAGCAACTTTGGCTTTGACAGTATCGAACTCGCCGCCGTGCGCCGCCGCCGGGCGCATTATTCGCTAACCGACGTTGCCGCAACGCATAAATCCATCGGCATCGCGCTGTCGGGCGGCGGCATCCGCGCTGCGACCTTCAGCCTGGGCATCATGCAGGGGCTGTCGCACCATCATCTGCTCCACCGCTTCGATTTCCTGTCGACGGTGTCGGGCGGCAGCTACGTCGGCAGCTTTTACGGCGGGCTGTTCGTGCCGCGCGGCGATGCCGCACCGATCATCGCCAAGGCGGCCGACGGCTCCTATAATCGTGACGTGCTCGGCACGCCGCGCGCGCTGAATGCCGTTGCGTGGCTGCGGCAGTCGGCGCGGTATCTCGCACCGTCGGGCGCAGGCGATTATCTCTATGCGTTCGGGCTGCTGGCGCGAAACTGGGTGACGCTGCAGATCGTGCTCGGGCTGACGCTGCTGGCGCTGGCGTTGACGATGGACAGCTTGCGGCTGCTGCTGTCGCGCGGGCTGCATCTGGGGCTGGAAGCGCGCTGGGCGGCGCATCCGGTTGGCAGCATGGCAGGCAGCGGCATCGCGCTCGGCCATTGGCTGCTCCCCGAACTGGTCGTTGCCGTTGGCGCGGGGCTGCTGTGCGTGGCGTCGGGTTGGGCCTATTGGCTGACCCGGCGCGACTTCGTGCCAGCAGGCATCATGCGGTTCGTGAGCTTCGCATCGATCGGGACGCTGGTCGTTGCGGTCTGGGCCAGCCTTGCGGCACTCGGCGCGCGCACGCTTGCCGCGCATCTCGACAGCGTGCTGATCGCGGTCGCAGCCGTCGGCGCGCTCGCCGCCTATGCATGGAGCGCGCGCGCCGCGGTCGCCGCATCGGCCGCCGGCGATCAGCAGCCCAAGCGCATCGCGCGCGAGGATTCAGCCCGCGTCCGCCTGACCAAAAGCCTCGCGTTCGGACTGAAGCTGCTATTGTTCGCGGCCGCGCTCGGCACCGTCGATGCGCTGGCGTATCTGCTCTGCACGGTGACGCCGCACTGGGGCAAGGTGAACCTGAGCTTTGCGCCGGGCGCGCTCGCGTTGCCGGTGGCGCACTGGCTGGGGTCGCGCGTGCAAAAACCGGGGGTACGCCAGACGCTGACGCGCGGCGCGGTGGCGGTGTTCACCTCGGGGTTCGCGCTGTGGCTGACGATTGTGTGGATCGCGCTCGCGCACTGGCTGATCATGGCCGACCCGGTCACCTTCGCCTTTGCCGACCGGATCGGGATCGACAACCGCTGGGTGACGCTGGCAGCGGCGACAATCGTGACGCTGGGGATCGGCGTCAGCTATTCGTTCCTCAACCTGTCGTCGCTGTCGACCTTTTACGCCGGGCGTCTGCGCCGCGCGTATCTGGGGGCGAGCAATCCATTCCGCATCGGCGATCCCGACCCCGCCGCGTCGCAGCGCACCCGCATGGTCACCGACAGCGAAGAACATGACGATGTGCAGCCGCAGGAGTATTTCAACGCGGCCGGCGCGCCGGTGCACCTGATCAACATTTCATTGAACGCCACGCGCGGCAGCGCCTCGAACATCATCCAGCGCGACCGCCATGCCAAGGCGCTGACGGTCGGCCCCGCGGGCGTGCTGTACACCGACGAGCGTGCGGGCAACGGGCTGGGCCATATCGCGTTCAACGACGGCGAGCCGCTGCCGATGTCGACATGGGTCGCGATCTCCGGCGCGGCGGTTTCGACGGGCATGGGCAGCTATACCAGCACCGTCCATTCGCTGCTGACCGGGCTCGTCAACGCCCGGCTTGGCTATTGGTGGCGGTCGAGCCGGAGCAGCGGGCTGTCGGTGCCGACCGGGCTGAACGACTTTGTGCAGAATTACCTCTACCGCGAATTCTTCGCCGAATTCGACGGTTCGGACCTTGCGCGCTGGAACCTGAGCGACGGCGGCCATTTCGACAACAGCGGCATTTACGAACTGGTCCGCCGCGAGTTGGCGCTGATCATCGCTGTGGATAGCAGCGAAGATCCCGCCTACCGGTTTTCGGGCATTGCCGACCTGATCCGCAAGGTCCGCATCGACTTCGGGGCCGAAATCGCCTTTGCCGACCATGCCGCACTCGATGGGCGGTTCAGCCATGACCCGCTGCTGCGCGCCAGCTTTGCGCCGCCCGCCGGGTTCGTCGATCAACCCGATGCGGTCGCAGCGCTCGCCGCCATCGCCTATCGCGGCGGGCGCAGCGGGCTGTTGGTGGTGCTGAAGCCGCGCGTTACCGCCGCGATGCCGCGCGACCTGTGCGACTATCAGCGGCGCAGCGGCGACGGCGGCAGCGCGGCGTTTCCGCACCAGACCACGCTCGACCAGTTTTATGACGAGACCCAGTGGGAAAGCTATGCCGCGCTGGGCCGTGAAGTCGCCGCCGCCGCCTTTCGTTCCGCCGGCACGACGCTTTGGCCCGGCACGTTGATTCCCGCCGACAAGCCCAAACACCCTTAATCGGCGCGGACTTTCCCGCCATTTGATGATAGGGTGACGAACGTCTCGGGGGTGCCGCGCGACAGGCTCCCGACCATCGACCGGAAGGGAGCGCGCCATGCTGACGCCAGCGGTTTTGAGCGAATTGTTTCCGCACGGCATGCCAGCGATGCTGGCCGCGATCGCGGCGCAGCAGCAGGCAGTATTCGCGCGCTTTGAGATCGACGCCAACCCCAACCGGCTGCACTTCCTGCTGGCGCAGATCGGCCATGAAACCGATGGGCTGACACGCGTCGAGGAAAATCTGAATTATAGCGCGCAACGCCTGTGCGCGGTCTGGCCGTTGCGCTTCCCGACGCTTGCCGCCGCCGCCAGTTGCGCCGGCAACCCCGAAACACTCGGCGACAGGGTCTATGGTGGCCGCATGGGCAACCAACCGGCGGGCAGTGGCGACGGCTTCCGGTATCGCGGGCGCGGGCTGCTGCAGCTGACCGGCCGCGACGGCTATGCACAGGTCGGCAAGGTTGCCGCCGTCGACCTCGTCGGCCATCCTGAACTCGCCGTGGCACCCGATACGGCGTTGGTCACTGCCTGCGCCTTCTGGTCGTGGAAGGGGCTCAATGTCATCGCCGATACCGGCGACTTTACCGCCGCGACGCGGCGTATCAACGGCGGCGTCACCGGGCTTTCGGAGCGCAAGGCCTGGCTCGACAAGGTGCGCCGCGTGCTGTCGGCACCGCCGCCGCCGGTACTGCCGCCGCTGTCGACCATTATCGCCGTGCAAAAAGCGCTGCGCGCGGCGGGGTTCGATCAGATCGGCGCGGCGGACGGCGTGCTGGGGCAGCGGTCGATGGCGGCAATCGAGCAATATCGCCGACGGCAGGGCCTGGGCGACGGCGTCATCGATCCGCAACTGCTCGCCAGCCTCGGCGTGACCGCCTGACCGCGGCGAGCGCCGACAGCACCGTCGCCGTCGTGAAGATCGCACGCTGATCACCGAACAACCGTTCGGGAGCGGATGGGCGGTGCGGATCGGGCACACGCAGCATCGGTGCCACCGGCCAGCTGCCATCGGGCAGTTGCCGCGCTATCAGGCCGTCGTGCAGCGCCGCGGTCGGGCCGCCCGACATCGTTGCTGCCTCCAGCCGCAACGCTAGTTCGAAACAGCCGCCGCCGGTGCGGGCACCAGTCAGGGGCACGGCACGGCCCAGCCGCGCGAGTTCCAGATCGAGATAGGCCCGCGACGCCCACCAATAGGATGGTGACTCCGGCCCTGCCGCGTCGAGCCATGCATGGCCGCGCCGTATCCGATCGTGTCCGGGCGGCAGCAGCGCGCCAAGCGCCCGTAGCGCCGTCGCGGTCACCTCGGCATGCGGCTGGCACCAGCGATGCGCGGCTCCGGCAAATCGGTAGGTTGCAAAACCGCCGTCGCTGCATTGGAAACGCGCCAGCGCGGCGTAGTCGCCCGGCTGCGGCGGGTGCCCTGTCGCCGCCAGCAGCAGACAGGCGAGTGCGGTGCTGTCGGCATCGGCCGGGCATCGCTGATTATACCCCCACCCTGCCCCGGGCCGGCGCGCGGTGTTCAGAAACCCGCATGCCGAAGCGATTGCATGCGGCGGGACGGTCAGGTGTGCGCGCACCGCAGCCACCAGCGCCAGCCCGACATAGGCGGTCGTCCATGCATCGGACGCGCCGGGCGTCAGCGCGAAATCGCGCCACGCACCGTCGCGGTCCTGCCGCGCGATCAGGAACGCGATGGCGGCGTCAGGCGGCGACACGGCACGCGGCGACGACCGCGCTCGCGCTGATGCCACACCGGATATCGACGCCAGCGGGGGATGCAGCGACGCTGACAAGGCCGTGATCGGGAATAGCGGCGGCGTCATCGCCCCACAGCGCGTGGTAAGTCGGCGCTGCGTGCCCCAGCATCACGCGGCGCACATGCGCGTTGCCATCCGGCAGCCCGGCGGGGTTGAAATGGACCGCAAGCCCCGGCACCGGCGCGCCGCCCCGACAGCGCAGGCTAACCCCGAGCGTCTGCCACGCTAGCGCGGTGGTCATCGGCAGCGACCAACATTGCTGCAGCGCATCGAGCAGTGCGTCGCCGTTCGCCAGCCCGGACGCGTTCACGATCAGCATCAGTTGCGTTTCGGAAACCTTTGGCAGCGCATAATAATATTCTTCGTCGCCGCTGCTCCAATCGCGCCCGGTCATCGTCAACCGACCGCCCGCGGGCGCGCGCGGGGCGGCCATTACGGCACCGCGCGGAATTTCGGCGTACAGCTTCGTGCCAAGCCCGTTGCCGATGCGTCGCAGCCCGAGCCATGCCCCCCAGCGCAACGCCGCGCCGTGCTGCGCGCGGTGGCACCGCGCCAGCCATTCGGCATCGGCAGCACCCGCCGATGCTCCCAGCAGCCGCAAGCGGTCGT
>Ga0123338_10004703_pt1 | contig 11852 bp, 8 predicted proteins | sample grotaG_FD_89793 | JGI IMG/M metagenome (GOLD analysis project Ga0123338, IMG submission 89793) | Glacier valley bacterial and archeal communities from Borup Fiord, Nunavut, Canada, to study Microbial Dark Matter (Phase II) -... | ecosystem: Environmental > Aquatic > Freshwater > Ice > Glacier ... | reverse complement strand
GCCCGCCCAGGCAATTTGAACGAGGTCCTCATACGGGCTCGAGGCCATCTGATAGATCGCCACCGGCAGGCTCGCCATCGGCTTGGCGAGGCTGGTCGACCAGTTCAGATTGCCCAGCGACGTAAACAGCAGCGGCGCGGTTTCGCCCGCAACGCGCGCCAGCGCGAGCAGGATACCCGTCAGCATGCCCGCCCCGGCGGCGCGCCACGCGATCAGCGTGACGACTTTCCATTTCGGCGCGCCGAGCGCCGCTGCCGCTTCGCGCAACGCGATCGGCACCAGGCTGAGCATGTCTTCGGTCGTACGGATGATGATCGGGATCGCAATGACTGCCAGCGCGACCGCACCGGCGATGCCCGAATAGGTCTTGGTCGTGGCGACCATGATCTCATAGACGAACAGTCCGACGAGGATCGACGGTGCCGACAGCAGGATGTCGCTGACGAAGCGCGTCACTTCGCCAAGCTTCGACCCGCGCGCATATTCGGCGAGGTAAGTGCCAGCCAGCACGCCGATCGGCATGGCGATCAGCATGCCGATACCGTCCTGGATCAAACTGCCGACGATAGCATTGGCAAGGCCGCCATTCTCGCCGGTCGGGGCCATTGAGGTGGTCAGGATGCCCCAGCGCAGCGCCGGCAGACCGCGCGCGAGCAACGTCCACAGGATCGATGCCAGCACTGCAAGCGCCAACACCGCCGCCGCCGTGGCGAGGACGCCGACGACGAGATTGGTTGCCTTGCGACGCGATGCCAATGCACTTGCCATGTCAGCTGACCACGCGCGGTGCGACGAGCTTGCGGGAAGCGGCCAGCACGATGAACGAAATGATGAATAGCGTCAGCCCGAGGCCGAGCAACGCGGCGAGCTTCATCGAGCCGAAGCCCGCTTCGGAAAATTCGTTGGCGATCGTCGAGGCGATCGTCGAGCCCTGCGCAAAGATGTTCGGCGACAGGCGCGTGGCGTTGCCGATGACGAACGTCACCGCCATGGTTTCCCCGAGCGCGCGCCCAAGGCCCAGCATGACGGCGCCGATCATTGCACGGCGTCCATAGGGAACCGCGACATAGCGAATGACCTCGAACCGCGTCGCGCCGAGGCCATAGACCGATTCCTTCAATACGACCGGCGTTGCCGACAGGATTTCGACGAACATCGCGGTTATCAGCGGCAGGATCATTGCAGCGAGCACCAGCCCGGCGGTGAACACGCTATTGCCCGAGCCATAGTCGAACACTTTGTTCAGCACCGGCACGTGCGCGAACAGGTCGGCGACATCGAGAATGAAATGCGCGGCAAGCAACGGGGCCAGCACGAAAAACCCCCACATGCCGTAGATGATCGACGGGATCGCAGCGAGCAGCTGGATCACGACGCCGATCGGCTTGCGGAAGCTGTCGGGGATAAGTTCGGTCAGGAAGAATGCCACGCCGATCGCCAGCGGCACGGCAATCAGGAGGGCGATCGCTGAACTAAGCAGCGTGCCATAAACCATCACCCCGGCACCGTAGACGTCGTTGACCGAATCCCACACGGGGTTCCAGAAGAATGGCAATCCGAAGGTTTTGAACGCCGGCCATGCGCCGACCGCGAGCATGACGATAATCGCGCTGAGCAGTCCCAGCACAACCACGCCAGTCGACAGCACCACGCCGCTAAACGCCCTTTCAGCGGCGAGCGAATGCTTCGGCCGGTCGGCGATCATGGCGGGCATGGGTGCGACAATATCAGTCATCGATGCTTCCGGTAAAGCGGGGCGCAGCAAAACGCTGCGCCCCGGACCATTCGCAGATCGGTATTACTTCTTGGCGATGGCGTTCCATTCGGCATGGATGCGCAGGATCGCGGTCTTCGGCAGCGGCAGATAGCCGAGGTCGGTGGCGATCTTGGCACCGTTCTTGTAAGCCCAGTCAAAGAACGCAAGCACTTCGCCGGTCTTCTTCGGATCAGCGGCCTTGGCGGGCACGATGATGTACGTCGCGCTGACGATCGGCCACGTGTTGGCACCGGGGAGCGCCAGCATGTTCGTGGTGACGTTCGGCGCGCCGGCCCAGTCGGCCTGCGCGGCGGCGGCATTGAACGATGCGGCGGTCGGATCGATGAACTTGCCCGCGGCGTTCGAGAGCTTGGTCATCGTCAGCTTGTTCGCGGCGGCGTAGTTGAATTCGACATAGCCGATCGCACCGACGGTGTTCTTGACGTTGCCGGCGACGCCGTCGTTGCCCTTGCCGCCCGAACCGGTCGGCCAGCTGAGCGTCTTGCCTGCACCGAGCGTCCAGTTCTTTGCGGCCTTGGTCAGGTAGTTGGTGAAGATCGCGGTCGTGCCCGACGAATCCGAGCGATAAACCGGCGTGATCGGCATGGCGCGCAGCGGCACACCGGCGTTGATCTTGGTGATCGCGGCATCGTCCCACTTGGTGATCTTGCCCTGATAGATAGCGGCAATGATCTCGGGCGTCAGCTTCAGCTGCAGGCTGTTGACGCCGGGCAGGTTGACGATGACGACTTCCGAACCGATCACGGCGGGGAACTGCACAAAGCCGTTCGACGCGATGTCATCGGGCTTCATGGGGTCGTCGGTCGCGCCGAAATCGACGGTCTTCGCCTTGATCTGCGCGATGCCGGCGCCCGAACCGATCGCCTGATAGTTGAGCTCGTTCTTCGTCGCGGCCTTGTACGCCGACGCCCACTTTGCATACAGCGGTGCCGGGAAGGTCGCGCCCGCGCCGGTGATCTCGGCGGCAAAGGCAGGTACGGCGACGGCGCATGCGGCAGCGAACAGCATCGCGCGGCGCAGGCTGGTCGAAATCTGGATGGTCATTGATGATCCCCTGGGTTGCGAACCGAGTTTGGGTCGACATGCTCGCTCTCGCAGAGTTTTGTGAAGGTCGCGTGACACTCGGTTAACGATCGCCGAATAATCCGTGCCGAAAAACGCATGATTCTGTGCCCGACAACGTCAGACAAGGTTGGCTTTCGCACGGGCGGTCGTGTATCGCGCCCGCTCCGGGTGGCAGAGGACGACAACTGGCATGGCGACGTTATTGCTGTTCGGCGCGACCGGCGACCTTGCGCAACGCATGCTGCTGCCGTCGCTGTTCGGACTCGATGGCGACGGTCTGCTGCCGACGGGCCTGCGGATTGTCGGCACGGCGCGCAGCGCGCTCGACGACGCCGGTTACCGCGCGGCGGCGGCGACCGCGCTGGAAACATTCGTGCCTGCCGAGCGGCGTCCGGCGGCAGCGGTGGAGCGGTTTCTCGCGCGGTTGCATTATGTCGCCGTCGATGCGTCGCATCCCGAACAGTTCGGTGCGCTCGCCGATGTGGTCGGGCGCGATGCCAGGGATCTGTCGATTTTCCTGTCGACCGCGCCGTCGCTGTTCGGCCCGACGATTGCGGGCCTGAGCGGCGCCGGGTTGGCGCATGACGGCGTGCGGCTCGCGCTCGAAAAGCCGCTCGGGCATGACCTCGCCTCGTCGCGCGCGATCAACGATGCGGTGGCGGCAGCGTTTCCGGAGGCGCGGACGTTCCGGATCGACCATTATCTCGGCAAGGAGACGGTGCAGAACCTGCTTGCGCTGCGCTTCGGCAATGCGCTGTTCGAGCCGCTGTGGAACGCCGGCGGCATCGCGCATGTGCAGATCACCGTGTCCGAAACCGTCGGGCTGGAGGGTCGCGTCGGTTTCTACGACGGCGCGGGCGCGCTGCGCGACATGGTGCAGAACCACATGCTGCAGCTGGTCGCGCTGACCGCGATGGAGCCGCCGGCGGATTTCAACGCGACGGCGGTGCGCGACGAAAAGGTCAAGGTGCTGCGTTCGCTGCGCCGGATCGATGCCTCGACCGCAAGTGCCTGTTCGGTGATCGGCCAATATGGCTCCGGCGCGATCGGCGACCAGCCGGTGCCGGCTTATGCGACCGAGCTCGGCGGCAGCTCGACCACCGAGACGTTCGTCGCGTTGAAGGCCTATGTCGACAACTGGCGCTGGCAGGGCGTGCCATTTTATCTGCGCACCGGCAAACGGCTGCCGGTGCGGCATTCGGAAATCGTCATCCAGTTCAAGCCGGTGCCGCATTCGATCTTTGCGCGGCGCGGCGCGGTGCTCGAGCCCAACCGGCTCATCATCCGGCTGCAGCCCGAGGAAAATATCCGGCTGACGCTGATGGCGAAGCAGCCCGGCCTCGACCGCGACGGCATCCGCCTGCGCGAGGTGCCGCTCGACCTCGGCGCGAATGTCTTTGCCGACACGCGGCGGCGGATCGCGTATGAACGGTTGCTGCTCGACCTGCTCGAAGGCGACCCGACCTTGTTCGTGCGCCGCGACGAAGTCGAAGCGCAGTGGGAATGGGTCGATGCGATCCGTGCCGGCTGGGCGGCAAATGCCATGGTACCCAAACCCTATGCGGCGGGCACCTGGGGACCGAGCGCGGCAATCGCGCTAACCGAACGTGATGGAGTGAGCTGGCATGATTGAAGCCGAATGGTGGGACTATGACGACGCCGACGAGATGGCCGATGCGGTAGCATCCGACATCGGCTTCATCATCGAAAGCGCGCTCGACGCGCGCGGCGATGCGCTGGTGGCATTCCCCGGCGGCAAGACGCCTGCGCCGATCTTTGCCCGGCTGGCCGATGCCAAACTGAACTGGAAGCGCGTCACCATCGTGCCGACTGACGATCGCATGGTCGCGCCGACCGATCCGCTGAGCAATGTCGGCATGATCGCCAAGACGTTCCTGCCAAAGGGCGCGCGCGTCATCCCGCTGATCGGCGATGCCAAGCTCGACTATCGCAAGGCGGGCTTTGCCGCCGACGAGCGCCTCGGCAGCTTCCACTGGCCGCCCGATCTGGTCTGGCTGGGCATGGGCGAGGACGGACACACCGCGTCGATCTTTGCCGGTCCCGATCTCGAGGCGGCATTGGGCGCACCCGACAAGCAGCGCGCGCTCGGCGTCATGCCCGATCCGTTGCCCAAGGACGCACCCGTCGCGCGGGTCACGCTGAGCTCGTCGGCGATCCTTGGCGCGCGGTCGCTGGTCATCGCCATCAGCGGCAAGAAAAAGCGCGCGCTGCTCGAACAGGCACTCGAGGACGGCGCGGCATCGAAGCTGCCGATCGGACGCCTGCTCGCCAACGCCGAACAGGCGGTCGACATCCACTGGAGCGCGACATGAGCCTGCACCCGCGCGTTGCCGAAGTCACCGCGCGGATCATCGAGCGCAGCGCCCGCGGACGCGCCGCCTATCTCGCGATGATCGCCCGCGAACGTGATTCGGGCGTCGACCGGCCCAACCTCAGTTGTGGCAACCTTGCGCACGGCTTTGCCGCAAGCGGCGACGACAAGCCCGCGATCCGGTCGGGCGCGACGATGAACATCGGTATCGTGACCGCGTACAACGACATGCTGTCGGCGCATCAGCCCTATGGCAGCTATCCCGATCGCATCAAATTATGGGCGCGCGAGGTGGGCGCCACCGCGCAGGTCGCGGGCGGTGTGCCGGCGATGTGCGACGGCGTCACGCAAGGGCAGCGCGGCATGGAGCTGTCGCTGTTCAGCCGCGACACCATCGCGATGGGCACCGCCATCGGGCTGAGCCACGGCATGTTCGAGGGCACGGCGCTGCTGGGCATCTGCGACAAGATCGTGCCCGGCCTGCTGATCGGTGCGCTGCGCTTCGGGCACCTGCCGACGTTGCTGATCCCCGCCGGGCCGATGCCGTCGGGGCTGGCCAACAAGGAAAAGCAGCGCGTCCGCCAGTTGTTCGCCGAGGGCAAGGTCGGGCGCGAGGAACTGCTCGAGGCCGAAGCCGCATCCTATCACGGCGCGGGAACCTGCACTTTCTATGGCACCGCCAATTCGAACCAGATGATGATGGAAGTGATGGGGCTGCATGTCCCCGGTGCCGCCTTCGTCAACCCGGGCACCAAATTGCGCCAGGCGCTCACGCGCGCGGCAGTCCAGCGGATCGCCAGCATTGGCTGGGACGGCGACGACTATCGCCCGCTTGGCCGCTGCATCGACGAGCGCGCGATCGTCAACGCGGTGGTCGGACTGCTCGCGACCGGCGGCTCGACCAACCATGCGATCCATATTCCGGCTATTGCGCGCGCGGCGGGCATCGTCATCGACTGGGCGGATATCGACGCGCTGTCGACGGTGGTGCCGCTGATTGCGCGCGTCTATCCGAACGGTTCGGGCGACGTGAACGCGTTTCACGCGGCGGGCGGCATGGCGTTCACCATCCGCACGCTGCTCGATGCCGGGTTGCTCCACGGCGACATCCTGTGCGCGGGCGGCGACAGCCTTGGCGACTATGCGCGCGAGGCGGTGCTCGACGGCGACGCGCTGGCATGGACGGACGTGGCGTCCTCGCGCGATGAGACGATGTTGCGCGCCGCCGACGCACCGTTCAGCCCCGATGGCGGCATGCGGCTGGTGACCGGCAGCCTCGGCCGCGCGATCTTCAAGACCAGCGCGGTCGATCCGGGGCGCTGGACGATCGAAGCGCCCGCGCGCGTGTTCGGCAACCAGGACGCCGTCATCACCGCGTTCAAGGCCGGCGAACTCGACCGCGACGTCGTCGTCGTCGTCCGCCATCAGGGGCCGCGCGCCAACGGCATGCCCGAACTGCACAAGCTGACGCCGTCGCTCGGCGTGTTGCAGGACCGCGGGTTCAAGGTCGCACTCGTCACCGATGGCCGCATGTCGGGGGCCAGCGGCAAGGTACCCGCTGCAATCCATGTGACGCCGGAGGCGATGTGCGGCGGCCCGCTGGCGCGCGTCCGGGACGGCGACATCATCCGGCTGTGCGCGACGCGCGGCGAGCTGAGCGTCATCGACGCGCCCGATTGGGACGGCCGCCTCGATGCGCCGCCGCCCGACGCCGCCACCGGTACCGGGCGCGAGCTGTTCGCGCTGATGCGCCACCACGCCGACGATGCCGAGGCGGGCGCATCGGCGATGCTCGCAGCGGCGGGGCTGTAGTGCAGATCATCGCCGTCGACATCGGCGGCACGCACGCGCGCTTCGCGATCGCCGAAATCGACGGCGGCCGGGTCGCGCGGCTTGGCCCGGCGACGGTGCTCAAGACCGCCGAATATGCCAGTCTGCAGACGGCGTGGGAGGCGTTCGCCGCTGCGCAGGCCGCTCCCCTGCCCCGCGCGGCGGGCATTGCCGTCGCTGGGCCGGTCGGTGGCGCGGTTCTGCAATTCACCAACAATCCGTGGATCATCCGCCCCGCGCTGATCGCCGAAAAGCTCGGCGTCGACAATTACACGCTGGTCAATGATTTCGCCGCGGTCGGCCATGCGGTCGCGCAATTGCCCGACGACGCGTTCCGCCATTTGTGCGGACCGGATGCGCCGTTGCCGATGGCCGGGGTTACCACCGTGCTCGGCCCCGGCACCGGGCTCGGCGTGGCGAGCGTGCTGCGTGGCGCGCACGGCTATCAGGTGATCGCCACCGAGGGCGGGCACATCGACTATGCGCCGATCGATGCACTCGAGGATGCCATCCTCGTCCAGCTGCGTTGCCGCTTCCGCCGCGTGTCGGCCGAACGCATCGTCTCGGGGCCGGGCCTTGCCAACCTCCACGAGGCGCTGGCGCACATCGAAGGCCGCGCCGTGCTGACCGGCGACGACAAGGCGCTCTGGACCGCAGCACTGGACGGCAGCGACAGCCTCGCCGCCGCCGCGCTCGACCGTTTCTGCCTCAGCCTCGGTTCGGTTGCGGGTGATCTGGCGCTGGCGCAGGGTGCCGCTGGAGTCGTCATCGCGGGCGGCCTCGGGCTCAGGCTGGCGCAGCATCTGCCGCGATCGGGCTTCGGCACGCGCTTTGTTGCCAAGGGGCGGTTCGAGGCGATGATGGCTCGGCTGCCGGTCAAGCTGATTACCCATCCCGAGCCCGGGCTGTACGGTGCCGCCGCGGCGTTCGCACAGGAGCATGGCTGACATGAACGACATCGAATTCATCATGCGGCTTGCGCCCGTCATCCCGGTGCTGGTGATCGACGATGTCGGCCATGCCGTGGCGATCGCCGAGGCGCTGGTCGCCGGTGGCCTGACCGCGCTCGAGGTGACGCTGCGTACGCCCGCCGCGCTCGAGGTCATCCGCGCGATGGCAAGCGTACCGGGCGCGGTCGTCGGCGCGGGCACCGTGCTCAACGAACGCGACCTCGATGCCGCGATCAACGCGGGCGCGCGCTTCATCGTCAGCCCCGGCCTCACCGCGCCGCTGACGCACGCCGCGACCAGCGCGCGCATCCCGTTCTTGCCGGGCATCGCCACCGCCGCCGACATCATGCGCGGGCTCGACCTCGGGCTGACGCGGTTCAAATTCTTCCCAGCGGTCGCTGCCGGTGGTTTGCCCGCGTTGAAGGCGCTCGCCGCGCCGTTCCATGCCGTGCGCTTCTGCCCCACCGGCGGCATCACGCAGGCGACCGCCGCCGAATGGCTTGCGGTCCCCGCCGTCACCTGCGTCGGTGGCAGCTGGCTGGTCCCGGCGGGCGACCTCGACCCGGCGGCGATCGAAGCGCGCGCCCGCGACGCGGCCGCCCTGCATTGACGACGCGCACGCGCCAGAGCGACGACATGCGCTATCTCGGGCGGCTGCTCGGGACGGTCATCCGCACGCAGGAGGGCGAAGCCGAATTCGACCGGATCGAGGGCGTCCGCGCCGCTTCGGTCGCCGCCCACCGCGAGCGCAGCGCCACGGCGGCGTCGGCGCTGTCCGACCGGCTGGGGCGGCTCGATCTCGATGCGACGCTGCGCTTCGTCCGCGGGTTCCTGCTGTTCTCGCTGCTCGCCAACCTGTCGGAGGATCGCGGCGCCCCGCCGCCGACCGAGGACACCCGGCTGACGGGGGCACTCGCGACACTGGCGGCGGCGGGCATCGACCGCGACGCCGTCCGCAGCCTGCTCGACGGCGCTTTGATCGCCCCGGTGCTGACCGCGCATCCGACCGAGGTGCGCCGCAAGTCGATGATCGACCGCGAAACCGCGATCGCCGTGCTGCTCGACACCGCCGACAGCGAGCCCGAGCTGCTGCGCCAGATCACGCTGTTGTGGCAGACGCGCCCGCTGCGCAACGTCCGCCCGGTCGTCGAGGACGAGATCGACAGCGCGATGTCGTATCTGCGCGGCAGCTTCGTGCCCGCGTTGCCGCGCCTTTATGCCCAGTGGGAGGCGCTGCTCGGCGGCAGCCTCGCCAGCTTCCTGCGCCCGGGCAACTGGATCGGCGGCGACCGCGACGGCAATCCCAACGTCAACGCCGCAACGCTGCAGGCAGCACTCGCCAAGGGCGCACGCGTCGCCGTTGGGCACTATCTGCACGAGCTCAACGCGCTTGGTGCCGAACTGTCGATCTCGACCGACTTGGCCGAGGTGTCGCCGCAGTTGACCGCGCTTGCCGATGCATCGGGCGACGCCGCCGCCTCGCGTGCCGACGAGCCGTACCGCCGCGCGCTGACCGGCGTTTATGCGCGCACCGCAGCGACGTTTGCCGCACTGACCGGCACCGCACCGCCGATCCCCGGCATGGTCGCCGGCACCGCCTATGCCCGCCCCGAAGACCTGCGCGCCGACCTTGCCGTGGTCGCCGACTCGCTGACTGCACACGGTGGTGCTGCGATGCGCGGCACCCGACTCGATGCGCTGTGCCGCGCCGTCGACACCTTCGGCTTTCACCTTGCGACGCTCGACCTGCGCCAGAATGCCGACGTTCATGCTCGCGTCGTCACCGAACTGCTGCGCACCGCCGGCGTCTGCGATGACTATGCCGCGCTGGACGAGGACGCGCGCGTCGAGCTGCTCGGCGCGGAACTCAGCCACAACCGGCTGCTGTTCTCGCCGTTCGCCGACTACACCCCCGAAACCCAGTCCGAAATGGCCATCCTGCGCGCCGCCGCCGCCGCGCTGCAGCGCTTCGGCGACGCCGCGATCCGCGCCTATATCGTCTCCAAAACCAGCGGCGTCGCCAATCTGCTCGAAGTCTATCTGCTGCTCAAGGAAGTCGGCGTCTATATTCCGGGCGAGGTGCCGACCTGCCCGGTCATGGCGGTGCCGCTGTTCGAAACGATCGCCGATCTGGTCGCCGCGCCGCAGGTGATGGCGGCGTTCCTCGACCGGCCCAAGGCCGCATCGCTCGCCGCCACGCGCGGTTTTCAGGAGGTGATGATCGGCTATTCGGACAGCAACAAGGACGGCGGCTATCTGACGTCGAACTGGTCGCTGCATGAAGGCGCGCTCGCGCTGGTCGAGGTGTTCAAGGCGCGCGGCGTCCGCCTGCAACTGTTCCATGGCCGTGGCGGCGCCGTAGGACGTGGCGGCGGGTCGGCGTTCGACGCGATCCGCGCGCAGCCGCCCGGCTCGGTCGGCGCGCGCATCCGGATCACCGAACAGGGCGAGGTGATCGCGTCGAAATACGGCACGCCCGCGATCGCCGCCGCCAGCCTCGAGACGATGACCGCCGCCACCGTGCTCGCCAGCCTTGCGCCCGAAACCATCGCACCGGCGGACTTCGCGCGCTTCCGCGCTGCGGGCGCGGAGATCAGCGCCAACGCCGCGCGCCACTACCGCGCGCTCGTCTACGACACGCCGGGGTTCAACGCGTTCTTCCGTGCCGCAACGCCGATCACCGAGATCGCCGAGTTGAAGATTGGCTCGCGCCCGGCATCGCGCAGCACGTCCGACCGGATCGAGGACTTGCGCGCCATCCCGTGGGTATTCAGCTGGGCGCAGGCGCGGATCATGCTGCCCGGCTGGTACGGCACCGGCGCAGCGCTCGCCGAGTTCAAGGACCGCGCGCTGCTTTGCGATATGGTCGCGCACTGGCCATTCCTCGCCAGCACGCTGTCGAACCTCGAGATGGTGCTCGCAAAGTCCGACATGGGCGTTGCCGAACGCTATGCCGGGCTGGTGGCGGACGTGGCGCTGCGCGACGCGACATTCTCGCGGATCAGGCACGGCTGGGAAACCACGCACGACCAGCTGCTCAGCCTCACCGGCCAGACAACACTACTCGACCGCCAGCCCGCACTCGCCCGTGCGGTCAAGCTGCGGCTGCCGTACATCGACCCGCTGAACGCGCTCCAGATCGAACTGATCCGGCGGCGACGCGCGGGCGAAACCGATCCACGCATCGCCGAGGGGATCCACCTGACGATCAACGGGATTGCGGCGGGGTTGCGGAATAGCGGGTGAGATAGCCCGCGCGACAGTTGTCAAGCCACCCCATTTGCCCCCGCGCCGCAAACGCGCTACAGCATCCGGGCTTCGCCGCGCCCTTCCCGCGCGTGCACCCCGAAAGTTTGCAAATGCCTTTTTCGACGACCCCCGCCGCCATTGGCAAGGCGCTCAGCGGCCGTGACTATACCACCGCTACCCCCGTCCAGGTCGCGGTGCTCGAGCCGCAGGCGCAGGGCCGCGACCTGATGGTGTCGGCGCAGACCGGGTCGGGCAAGACCGTCGCCTATGGCCTTGCGATGGCCCCGACGCTGCTGGGGGATGCCGAGCGCTTGCCGCGCGCTGCCGAGCCGCTGGCGCTGGTCATCGCGCCGACGCGCGAACTGGCGTTGCAGGTGCAGCGCGAACTCGCATGGCTGTATGCCGAAGCCGGGGCCGTGGTGGCGTCGTGCGTCGGCGGCATGGAAATCCGGCGGGAGGCGCGCGCTTTGCAACAGGGGTGCCACATCGTCGTCGGCACACCGGGACGCCTGCGCGATCACCTCGAGCGCGGCAACCTGGCGACCGGCTCGCTGCGCGTCGTCGTGCTCGACGAGGCGGACGAGATGCTCGACCTCGGGTTTCGCGACGACCTTGAGGAAATCCTCGATTCCACCCCGGCGACGCGCCG